>VAPB010311406.1_pt1 | contig 9911 bp, 9 predicted proteins | sample 3395101 | NCBI WGS metagenome assembly VAPB01 (sample SAMN08290433, study PRJNA428436) | hydrothermal vent metagenome | isolation source: Deep-sea hydrothermal vent chimney | place: Indian Ocean: Southwest Indian Ridge | reverse complement strand
TTACCTGAGTTTCAGGAGTTTTTACTCTCAAGGCGTCTTGTTAATGAAAAGTATATACAATTCTATGCACACTGGGCAAGCAAATTCTTAACATTTTCAAATGACCATGAAAACCTCAGGCATGAACTCAGAATTGAAGAGTTTTTAAATAGATTAAGGGCAGATAAAAAAATTGCTGACTGGCAGATTAAACAGGCGAGTGACGCTTTGAATTTATATGTTAATAACTTTCTTCAGGCTGACAAGTCTGCTCTTTATCCGAATTCGCCACAAACAAACAATACGCGTCCGGAAGTACCAAAAATAGTCAGTGAGATAAGGAAGGCAATGTCAGACGGCATCATATAAGTGACAGGGCGATTCAGGGCGCGTTAAAACAAACTGTAAAACGAGCTGGTATAGTAAAACATGCAACAGTACATACCCTAAGGCATAGCTTTGCAACACACCTTCTTATGAAAGGGGTTAATATAAGAGAGGTGCAGGAACTGCTCGGTCATAAAAACGTTGAGACAACAATGATTTATACGCATGTAATCAGGGACTTAACAAATGCCCCCAAAAGCCCGCTTGATATGTTGTAGGGAGCAATAACTGGACGGGCATGGCATAATAAATGGTGGGCAGTCGCAGAATCGAACTGCGGACACGAGGCTTTTCAGGCCTCTGCTCTACCGACTGAGCTAACTGCCCGTTCAAAAAATACTAGGAACTATAACTCATATTTTTTTTTATTGTCAAGGCAGATTTCCGGAAATCCCGGAAATCTGTAATTACACAGACAGAAAATGATTACACAAATAAAAAAGAAAGACATAATGCTGGCGCTTTTATCCGGGATTCTTCTTGTGCCTGCTTTCCCTCCGTTTGATTTTTACCCGCTTGCATGGGTAGCCCTTATTCCTTTACTTATGGCTTTGCTCGATAAAGGCATTAAAGCGTCTTTTGTACTGGGCATGTTGACAGGGTTATTATATTTCGGAGGAACAGTATACTGGACGTTTAATCCGATGTATTTTTTCGGAAATATTCCTGCTATTCCGAGCTTCTTTCTGGTGATAGCCTTATGTTTATACCTTGCCGGCTATGTCGGGATATTTTCCATGTTTTTCAGTTTTCTCTCAGGAAGGTCCAGATTCCCAGCGCTTTTACTGGTTCCTGTTATCTGGGTCACGCTTGAATATTTGCGTACGTATGCTTTTACAGGGTTTCCCTGGGCTGTTTTAGGCTATTCCCAGTACAAGTTTTTAACACTTATACAGATATCAGATATAACCGGGATCTACGGTATTTCATTCATTGTGGCGGCTGTTAACGGTGCGATATTTGATGTGACCGCGTACTGGCCGAAAAGATTGAGCAAGATGCCGCTTTTTGAACGATGGCCCATGACAGTCGGGCTGTCAGCCCTTGTTCTGGTCTTTATCCTGTCCATGTTTTACGGTACATGGAGGTTGAAGACCCGGGAGGATGGAAAGCAGGTAAGAGCGAGTGTAATTCAGGGCAATTTTGAGCAGGAAAAGAAATGGGATGCTAATTTTAAGAGTGAGATAATAAATACATATAAGGAGCTTTCACTTAAAGCTTCCGAAGAGTCACCTTATATTATTGTCTGGCCGGAGAGTTCGGTGCCGTTTATTTTTGATAACGATAATCTGCTTTCAAGGGAACTTATCGATTTCCAGAAAACACTCGACAGTTATCTTCTTTTTGGAAGCGTGACACTAAAAGGCATTAAAGACAATAAATATGAGCTTGCAAACAGTACAATCCTTTTGTCTCCTGATGCAGAGGTTTTGTCACTATATGACAAGATGCATCTTGTCCCTTTTGGTGAATATGTTCCGCTTAAAAGTGTTTTTCCTTTTATCGGGAAACTGGTTACTGCGATCGGAGACTTTAAGCAGGGCAGGGAATACACAGTTATGAATACGCCGTCCGCCAACATCAGCAGTTTGATATGTTATGAGATAATATTTCCGGGACTGGTAAGAAGGTTTGCCAGGAACGGGGCTGACCTTTTTGTAACAGTAACCAATGATGCATGGTTTGGCCGCACATCAGCTCCTTATCAGCATTTTGCCATGGCGGTTTTCAGGGCTGTGGAAAACAGAGTCCCTGTGTTAAGGGCTGCCAATACAGGCATTTCAGGCTTTATAGATTCAAGAGGCAGGATAATAAGCAGGAGCGGGATATTTGAACGGACCGTACTAACGGAAAACCTCATAACCCGGTCTTCAACGAGAAGTTTTTATTCAAGGTATGGCGACCTTTTTGCTTTTTTGTGTATAATTAGCTTTGTATTAATGATAGCCAATTCCGGAAGACGTCATTAATGCGATGTTTTTGCTGTAAAGGTTAAATAATATAGAACTTCAGGAGATAGAATTAATGATAGCTTATGAAGGTTTAAAAGAGGAGTTTAAGAAGATGGAAGCAAGAATTGATTCTCTCAGGAGGTATCTTTGATGTTCCATCCCTTAACAGCCGCCTTGAAGGCATAGAAAAAAAACTCCAGGCCCAGGAACTCTGGGAATCCCCGGCAAAAGCCCAGGAAATACTAAAAGAAAAAGCCGGCATTGAAAATATACTCCACCCTTTTATCTCAATAGAAAAAAAACTTGAAGACATCAGTATCCTGCTTGAGCTTTCAGAAGAAGACGATGGAGAGGATTTCCTCAAAGACGCTCAAAAAGGGATTCAGTCCCTTGCTCCTGAGCTTGATGATATAGAATTAAAAAGCATACTTTCCTCCGAGCATGACAGAAGTAACGCTATTATGACCATAAATCCGGGTGCCGGCGGCATAGAGAGCCAGGACTGGGCACAGATACTGATGAGGATGTATATCAAGTGGGCTGAGCGTAAGGGTTTTAAGGTTGAGATTGTAGAGCTTCTGCCCGCTGAAGAGGCAGGGATTAAAACCGTTACCATTACGGTTTCAGGTAATTATGCTTTTGGTTATCTTAAGGGTGAAGCCGGAGTTCACAGGCTTGTCAGAATTTCACCTTTTGATGCTAATAAAAGACGTCACACTTCTTTTGCAGCAGTGCTTATTTTCCCTGAGATAAGCGAGGATATTGATGTAGAGATTAAAGAGGAGGACTTAAGGATAGATACTTTCAGGGCTTCAGGCGCAGGCGGACAGCATGTAAACAAAACTTCCTCAGCAGTGAGATTAACACATGCCCCTTCCGGTATTGTTGTAAGCTGTCAGAATGAAAGGTCTCAGCTCAAAAATAAGGCTGTGGCCATGAAGGTCCTGAGGGCACGTCTCTACGGGATAAAGAAAAAAGAACAGGATAAAAAAATGGAAGATTTTATCGGTGAGAAAAAAGATATTGCGTGGGGAAGTCAAATAAGGTCTTATACTCTTCAGCCATATCAGCTTATCAAGGACCACAGGACCGGGGTTGAAATCGGCAATGTAAATGCTGTGCTTGACGGGGATATGGATAAGTTTATTCAGGGGTATTTGATGATGAAGAAAAACGAAGAACAGTAATTGGCTGCATATTTTTAAGGAGGGATTATGAAAAAGAAAAAAGGAGCATTTGAAAAAAGACTAAAGGCATATTCAGCTGTAGCAGCAGGTACACTCCTGCTTGCGCCGTCTGCAAATGCTGTAGTTGTGTACAGCGGGCCTCAGAACCTGCCATTTACCCAGGGAGGTCCTGCTGTTAATGTAGACCTTAATAATGACGGTGTTAATGACTTTGTTTTTAATGGCTCCACCTCATCTACCTTCAGTTATTCCAGTGCAAGGATTTTTATTGGTCTTGCAACATCTGGCGGAATAGGAGGGCAGAGCTGTATTTTTGCATATGCTGATAATCCTGCTAACCTTCCAAGCAATTATCTGATACAAAACAATCTGAACCCTCCTTATAGCTGGAGTAGTTACTCTACTGGAACTCTTGCAAAGACGGCTTGGACGTATTATTCTTATAATTCATCTACCACTTTTACAGATGGTAACTTTATCGGCAGAAGCGGCTATATCGGTGTAAGATTTGACTCGGCTGTGTGCACTCATTACGGATGGATACAGTATGACGGCACAAATTCACCTGCTACCTCCGGAAATATTGTTGACTGGGCATATGAAGATACTTGTAATGCTTCTATCCGGGCAGGTGCTACAGTAGGAGCTCCAGCAATACCTGCGCCAACACTAAACCAGTGGGGATTGCTTGTACTTATCACGCTTCTTGCCGGCGCAGGGGCAGGGGTTATAAGGAAACAGCAAAAAGCGTAATTTTATCTTTTTAATGACACTAAGAACTGATTCTGTTTTTTGTTCGTAATTTTTTACTACTGACACTGACACCGGTCACTGACACTTTTTTAGTTTTCCTCCCAGGATACAAAACGGTCACTGAACCTGTCCATTACTTCCTGGTGGTTTTCGACAAAATCAGATATTTGATCTGAATGTACCCTTTTAAAGTAGGCTCCCCGGCGCAATGCGAAATTTATCTCTTCTTCTGTTATTGCTATTTCAAGGGCATCACAGATGCGCTTGAAATATTTGAGTTTATCAACCAGAAAATCTTCATAAAGAATAGGGAGTACTTTAATGCCTGCCTGTTTGAGTTTATGCATTAAGCTGCGCTTATCAGCGTGGATCATCTCGCATGCTAAAATCGTTTTTTTAAGCTGTTCGCAATCAACATGGATTTTTCCTATTTGATCTTTGCTAATCTCTCCGCTTGCCAGCCTGAACTGTATATGTCCGGGTTTACCAGTGCCATCGCCGTGATATTTTGAGAGCGCCCAGCGAAGGACATCCTGACGAACAGCCATAAATACAACCAGATTGTGTTTTTTAAGCAGGTTGAACATCAGTTGTTTAAAGGGCACTTTATATATTTTGTATTTGATATGTTTAATAATCTTAGAGTTGCGTATATTTTGAAATTTTTTTTCTATCTGCAGGTTAAGCCCGGGAGGGGTAAATCTCATTTTAAAGCCCACGGATCCTTTTTTGCTAAAAAGCTTAAGAGGTTTTTTTGCTGTTCTGGTGTAGATTTGATTCAGGCGGTCAATATCCAGAGGCCCTTTATTATAAATAAGCTCAAGACACTTCTTAAAACTTCGTAAAGGCATATGGCCGCAGTTATGGTTGTCAAAAGGTTCCCAGCCGGCATTGGGAGTCTGATGGACAACTGAAATTTGATCAAAGTTATTAAGCAGGCGCACAAGGGGACTCGTGCCTTCCTTCTGGTTAAAAAAAATTATAAAATTCCTCATATAAAGTAGGCCAAAACAGGGACAGTGACTATTTTAAGATAGCATTTGTGAAATTTTTTTAAATCCATATTATTGAATAGTTTTCAGTATATATTGTCTTTAATTAAAGGTTTTTATACCATTTTGCCAGTTCAGATCCTATTAAGTCAGGATTATCTTCCTGAAGATAATGAATTCCCCTGCCGATATCCACTGTCTTAAGGTTCTTCAATTTTTCCCTGCACCACTCTACCATTGCCGGAGGGATGATACCCCCGGGATTTGCATAAAAAAGCAGTTTGGGAAGATCAGACTCTAACAGTCTTTTATTGAAATTCTGAACAATTTCTGTTACATCTGCCGGCTTGCCGTTAATGGGGATTTCATTTGGCCAGCGCCATATTGGTTTGCGATGCTTGAAATGTTTAAAAGGGTTTCTATAGTAATTTTTTTCTTTTTCGGTCAAGCTGCGAACTATTGCTTTTGGCAGGATTTGTTCAACAAAGATATTCATCACCACAATCATGAACCAGCCGATAAGCGGTGTTCTAAAGAGTTTGAAGCCCATTTTAAAGTCTGCGGGAAATTCATCCCATTTTGCTGTCTTTATTATCGCTTCCATAAAAGCAATTCCCTTGACATTGCCTTCATGACGCATAGCGTAGTGAAAGCCAAGGGCAGACCCCCAATCATGAACAACAAAAGTAATGTTTTTAAGCTTCATTTTATCTATGAAGCTTTCCACATACTTTGAATGGTCAACAAACCGGTATTCGATGTCGGGTTTATCTGACTTGCCCATACCGATGAGATCAGGGGCTATGCATCTACTGCGGGAAGTCAGATAGGGAATAATATTGCGCCATAAATATGAGGAGGTGGGATTGCCGTGAAGAAAAAGAACCGGGTCGCCCGAACCCTCATCAATATAGTGCATATTGGAGCCAAGGATACTTATATAGTTGGACTTAAAAGGAAAACCCGCTGATATATTTAGATGCTGCATGGTCTATTTTCTGTCTAATGAGAATAATTAGTTATCAATGTTAAGGTCAGTAAAATGATAAATAGTAGTTGACGAATGATAAATGACCAATAAACCTTGATACTCGTCTATCCGGCCTGATATCTGCCGGTCAGTCTGCTGCTCTGGCACGGAAGAATGCCTTGACCTTCAGAATTGAGGTGTGATTGCCCAGGTTTTCATCAATAGGGTTTGGCTCATTATCTACAAAATATACCCCTGGATTATAAGCTATTTTGTACTTATGATCACCAGCCCTGTCTACTCTATCTGTCCATGAAACAGGGACTCTCTGGCCGGAGGCAAGAATGCGCATACGCTTTTCAGGCTCATTTTCAACAGCCCTCCAGGGACCGTTTGAGTCCGAACGGAGAAGTTTGATATCGAATGAAGCACATTTTACACCGCCAATGTTTCTAAAGTCAGCGCGTATATCAAAATGTTCATTTACAAAAACCCGGTCATCTCTGCCCACAGTCTGCCAGTTAAGGCTGATGTCACAGTTTAGGAGAAAATCTTTATGGTTTTTTTTACCAGGTTGCAGTATCTGGTTGTTCTTTTCCTTTATTATTATAAGGGTGTCTTGCCTGTCTTTTATTAGAAGAGTGTCTTTTTTATCTTTTTTCCCCCCTCCGTATTTTGAACCTTCCGCCAGTAAAACCGATGGCATAGCAAAGAGAATTATAATAATGATCAAAACAACAGCTTTACTGATTTTTTGAGTTTTAATGTTCATTGTTTGTTTCTCCTTTTAAAATGTTTGTAATCAGCCCTTACCTGTTTAGTGGTGTTTTTTATGAAAAAAGTTCAAAAACAGGCAGTCGGCACAGCCTGTTTGCTGTTCATTATTTTAATATATATCAGAACTAATTGTATTAAGCAATAAAAAATTGAGTGGTTTTTTTAATTGTCGGGTGTGTGGCGGAATCCCTTTAGTTTTTCATTGCTTGACATTAGGACAGATAAATGTTACCATAATTTATGTTAATATTACAATAAATTATGGTAAATGAGGAATCATGTTAGAAGGACTTTTGGGGAATGTTATTGTTGAAAAAATACTTTTTATGCTTAACACATATGGCGAGGCTTATCCTCTTGGTATTGCTAAAGTCTTTAATGAGCCTGTAAATCGAATTCAACAGCAGTTGAAAAGGCTGGAAAACGGAGGCATTGTGGTAAGCCGGTTCATGGGCAAAGTAAGGCTGTATACATTCAACCCAAGATATCCGTATTTAAAGGAATTAAAAGCTTTAATTTCAAAAGCATACGAATTCCTTCCTGAAGAAGAGAAAGACAAATATTACCGAATGCGTACAAGGCCGAGAAGGGCTGGAAAGCCATTGTGAAAATTAACTGGAAGCATATCAGGATTAAAGACCTGGCTGCCATAGTAGCCAGGGAACTTAGCAAAAAAGGGATAGATGCTATTTTAGTAGGCGGTGCCTGTGTTTCCGTTTATACTAAAAACAGGTATTTATCATATGATCTTGATTTTGTATCCCATACTTCTATAAAAGAAATAGCACCAGTGTTATCAGGAATTGGTTTTGAGAAGAAGAGTTCACGTCATTTTGAACGAAAAGGCTGTCCTTTTTTTATAGAATTTGTCTCGCCTCCTGCTTCCGTGGGAAGCGAACCTATAAAAGAGAAAAAGGAGCTGAAAACAAAACATGGTAAAATTGTTTTACTTACGCCTACTGACAGCGTTAAAGACAGGCTGGCTGCTTTTTATCACTGGAATGACCCGCAGGCATTGGAGCAGGCTGTAATGGTAGCAAGAGCCCAAAAAATAAATCTAAAAGAGGTGAAGCGCTGGTCAGAAAAAGAGGACAATAAAGAAAAGCTTAAAGTTTTTGTCAGTAAAATTAAAAAGAAATAACATAGCTTGCTACTTTTTTAACATGGATATTTTCAAATTAATAAAAACTCGCCGCAGTATAAGAAAGTTCACTGATGAGCCTGTAACAGATGAGGCTATTAACAGGATCATAGAGGCGGGCACATGGGCGCCCTCAGGAATGAACAACCAGCCCTGGAAATTTGCGGTTATAAGGGATAGCGGTTTAAAAACAAAAATATCAGGCCTTACTCATTATTCAAAAATAATCCTGAGCGCTCCAGCCCTGATCGCAGTGTTTTTGGATATCCCTTCAAGTTATGACAGGACAAAAGATGTTCAGTCAGTCGGAGCATGCATTCAGAATATGCTTTTAACCATTCATTCGATGGGGCTTGGTGCTGTGTGGCTTGGACAGATCTTAAAGAACAAGGATAAGGTCCTTGAGCTTGTCAGAGGCTCTGATGACCTTGAACTTATGGCTGTAATAGCTGTAGGACACCCCGCGGAAGCGGGGGGCAAGCCGAGCCGCAATGGGCTGGATAAAAAAGTTTTTTTAAGGGAATAAACCTTATTAGAAAAAAGAGAAATTTTCCCCCAGGGACAAAAACCAATCTAACTAACCCTGCTCACACTGTAGCAAGTCCAAGTCATTAGCGGGCTGTACTAAAATTTAGTGCTGATTAGAAATAAATCCGTAAACTCAATCAGCTTATTATGGAATAGACTGCTATTCCAATATTGGAAATAATGATCCCCCATATTAATATGAATCCAAATTTTTCATTTTTTTGATGTACAAGTTTTATTCCTGGCACACTGAGAATAATAATAGCGGGGACCATGGGAAGATAAAGCCTGAAAGCAGTAGGTAGAAAATGCGCGGCAACGCTTATAAAATAAACACATGAAGTTATAAAAGAAACAAGATAAACAGGTTCTTTGAAGAGATTCTTATTGAAAAGCCAGAGGATGACAAAAATTTGAAATAGTGCTGCTATCTCAATAAAGACGTCCTTGAAGGAAAGCAGATTAAGCCAGATTATAGTACCTTTATGTTCATAAAACAATTTCTCGAACCCTGGAATGAGCCAGTAAAAAGATCCAAATACTGCTAAAGGGATTCCCATCAACAAAAATCCTGATTTAAATGCAGTTCCTGACAGCATTTTTCCATGATATTTATAAGCCAATAACGCAATACCAGGGACAATTAATACTGGCAAAAAAGATAATTTTGTAAAAAGACCTAACGTTAAAATTAAGATTAAAAATATCAGTTCTTTGGTTCCATTGTATTTCAGAATACGAATAGTTTGATACATTACGAGACAGGTAAACAGCATAACGATAGGGTCCTGGTATAAATTTATGAAACTGAGCAATACGTGATTATGAAAGATAAAGAGCAAAAGCATGCTGTTTAGTAGATATTCTTCCATCAAAAGGGATTTGAGGATTTGGCGTAAAATGAGAATGGACCCGATTGTGGCGAGAGCTGAAATTAACATGTAACTGATTGGGATGTTATGAATGATTTGATTTATTAAAGCAATAAGTAAAGGGCCGATAAAACTGCTTGGATGATAGGCGGAAGCAAAATATTCTTTAACATCCTTTAAAGACGTGTTAGCATCTCTTGAGAAAAAGGAGGAAAGCTTATCTGCATGGTAACAGTAATCATCAATACATATATAGTTTTCAAATACTGAGTGGATAGTGTAAACTCGATTGTGTGAAATAGTAAATGGCAAAAAAAGGGCGTACCTCCTAAAATAATTTGTTAGACCAATAACAAACAAAAGGAGGAACACC
>VAPB010329700.1_pt1 | contig 9921 bp, 7 predicted proteins | sample 3395101 | NCBI WGS metagenome assembly VAPB01 (sample SAMN08290433, study PRJNA428436) | hydrothermal vent metagenome | isolation source: Deep-sea hydrothermal vent chimney | place: Indian Ocean: Southwest Indian Ridge | reverse complement strand
GCAGGCGGAGAACGTCAAGGTTTGCCTGCGCCGCATCGAACGCGGCTTTGGCGCGATCCACTGCCTCAGGCGACGAAAGTTTTCTCTCATGAACCCGCTTTGCGCGCTGGAACTCGGCCGTGCGGAACTCCAGGTCCAGCACGGCGCCGTCAACATTCGCGCGCGCGGCGTTAATCTGTTCGGAGCGCGGGCCGCGTACGAGTTCGTCAAGTCGCGCTGCTACCTGCGCAAGTCGCGCTTCGGCCTCGGCGAGACGCGCCGTGGCCCGGTCGGAGTTTTGCCGCACGAGCAGTTGGCCCGTGCTAACCGTAGCGCCCTCCGGTACGGCAATCTCGACGATAGGCTCAGTGACTTCGGCGGTCAGTTCGATGCGGTCTGAGGCCAGCTCGCCGACTGCTCGATTGTCGATATCGGCAGGAGTGCATGCAAGCAACGAAGCAAGCGAGAACACGGCCAGAATCTGTTTGACATTATTCAAGTCCGCTCTCCTCGCCCGCGCCGATATAGACGAGGATCATGTCAATCTGTAGGTCAATCATTTTGTCGGTGTCGAGCGAGCGCTTCGCGAACAGTATTCTCCAGACAATCCCGAGCATCATGGGCGCCACAAATAACTGCGGGAATTCACTGATCGCAGTTTTGCGAAACTCGCCGCGTGCGACGCCTCGTTCGACGAAAGCCGCGATTGTCTCCAGTCCCCTGGACACGACGTTCTCCCAGTAATAGTCGACAAGGTCCGGATGCCGTGGCCCTTCCGATAACAGCAGCCGAATGACAACGGCAACGGGTGAGCCGGGCACCTGTTTCATGAACTCGGCCATCGGGCCGCGCATGAAGTCCTCCGATGTCAAACGGGTGTTCTCAACGACTTCGATCAGGGCGTCGACGCGGCGCATGACGACGCTGCGGATAACGGCCTTGAAAAGCTCTTCCTTGGTTCTGAAATAGAGATACATCAGCCCCTTGCTGATACCGGCGCGTTTCGCGACTTCCTCGACGCGGGTCGCGGCAAATCCCTTTTCCGCAAAGGCCTCGAACGCAGCGGCCGTGATTTCCTGCGGCCGGTCCTGCTTTCGACGCCGGTAACGGGGTTCTGGCATGACGGGAACCTTATTGACTCGTAGGTCAGTAAGTATAATTAATGACTAACAGGTCAGCAAGCCCTTTTTCGGCAATTCCGTCATAATTCGCAGCATGTTCAGCTACATCGACCCCACGGTCCGGGATCGCCTCGTCGCGCAGGGCAAATTGTTTCGAATCGATCCGGGCGGTCGCCGCCTGGCGGACGATGCCCCGACCGGAACCGGCCAGACCATCAGCTTGCTCGGTCCGATTCCGTTGCCGATTGATGTCGGTGGCCGGCGAATCGACACCCGCTGGTACGCGGCCGTGCGAAACACCGAGCTTGCGAAAATCCAGCAGCTGGCCGATGAACTGCGTGCGCAAAAAGCGCAGGATTCATTCGCGAGCCTGGCCTCATCGATGGCCGTGAACAGCGTACTGTTGGTAGGCGACCCGGAGCAATGGACAGAACCGCTGGTGCGCGTGCATTCGAGTTGCCTGACCGGCGACGTGTTCGGCTCCGAGCGATGCGAATGCGGGCCGCAGTTACACGCCTCGCTCAAGCGAATCGATGACGATAGCGACGGCGGCCTCGTGGTCTACATGTCGGGTCATGAAGGTCGCGGTATCGGTCTTTGGGCCAAGGCCGCAACGTATCTGCTGCAAGATTCGGGTGAAGATACCTACCAGGCGAACCGCTCACTCGGGCTGCCTGATGACAGTCGTGACTTCAGTGCTGCGGCGGCATTGCTGAAGTTTTTCGTCGGCGGCAAGCCGTTCCGCCTGATGACCAACAACCCGAAAAAAGTGAACGACCTGAGCGAGCTGGGTTTGTCCGGTATCACTCGGGTCAAACATGTCTGCGGTGTGACGGACAGCAATCGGCAATACCTGCACGCGAAGAAAAACTGGGGCCACGAACTCGACCCCGACGATCTGTAGGCGCGTGCCCGCCTCACGACCGGCCGGCGCAAAGGCCGAGAAGGCGGCACCCCTCATCGTCATGGCTCGCTGCGCTGCGCTTTACTTCCGATGATGTGCGCCGCCTTCTCGGCCCGCCCACCCATCGCGGCTCCCGTAGGACGTTGATGGACTTCGGTCGATTCTCTACAGCGACGCGCGATCCGATCCATGTAAGGCTGCGGATGGGGGGACTCTTCATCGAAAATAAAGCGCAGCGCAGCGAGCCATTTCGATGAAGAGCCACCGATCCGCGGCCGAAAGAGTCGACTGTCGTGAGGCGGGCCCGTGCCTACTGGCGCCAGAGCCGCGTGTTCGCCACCGTGGATTCGAAATCGGAGCGAAAGGGATTGATATCGATGCCGCCGCGGCGCTGGTACCGGGCATAGACGGATAGCTTCGTCGGCCCGCATCGGCTCTTGATGTCGAGGAACATCCTTTCGACGCACGCCTCGTGGAAGTCACTGTGCTGGCGGAATGAGGCAATGTAGCGCAGCAGCGACGCGCGATCGATTTTCGGTCCTTCGTAGGAAATCAGCGCGCTACCCGAATCCGGTTGCGATGTGACCGGGCAAAGACTTCTTAAGATATGGGAGTGAAGAGACTCGCTGACGCGGTCACTTGAGTCTGCCTTTAACAGATCAGCGTCGACATCCCAGGTTGCGCAATCGACGTTCTGATCGTCAATACAAACGCCGGGTAGCGTGGTGACGATCAGACCGTCGCTTGTCCCCGGGTCGAGAAACGACACCTGGGTGTCTGACCCCGCGCATCGCGTCAGATCGGCAACGATCAGACGGCGAGCAGCATCCGCGGAGCCGTATCGGTTCATCGAAAACGAATCAAGGTACAGCTTCAGCGACTTTGATTCGATGATGTTCGGGCTATCGGCGGGTACGCGAATTTCGGCAGCCGCGACCCGGGGCTGGCCACTGCTTGCCAGCCAGGTGAGTTCCCAGGCGTTCCAGATATCGATGCCCTGAAATGGCAAGCTGTCGCCAGACCCATGCACAATTCCAAGTGCCTCGCGACTTTCGGCGCGCGCGATTGGGAAAAGCAGGTCAGGCGAGTACGTCTCGGGGTACCCGGATCGCTTGCCTAACGGGGTGTCGCCGGTCATCGTAAGAGTGTCCATTTGCGGGCGGTCGCAGTGTACAATATTCGCCTTTTTTGCGTGGCCATAATCATGCTTCATCTTCTCGCCAATGCCCACGTCTTCGCACCCGAAGACATGGGCGTTCGCCACCTGCTGGTCGGCAATGGCAGAATTCTCGCGATCGTCAATGATCCCGACGACGTATCGGTGCCGGGCTTGCCGGTCCGCAACCTCGATGGAAAACGTCTGCTGCCGGGCTTAATTGACGGTCACGCCCACATTACGGGTGGTGGCGGTGAATCCGGTTTTTCCAGTCGCATACCGCCGGTACCATTGTCGCGCTTCACGGGCGCGGGGGTTACCTCCGTGGTTGGCGTCCTCGGCACAGACGATACGACCCGAAGTACGCACTCGATCGTGGCGCAAGCGCTCGCCCTTCGCGAAGAAGGCTTGAGCGCCTGGTGTCATACGGGCGGATACCACGTGCCGCCCGTTACCCTGACCGGCAGCGTTCGCGACGACATCGTGTTTCTGGATCCGATTATCGGCGTTGGCGAGATTGCGATTAGCGATCATCGTTCGAGCCAGCCGACCCGGGATGAACTGCTTCGAATCGCCAGTGATGCCCATGTCGCCGGCCTCATGACGGGCAAAGCGGGCATTCTGCATTTGCACATCGGCGACGGTAAGCGCGGATTGCAAATGATTCAGGACGCACTTGACAAGAGCGAACTCCCGGCGCGTGTCTTCAACCCAACGCATGTCAATCGCAACAAGGCTTTGTTCGAAGAATCTATCGCACTTGCCAATCGCGGTTGCGTTGTTGATATCACGGCGTACCCGGTCGAGGAGGGAGAGGACGCCTGGGCGGCTGACGTGGCGTTGCTGCGCTATCTGGATTCCGGGGCACCCGCCAATAACGTCACTATTAGTTCCGACGGCGGTGGTTGCCTGCCCGAATTCAACGAGCGGGGCGAGATAACGAAGATGGCAATCGGCAGCTCACATTGCCTTGGCGAGACTCTGAAGAGCTTGCTGGATAAGGGCATGAATCTCACCACGGTACTGCCGGCGTTCACGGCAAATGTCGCCGAAATTCTCAGGCTGAGAGACAAGGGATCGATAGGCGTCGGCTTCGCCGCCGATTTCATCGTGCTTGATGATGCGCACGAGATCAGCGATGTAATGCTAGGCGGCGTGTGGCACGTCGAGAACGGCGAACAAAAAGTTTTTGGACGGTTTGAAATGGAAGACGACAATTAAATGTGCCCTGCAGATACAGTCGGTAACCAGGACCGCGGCTACATAATTCCAATCGGCGGCGCCGAGGAAAAGCTCAACAACCCGGAAATTCTCGATCGATTTGTCGAGGTGTGCGGCGGCAAGACATCGCGAATCAGCATTATACCAACAGCGTCCGAACTCGACGACACCGGACGAAATTACGAGAAATTGTTTCGTCGCCTCGGTGTTCGCCATGCAAAAGTATTGCCGTTGGTAAGCCGCGAGGATTGCCAGAGTAGTGAGCATCTCGACTACATCGAAAAATCCGATGGCGTCTTCATGACTGGCGGTAATCAGCTACGTTTGTCGACTACATTGGGTGGCACGAAGGTCGCGACATGCATTCGTCGTCGCAATGCTGCGGGCATGCATGTCGCTGGCACATCCGCCGGCGCTGCGTTCATGCCGGAGCACATGATCGCCGGCGGGGACGAGGGCAGTACGCCGAGCCCAGATATGGTGACCATGGCGCCGGGTCTCGGTTTGACCAACAAGTTCATTATTGACCAGCATTTTCGGCAGCGAGATCGCGTTGGCAGACTTTTGACAGCACTGGCCTATAACCCGTTCGCAGTCGGGATTGGCCTGGATGAAGACACGGCGGCCTTTATCCGACCCGGCGATGATCTCGAGGTCGTTGGCAGCGGCGGTATTACCGTGCTCGACCCCACGGATTTGAGTTACAGTTCCATGGACAGAGCGGGCCGTGGCGAGCCGGTGAGTCTGATCGGGGTCAAACTGCACATACTGATTTCGGGCGGACGTTTTGACATCGAATCGCGAAAAGCGACCGCGTCGCAACAAGAAGAGTCAGCCGAGTAACGGGGCCAGCACAATGAAAGTCGTCAGTACCAATGTCTATGTCGGGCCAAGCATGTACGCCCACTTTCCGGTCATTCGCCATGTACTGGATCTCGGCGAACTCGAGAAATGGCCCACGAGCCGGCTGGGCGAAGCATTTATCGAACCACTGCTGGAGTACTTGCCTGGCCTGAATGAACACGGTTGTTCGTACCAGGAGCCAGGCGGCTTCGTGCGTCGATTGCGTGAAGACGAAGGTACCTGGCTAGGTCATGTCATGGAGCATGTCGCCATCGAACTGCAAAACGTCGCGGGTTCTTCCGTAACGTTTGGTCGCACGCGTTCGATCGACGGGCAGCCAGGGCACTACAGCATGGTGTTTCAGTACAAGGACAAGGCTGTGGGGCTCGAGGCGGGCGAGATTGCACTCAAACTGATTCACAGCCTGTTGCCGGAGAAGATCAAGCCAGTTGATGCACCCGGCGACGATTGGGATTTCGCGGAAGAGCGGGATGGCTTCATTCGTTACGCGCAGCGCCGCGCGCTGGGGCCCAGCACGGCGTCGCTCGTTGCCGCCGCGGAAGATCGCGGCATTCCCTGGCTCAGACTGAACAGACACAGTCTCGTGCAGTTCGGACACGGTCGCTACCAGCAGCGCATTCAGGCAACGACAACGAGTAACACCAGCAATATCGCTGTCGAGCTCGCCTCGGACAAGGAAGAGACGAACGCCATTCTTCGCGACCTCGGACTGCCGGTGCCAAAGCAATCAATCGTTCGCACCGCTTCGCATGCCGTGCATGCCGCTGAACGGATCGGCTATCCGGTTGTTGTGAAGCCGCTCGCCGGCAATCACGGCCGTGGCGTCTCAATCAATTTGCGTAAGCCCGAAGAAGTCGAAGTAGCGTTCAAAAAAGCGCGAGAGCATGGCCGTTCCATCCTGGTCGAGAGCCATATCGAGGGCTTTGATCATCGGCTCGTTGTTATCAACGGCGAACTGGTCGCCGCAGCCAAGCGTGTGCCGGGTCATGTTCTGGGCGATGGAGAACACACGATAGAGCAACTTGTCGATATCGTAAATTCGGATCCGCGCCGCGGTGTTGGTCACGAAAAAGTTCTGACTCGACTTGAGTTTGATTACCAGGCTGAACGTCTGCTCGATAAGTTGGGCTACGACCGGAACACCGTGCCGCCGAAAGACGAAATCGTGTATCTGCGCTCGACCGCCAACCTGTCGACTGGTGGCACCGCGATCGACGTGACTGACATCATTCATCCTGACAACCGCGAAATGGCGATTCGCTCGGTAAAAGCAATCGGTCTCGATATTGGCGGCGTCGACTTTCTGATCAATGACATTACTGAATCCTACCGTGACGCGGGCGGTGGAATTTGCGAGATTAACGCCGGTCCGGGTTTTCGCATGCACGTTGCACCCAGCGAGGGTACGCCGCGTGACGTCGGCGCCGCTGTTATCGAGATGCTGTTCCCGCCGAATTCGCCATGCCGGATTCCCATCGCTGCGATTACGGGTACGAACGGCAAAACAACTACGTCGCGCATGCTTGCTCATATTTTGAAGTTGTCAGGTCTCACGGTTGGATTGACGTCAACGGACGGTGTTTACATTGACGGAAACCTGAGTGTTCCTGGCGACATGACGGGGCCAGTGTCGGCACACATGATTCTTCGTGACCCATCCGTCGATGCAGCCGTTATGGAAGTGGCGCGTGGTGGCATGCTTCGAAGCGGCCTTGGTTTCGAGGAGGCCAATGTCAGCGCCTGCCTCAATGTGTCCGCCGATCACCTCGGACTGCGCGGGATCGATACGCTCGAGCAGCTCGCAGAGGTCAAACGCGTGCCTATCGAAATAGCGAAAGACGCGGCCGTGCTCAACGCGGACGATACGTTTTGCCTGCAAATGGCTGACTACACCGATGCCGAGAAACTCTGCTATGTGACCATGAATCCGGCACACTCACTGGTCAAGCAGCACATCCGTGCGGGCGGACAGGCGTTCGTACTCGAACAGGGCATGAACGGCCACATGATCACGATCTACGACAACGAAAGCCACACACCGTTGCTGTGGACACACCTGATCCCGGCGACAATCGAAGGTCGAGCAATGCACAATGTGCAAAACGCGATGTTTGCCGCGGCGCTCGCCTACAACATGCATATCAGCCTTGAGGACATTCGTCACGGCCTCAGAACGTTCGATTCGACGTTCTTCCAGGCGCCGGGTCGTATGAACATCTATGACGAGCATCCGTTCCGCGTCATCCTGGACTACGCGCACAACCCGGCCGCAGTCCAGGCAATGTGTGCCCTGGTCGATCGAATCGATGTCGAAGGTAAGAAGACCGTGGTAATTGCGGCGCCGGGTGACCGCCGTGACGAAGACATTCGCGAAATTGCCGAGATTGCTTCCGGTCACTTCGATCGTTTCATTTGCCGCTGTGACGACAATCGCCGCGGTCGCGGCGACGACGAAATCGCCGTCATGCTCAAGAACAGGCTGCTGGAACTGGGCGTATCCGCCGATCAGATCGAAGTCATTGCCGACGAGCAGGAAGCGACGGCACATGCGCTCGCGTCTTCGGAAAGCGGCGATCTTGTGCTAATTCTGGGCGACAATACGACACGAACCTGGAAGCAGATCATCTACTTCAACTCAGGCGCCAAGATCGAGGACACAGCCACGAAGGCGCCGGTGTCAATAAATTTGCCGGATTTTGAGGGTTTCGAGCTTAACGAGGAGCTGGAAATAATCAGCGACGAGCGTGGCGTACGCATCGCGCGTGGTGAAGAGTCCGACTGACCGCCGAAAACGATGGAATTCCTCGATGCGCGCAGACTAACCGGCCCAAACCTGTTGTTCGACGGGCCCGCCGCGATTCTTGACGTGTGTTGTTCGTCAGAGGATGCAATTCGTCTCGAGCCTGTGTGGCGCACGCATGTCGATCGTATGCATCACGCACTAGGATGGTCGTCGCCCGAATTCAGCCGCAAAGGATTCTCCGGCGGTATCAGCCTCGCCTTTGTAGCGCCGATCGATGCGTTGTACGTGGCATCGGAAATCAATGAATGGGCCTGGGCCGCGTGCGATGCCGAATTCAACGCTGCGGACGCTCCTGACTTTGACGAGACGGTAGCCGCGCTTCGGAAATCCTCTGCCGAAGAGGCAAACGGGCGTTTGCTGGCACTGCAGTCGGAATCCATGGAGCGGGGCGTGACCTTTCTTTGGGACGATGATGAAGTGTCGTTGGGTCTCGGGCGGACGTCCAGCACCTGGCCGGTACGTGAATTGCCGCAAGTAAGCGACGTGTCGTGGGACGACTTTACGGACATACCCGTTGCCCTGGTCACGGGTACCAACGGCAAGACAACAACTGTTCGTCTTGCAATGCATATTCTTCGCGGCGCTGGCCTCAACGTTGGCCTGAGTTCCACCGACTGGATCGCGGTCAACGATCGCATCCTCGATAGAGGTGACTGGTCCGGCCCGGGTGGCGCGCGTGCTGTCTTGCGTGACAACGATGTCGATGTTGCGATCCTCGAATCGGCGCGTGGTGGACTTCTGCGTCGCGGCCTTGGCGTTGAGCGCGCGGATGTGGCGCTGATTACGAATATCGCCGAGGATCATCTTGGCGATTTCGGCTCACAGAGTCTCGACGAGCTGCTCGACATCAAATGGATAGTTACTCATGCTGTCCGGGGAAATGGGCGTCTGATACTGAACGCCGACGACGAATTGCTTCTGGAAAAATCAGCTTCGTATCGCGGGGAAATCGTTTGGTTCAGTCTCGCAGGCGCGAGCTCGAGTGTTAGTGCACATACAGAGGCGGGCAAACTTGCGTTCGTCCTCGACGGCGGGGAGCTGTTGAAAATAGAGGGGGGCGCGCGTGAGTTAATTTGCCGCGACCACGAAATTCCGATCGCACTCGGGGGTGCCGCCCGACACAATGTCGCCAATGCGCTTTCGGCCGCAGCGTTGACATGGTGTTTCGGCATCTCGCTCGCCGACATCAGGCTCGGGCTGACATCAATGTCTCAGGACGAGAACCCGGGACGTTGCAATGTATACGATATTGACGGCCGGAAAGTGCTCGTCGATTTTGCGCACAACCCGCATGCCATGCAGGCATTATTTGATATGGCACAGGCGCTGCCGGCTAAACGACGGGTGTTGTGTTTCGGCCAGGCCGGAGACCGGCCAGATGACCTGATTTGCGAGCTTGCCCGCGATGCCTGGGCCATCGGCCTGGATCGCGTCGTGGTGTCAGAGTTGGCTCAGTATCACCGCGGGCGCGAGGCGGGCGAGGTCTATGGCCTCATTCGTGAGCAACTGCTTGAGTGCGGTGCGGCGCCGGATCAGATTGAACACAACGACGAGGAATCGGAGTCGCTTGCCGCGGCTCTGAATTGGGCTGCGCCCGGTGACCTTGTCATTATGCTGGCACTGGGCGGTGCAGCGCCGATTCAGGAGCAGCTCAAGGCAATGGGTGCGTCGTAGCGGCCCTGAAGAGCGGGACCGGAGAATCGCCCCCGCTGTTGGCGCTTACTCGAGTCCGAGGATCAGTTTCCAGTGATCCTTCGTGACGGGCATGATTGACAGGCGGTTGCCTTTTCGAACGAGGATCATGTCGTCCAGAGCTCGATCGGCCTTGATGTCGGTGAGGCTGATCGTGCGCTTTAGTTTTTTTACAAATTGC
>VAPB011277214.1_pt1 | contig 9929 bp, 8 predicted proteins | sample 3395101 | NCBI WGS metagenome assembly VAPB01 (sample SAMN08290433, study PRJNA428436) | hydrothermal vent metagenome | isolation source: Deep-sea hydrothermal vent chimney | place: Indian Ocean: Southwest Indian Ridge | reverse complement strand
GCAACACCCCAACTTAGGAAGAAGGTCGTGTTGTAATATGCAAATAGTCTTCCCCGGTATTCTTTGGGCGCTATTCTGGCAATAATCGAATAACTTGACGATTCTATGAACACGTGCGATGCCCCGATGAGGAAGGAAGCGATAAGAGCTAGTGCAAAAGTCGGAGTGATTATGAGCCAAGAGATCGCTGTCGCTGATAATATGATTCCAAACATCATCACTTTGTTATCGTCAGCTTTGGCAACTACTGATCCGACCAGAAATCCAGACAACATAGAAGCAATACTCCCAATATTGCTGTATAGTGCAATTTCTCCCCCAGTCGCACCAAACGCTGTTGGATCTGCTAGAAAAATAGCTGTGATGATCGCGATTGAGTTTCTCCCAAAATTGATAAAAATCAAAGCGACAATGAAGATCAGGAATCCAACACGGAGTTTTGAGGGAAGGTCACTGAGCGGATAATTCTCAGGAAGTCCTGTATCGCTAGTTTTCTGTGCCTTTACCTCCTCTCTCAGACGAATTGAAAAATAGACAATGATGCCTGATAATATCATAACAACTGCAGCGACATTGAAGATGCTTCCATTTACAAACCCAGCACCACTGTCATAAAGAAAACCACCAAGATAGGCACCACCTATTCCTCCAAACCCACCAACAATTGAGAACTGTCCCATTATCTTCTTTCTTTCATCAATCTCGGTTAATTCAGAGACCAGTGTTGACCATCCTACGTTAGACATAGACCAGAATATTTCGATTCCGCCCAAGCAGAAGATTATGACGTATCCAGCCGCTACCAACTGGTTCGTTCCAAGGAAGAAGGTGTATCCAAGGACCATGAATATGTGTCCAAGCCCAGCTAGCATCTCTCCTGCAGCAACAAATTCTACGGGCTTTCGGAATCTATCTAATAGATTTCCCCAGAGGAACGATTGAGTAAGTGCATTGGTTATCATTCCAACTGTAGCCATCAGGGTCACTTCAGTGGTTGAGAGACCCAGTGATCTGAGATAAATCGACAAGAAAATGTACACAATAGACCTTCGAAAATAAGTTAGAATTTGATAGGTAGAAAGCCCAGTGAACTCTCTTCCTTTGAGCTTGGAATAATTGAAAAACCTCAACTCAGCCTAGTGGCACCATTGACCATCTTAAATACCATTTTCTACAACTATTTTTTGAAGATTCTATAAATAATGAATCCAAATATCGCAATGATTGAAAATGCCATTGAGTACCGTATTGCGAAAAATTCCGTTGTTCCTGCATAGGGATCTATCATAAAGTTGATTGCTTCCGTGACGATTGATGCGCCTAAAATAATGTTTAAATAAAGAAAAAGCCGTTCTTGGCGTTCTTGGAGGTTTCGGTTTTTTTCCTCATATACCAAATGAACAGATTCATGGACATACTTTAACGCTTTCGTAACATGGGAGAGTACTTCCTCAATTCGAAATAGATTAATCAGGTGGTCATTTAACGCCCGTGCATGCGCCCGCATGTTAATCATATCTTCCCGACGAATTACCGCAATCAATTGCATGAGGGATCGATTCGCTTTTTAAAGCTCTGCTTGTTTTTCTTCGATAATGGAAATATCCTGCATTTTAAGGTCTGGAAGTTCCTGAAGGAACCGCTGGATTAAGTCCTGTAGTTTTAACATCACGAAGATTACACCACGCGCTCGAACAAGAGGAGGATCCATCACGTCTTCAACATAATTCCAGTATTTTTCATATCCTTCTCCCTCAATATAGATGAAAGCACTATTTCTCTCATAATAATGTAACTCAGACGTTCGATTTGAAAGATTATTCTCAATTCGACGATTGTAGAGTACATCACTATAATCTGACCATTGCCCACTGAATAATCCCAAATAAGGTCCTAACTCTTTCTTATATCGTTGAATGGTCGGAACATCCCATTTTTCGACTTTTGGATTGGTTTTGTTAGCTGAGAGAACCACATAGAGGGGTGAATCTATGTCAATCGTAATGCGACCTTGTCGATTAAGCTCTCCAACATTTTTCATCAACACTTTGCTTAGACGTATTGAAACATTTTGAATGTCTTTAACGTCAATTTGGGCATGGCCTACATCTGTTTGTATTCTAAGAACACCTAGCCATGTCATCTCTTCCAAATTCATCTCTGCAATGCGGTTCCAACTAACTTCGACATCAAGTGCTAGTTTATCAATTGCAGGATCTTCAATTAGAGCACGTTCAATATTTTCTTCTAAATTTGACCGTATTAATTCGAGTTCTTCGCCATCAAGACTTGGTTCTGCTAAGAAAGGAACAAACCATCGGACATGTCGTGCATATATTTGAAGCTCAGTTTCTTGTCGGCTCATGGTCAACCTTCCTTTAATTGATTCAATTCTATTGAGCTCCATCTTAAATCATTTCGTGATTTGAACATCAAGCAAACTCGGAAATCGTGAGAGAAGTTTTCATATCCAGTAATTGTGCCCCCTGATGATGAAGCTAAATGGCAGATATAGATTCAGTCACAATTCATCGTGCAGGTGTCGATGATGCAGCAACTCTCACAGATACGTGCAAGAGATCTTTTGATTCTGACAAAGAGTTTGGAGCTCCAGGACCTGGTGGTCCTCCAGGAGTAGATTCGATTGAATGGAATGTAGATAAAATCAAGAATAGGTATCTGGATTACTTCAAAATTCTCAGCGGAAACGATATCGTTGGAGGGTTCATTGTCGGAGATAGAGGTCCAGGATATCAGATATGTGAAAGGATTTGGATAGATCCGAACCACATGAGAGGAGGCATAGGTACGAAGACCTTTGATCTCATATGGGAGAAATATCCTTCAGCCGAGCTATGGGCTTTGGGAACACCAGATTGGAATCTCCGAACGAATCCATTCTATCAGAAGATTGGATTTGTTAAGATAGGTACAACACACGAACACTCGTGGGCTGGCAATTACTACGAGAAGAGAATTGCAGATGGATTTCCCAAAGCAATGTCAAAGATCGGTAACATTCACGATGGTCAGCAAAGAATAATCGTTGAGGGTAACGTAGACCGAATTACAGATACACGCACAGTAATGTCTAGAAAAACCGGAGAGGAACTAAAGGTAGCGGATGCTACCTTGACAGATGATACAGGTTCAATCAAACTTACTCTCTGGAATGATCAGATTCGACAAGTCAAAGTCAACTCGAATATACGACTCGATGAAGGTTACGTTAAAGAATATAGAGATGAACTTCAATTAAGTGTCGGGACGTGGGGATCGATTATCTCTCTAATTTGATTATGTCTATTAACTATTGTTTATATATGGTTGATGCCCGACATCTAATGATACTAATGACAAGTCGTGATATATTCGAAAACTTGGTTTTCCCAAAGGGTCCAAACAAAACCGCTCTTGTTGAAAGGGAGTGATATTCCATTTTGCGGATCTGTATCGGAAAAGAAGGCAGAATACCTCCCCATATGGCAAATCACTCAGCGTTCTTCCTAGTATTGAAAGGAAAGGCGATAATCACATCGGGTGACGAAGAGGTCGAACTAGAAGAGAATCAGTATATCTCTATGGAAGCAAATCAAATGAGAGGTATTCAGGCTCTAGAGGATTCGGTCATCTTAGGTGTTAAGGACTAGAAGATAAATAGTGATATAATATGGACTATAGTTTCCGAAGTAGGTTTCCAAAGAGTCAGTCGAGTTATATTGATAGATAACAAACTCACCCTGAAGACTTATTCCTCCTAGATCCATCCACATATCATATCGTCCTTGGAACCCTCCGGTCTGTGCGCTCACTGGTGCTACACATACTAGTGAAATGCTAAGAACACCAATCCACAAGAGAGTGATTCCTACGAGTAATTTTCAAGAATTCATTCTTGACAACATAACCTCAATCCTTCCGAAACGAAACCCACAACACTCCTCGGTATACAACTTGTTATAAAAGTCTTCTAATCTTAAGAACTGAAAAGACTCCTTCAATCTGAGTCGTGGTTTGAAATGAATAGAACAGAGCGCTTATCTATCCCGACAATCTAAGCTGTGTTGTGTTTATTATTCTAATTCTGCACCATGTGTAATATTTTTAGACAACTTTCTATAACACGTCATATGGTCAACAGTTACGAGAAATCCTTCTTCTATAATTTTTTAAAACTCCTTCAGGCAGTTTATCTAATTTTATAATCAATTCTTTTTTTCGTTGATGTAATTCGGTTTCATTGAGTAGTATATCGACTTGTTTTTTGTCCAAGTCGATTCGAATCCGATCTCCGTTACGGACAAGAGCTATATTCCCGCCCAATGCAGCTTCAGGCAACACATGACCAATACATACACCTTTTGTCGCTCCACTAAATCGGCCATCAGTAATTAAAGCCACATCAGTATCTAAACCTAGACCTGAAATTCCCGCTGTGGGATACAACATTTCTCTCATACCTGGACCGCCAACCATTCCCTCATAGCGAATTACTAATACACTATCCTTCTCAAGTGCTCCTTGTGCAATGAAAGAGGCGACTTCCTCCTCAGAATCAAAAACAAAAGCCGGTCCTTCAAAGACAGTTGGCCAACGTGGACTAATTCCACTCATTTTTATCACACTCCCTTCTTCCGCTAAATTCCCGTAAAACACAGCCATCCCTCCAGTAGGACTGAAAGGGTTTTCAATAGGACGAATCACATCTCTATTTTTGTTCACTACGGTTTTTAGTCGATTGAACATGTTGCCTGTGACGGTTTTAGTATCATGCAACAAATTCTTTTTCTGTAATTCAGCCATGACGGCAGGAATTCCCCCTGCTTGATGCAGGTCGTCCATAAAATAATCTGAAGACGGCTCTATTTTGACCAGATTTGGAGTGGTTTCGCTTAGATCATTAATTCGATTCAAGTCGAAATTGAATCCTGCTTCTCTAGCTATATCTGGAACGTGCAACAATGTATTTGTGCTGGCCCCAATTGCCATGTCAACACGAAATACGTTTTCAAAAGCGGCTTCGGTCATGATATCCCTTGCTTTCAAACCATTTTGGACAAGCTGAACCACTAACTTTCCACTTTCGAATGCAATGCGCTCCTTATCTTTGTCAAGCGCGGCTGTTGTTGCGCACATGGGTAGACTTAGTCCCAGCACCTCGGTTACGCATGCCATACTATTTGCTGTATACAAACCAGCACAAGTACCAGCTCCAGGACATGCACTGCAAATAATCTGTTTATACTCTTCTTTTGAAATTGTTCCCAAATCAAACTGCGCCCGAGCCTCAAAAGCAGCTTTGACTCCTATCTTCTTGCCCTTATACAATCCAGGAAACATTGGTCCCGCGCTAACAAAAACACTTGGCAGGTTCAACCTCGCAGCTGCTTTCAAATGACCAGGGATATTTTTATCACAAGCTGCGAGAAAAACGATGCCTTCAAAAATCCCGTGTGCTCTGATCATTTCTTCAATACTGTCCGCAATCGTTTCTCTGCTTGGAAGGGCGTATTTCATCCCCGTGTGCCCCATTGCAATACCATCACAGATACCTATGGTGTGAAATTCAAAAGGGACCGCACCGGTTTCTCTAACTCCAGCTTTTACAACCTTCCCTAAACTATTCAAATGAATATGACCGGGGGTTATCTCGTTATAGCTGTTAGCTATGGCGATAAAAGGCTTGTCTATATCCTCCGGTTTCAGACCATCCGCGTGAAGTAGCGCTTGAGCAGCGGGGAAATGTTTTATTTTCTGTGAATCCATTTGAAGTCAGCTTCCTCAATTCCCCTTTTCAAACAAAGCACGAATTTCTTTCCCAACTACTTCAATCGGATGTTTAGAGTGTTCTTCTCGCAATCTTTTAAGCTTAGGTAGTCCACACTTGTACTCGGTAACCCATTCTTCGGCAAATTTCCCGGATTCAATATCTTTCAAGAGGTCTTTCATGGCATTTCTTACCTCTTCTCCGATTACTTTATGGCCGCGGGTTCTTCCTCCGTATTCTGCAGTATTACTGACCCGTTCAAACATTAAATCAATCCCTCCCTCGTAAATGAGATCTACGATAAGCTTCAACTCATTCAGAACTTCAAAATATGCCATTTCTGAAGGATATCCTGCATCAACCAGGACTTCAAATCCCATTTTGATTAGCTCTGTTATCCCCCCGCATAGAACCGATTGTTCTCCAAGTAGATCACTATAGGTTTCTTCCTCGAACGTACATTCGATTACACCCGCACGTGTGAATCCCATAGCCTTTGCATAGGCTAGAGCATATTCTTTTGCTCTTCCGCTTGCATCATGATATACTGCTGCCAAACCCGGGACTCCAAAACCTTCTAGATAGGCCTTCCGTTGTTCTGAACCAGGACTTTTGGGCGCTACCATTATGACGTCCACATCTTGGGGTGGGATTACTTGATTGAATACAATGCCAAAACCATGACTACACCCCAGGATTTTTCCTGCGGTTACATGCGGAGCGATTTCGCTTTCGTAAACCACGCCTTGTGTTTCATCAGGTAATAGAATCTGAATCAAATCACCCTTTTTCGCAGCTTCAGCGATTGACATGGTCTCAAAACCATCAGCAACAGCAGTTTCATATGAAGATCCATTCACACGACAACCAATTATTACGTTCAATCCACTATCTCTCAGGCAGAGCGCTTGGGGTCTACCTTGATTTCCATATCCGATTATTGCAATCGTTTTGTCTTTAAGCGGCTCAACAGCCGCATCTGTTTCATGATAGATTTTCATTAACAAATTCCTCCATAGATTAGATTTTCAAATGTATCTGGATTTTGGGTGATTCCCATTTTTTCTTCCATTAATACCTCGTTGCATTGCATTAATGCCAGTCCTACAGATTTCAATGATGTGATACTTTTTCATTAGCTCCAAGAAGTTGTCAACTTTTTCAGATTTCCCGACAACCTCAATGATCATGCTTTCAGGACTTATGTCCAAAACTTTCGCTTTATACAGTGTTGAAAGGTTTACTAAATCAGCTCTTGTTTGTTCATCATTTTCGACTTTGACTAAACAATGTTCTCGCACTACACTGTAATCATAATTTAAGACTTCAATTTTTATTGTGTCAATTAACTTGTATATTTGCTTGTGAATCTGTTCTACTGTTTTATCGTCACCAGTAAGGCTGATCACCACACGTGTGATTCCTTTCATCTTTGTTTTCCCTGCAACAACGGTGTCAATATTAAAACCCCGTCGACTGAACATTCCACTTAACTTTGCCAGCACACCAGGATGATCTTCAACTGAGATTCCTAGAATATGTTTCTCTTCGTTTCCCATGATTCCCACCTTTAAGCTCCTTTGAATAGTTGCCCCTTCGTTTCAATACACCCTCCAAACATATTTGTCAGATTTCCACCCGGAAGAGCCATCGGAAGGATGTTAGCCTCCTCTTGTACATGTACATCCACTACAACGGTTTCATCACTATTGTAGGCTTCCTGCAAAATTGGAGCTAGTTCGTCCGGTCTTGTTACAGTATAACCTGTTAGACCATAGGCTTCTGCTACTTTGGCAAAGTCCGGCGTTCGGTTCAAATGCACCCCACTGTACCTCTTGTCAAAAAACAGCTCAGCATATTGTCGAACCAGGCCGAGGTATCCATTGTTCATAATGACGGCAATAACCTTGATGTGCTCCTCCTTAGCTGTGGCTAATTCTTGGATGTTCATCTGAAACGACCCATCGCCATCAAGATCAAACACCTCTACATTGGGGGCAGCAATTTTCGCACCAATTGCTGCGGGGAATCCGAACCCCATAGTCCCTGCGCCGCCGCTACTGATTATTGTTCGAGGTTTGCTTATTTTCAGGAAATGGGCGCAAAACATCTGGTGGGTACCCACTCCAGTAGTGATAATGTCATTCTCTTTCCATACCTTGCTTAGCTCAAATAGTAGCCTTCTTGGATCAATAGGATTACCCTCGATGTCAATGTTGCAATCACATTCTTTCACAAAGCGTTTTACTTTTTCTGACCACTCCGAATTATCTTTTTGTGCCATTCCCGTCAATACGGTAATTAACTGCTGTAGAACCCTCCTAGCATCTCCTACAATCGGTAAATCTACTCTGACATTCTTTCCAATTTCTGCACTATCAATATCAATATGAATAATTCTACTTTTCTTTCCAAACGATTCTAGATCTCCCGTAACTCGATCGCTGAATCTACAGCCAATCGCAATGAGTAGATCGCTATTATCCACAAAATAATTTGCAACCTTCCTACCATGTAATCCTAGTACTCCAAGCGATAATGGATGTTGCTCAGAGAAACAGCTTTTACCCATAAATGTGGTAGTCACGGGAATATTTAGCATCTCAACCAGCTGATGAAGTTCATTTGAGGCATTTGCCCATAATACACCGCCTCCTGCGATGATGACTGGTCTTTCAGCATTTAAAAGCCATTTAGCCGCTTTCTTGATTTGTCGAGGATGACCTTGCGTAATTGTCCTGAACCCTAAAATGTGAGTATCCCTCACTTCCCTTGTAACTTCACCTTTTTGAACGTCATCAGGTAGATCAATGTAAACCGGTCCAGGACGACCGTTTAATGCGATCTTGAATGCCTTCGTTATAATGGATCGTATCATATTTGGCGATCTTAGTTGAAAACTGTGTTTTGTGATTGGTGACGTTATACCCATCATATCCGATTCTTGGAAGGCGTCATTACCTATCAACGAAATAGGTACTTGACCCCCAAATGCAACGATGGGACTGGAATCCATATGTGCGGTCATTATCCCTGTTACCAAATTTGTTGCACCAGGTCCACTAGTTGTTACACAAACCCCAGGTTTCCCGGTGACCCGCGCATAGGCATCTGCAGCGTGGGCAGCACCTTGCTCATGCCTAACGAGTATATGCCGCAATTCCTCAGAATAATTAAGAAATTCATCAAACAACGGCATTACTCGTCCGCCAGGTAAGCCAAAAATATGTTTGACATTTTCATCAATTAGCGTTTTAACAATCGCTTCTGTTCCTCTCATCTAAATTCACCATATCGTTTCTCAAATAATTGTCACATGCTACATAATCACTCTAGCTTTGATTTGATGTATGCAAATAATCTCCTGACATCTTCTGTTGACGAACCAGTGCTGAGAACGGTAATTTTCCCCGTTCTAATTGGACCAACATTGTACGGAATGATAACGCCTTCCGAAGAGTTGCCATCATACAACACATCATTCCATGCTTGTCTAAGCACCTCAAAATTTCTGTATCTAAGTGGTAATTTAATATTCTCAGACCGTGCTGCTCTTACCGGACCTTTCTGTGTTAATAGATAGACAAGCTCCCAAGGATAAATCGCTCCAGTCATTCGAGGATTACATTCAGTAGCAAATATGGCGTCTTCTGTTTCGATGTAATCTAAACCAAAAGGACCAATGAAACCTTTCCTTTCCAGATATTGAGCAAACCTGAAAGACATTCTATTTACATAACCCTCATCAAACTGAACTGGAAACTCATTTCCAAGATGTGATATACCATTCTCTAAGATCTGATTTGAGGTTCTTAGAAGTACAATCGTTCCGTCACGCTTTATGAACCAGACAGATGATGGTGATGAGAGTGTTTCATAAAATGGTTCCACAAGAAAACGGGTTCCTCTTTGTTGTCGTTTCATCAAATCTTTTAGGAACGTGTCGTCAATATGATTTAGAACATGAATTGTTGAAGCGGATGCCCCATATTCTCCTCTTAGAATTACTTTTCCTGTTTCATCAATAAAAGATTGAACAACCCGAACCATCTCCGATTCAGTCATTCCAGCATCTATTATTGATTCTTTCACTACTGGAATTCCCAATTTTCGACAAAGTAGCTTAAACCCAATTTTGTTATCCATTTCTTCAGCCACTTCT
>VAPB010322072.1_pt1 | contig 9957 bp, 9 predicted proteins | sample 3395101 | NCBI WGS metagenome assembly VAPB01 (sample SAMN08290433, study PRJNA428436) | hydrothermal vent metagenome | isolation source: Deep-sea hydrothermal vent chimney | place: Indian Ocean: Southwest Indian Ridge | reverse complement strand
GGTTTTGCATATTCAGTTAGTTTTATTTTCTTACCGCTGTCATTAAATTCTATGCTGAATCTGACTGTGTCAGGCAGAGCGCCGGTCTCTCTTGTATCCCATGTCCGTACCCATTTATCATTAAAGAGGGTCTCTACAGTGAAGCTTTCTATATCTTCTATCATTTCCGAAATGTACGCTTTATCCGGAAGAGATTCAACATCAGGTTCTTCAATTAAAAGATCGGATGACGGCATTTCGATCCTTAAAAGCGCAAGCTTGTTATCTTTTTCATTGATAAAATATAAGATTGATTTTAATCCCCCGCCTTTAAAAGAAAGGGCTGAAAGCTGCAGTCCTGACGCAGAACGCTCGTATATATCCCGGTCCTTTATTATAAAAATGGTTTTATTGCTGTCTGAATTTGACGGGAATGAACCTTCAAGACGTGCCCTTTCTATTTCACGTCTCATAAGGTCAAGAGCAGTCCTGGCTTCATGATACTTAAGGGATATACCGTCAAATCTTTCAATGGCATGCTGAACTGTAAAAAATGAACCATAAACTGCCCCAAGTATTATAGTTACTATCATAAGGCTTAAAAGTACTTCTATGAGGGTAAAACCCGTTAGAGAATTAGGATAAGGCTTTTTCTCTAACGGGGTGAAACCCTCCCTTCGGGAATTAAAAATTAATAATTGACAATTGACAATTGACAATATGTATCCTTTCTGGAACTCGCAATTGAAAATTTTAAACGCAAAATTAAAAAACTCCTTAATTTCCTGATTTTCATTCCTTCTCTCTGAGAACAAATTGGCTAAGTTCTATTTTTTTGCCGTGCCCTCTAATAACAGCTTTAAGTTCGGTTATTGCGTTATTGCCTATCTTCTGTTCATCATAATCAATATCTTTAACTATGGTTTCATAGGTGAAATCTGTATCAGGTAATACTCCTTTGTCGTTTTTTGGAGAGATTTCCATTTCAGCTATTTTTTCTTTTGCAAATAGAAGCATTCTTGTGGTCAGAGTATGATCATATGCTACTTCAGCATGATAGTTTACAGTGTGCAAAATGGTAATAACGGTAGTGGCAACAATTAACAAAGCGATCATTGTCTCAAGAAGAGTGAAGCCGTGACGACCGTGAAGCGTTAAGCGTGAAGCGTGAACAGTTTTCCTTAAAATAGAAAATTTAGAATGTAAAATTATGGAACTCCTTAATTTTGATATTTTATTTTTGCTATTTAATCTATTAAAGCACATATCCTTCAAGTATTTTTGACCTTCCGTTCAGGTGATTAAAAAGAACTGTATATTCATAATCACCTTTTTTCAGGTGCAGGGTTATCGGCTCTTGTGGTCCCGTAGGACCAAATTCAATTATTATCTCCCCGGTTGAAATTTCACCGTTAGAAGGAATAATTATGTCCTTTATTTCTACATTTCTTTTGACTGTAAAACTTCTGGAATCCCGGTCACTTGTATAGCTCCATGTTTTATTTTCAAAATTAAATTTCAAAACATAGACCTGTTTTTTTGCAACGGCTTCACCATAAATGAATCTTAAGGTGCTGCTTATATGCCTTGCTTCTGATTTAACTGCACTGTTATCTGTAGTCCAGAAAGAAGGCATTATAAGTGCCAATGAAAGAGAGATGATAAAGACAACTACGATCAGCTCTATAAGAGTAAACCCATAAAGACCGTGAAGCGTTAAGCGTGAAACGTGAATCGAATTCTGAAATCTTCTATTTTGCATTTTAAATATTGAATTTATCTTTCTAGTCCCAGTTTGAGATATCTGCATCATAACCCTCTCCGCCGGCTATGCCGTCTGCACCATAAGTGATGATCTCATAATCATCCTCAGGAGCAGGGGATATATATAAATAAGGGTTACCCCATGGATCAGGGGATATTTTCTTCTTTTCAAGGTAGCCGCGCTTTTTGTAGTTATCAGGGATTTTGCCGGTTGTTGGTTCTGAAATAAGTGATTCCAGTCCCTGTTCTGTTGACGGGTAAAAACCATTGTCCATTTTGAATAGTTTAAGCGCTGTGTCATAGTTTTTTATCTGGGCCCGAGCTTCGACTACTTTTGCCTCATCTGCCCTGCCTATGAGTCTTGGTGCAACAATCGCCAGGAGAGATGCGATTATAACAATAACCACCATTATTTCAATAAGGGTGAAACCATAAGGACCGTGAAGCGTGAAGCGTGAAACGTAAACAGACTTCCTTAACTTTGCATTTTGCATTTTGGTTTTTCCTTTCACCTTATTAATTGATTAAGCTCGAAAATCGGAAGAAGCACTGCTGCTACGATAAACCCTACTACAAGACCCATAAAAAGAATAAGAACAGGCTCCATAAGACTTACTGTCCTTTGAAGCTTTTTGTCAAATTCTGCTTCATACGATGTTGCAGCTTTGCTCAGTACTTCAGTAAGTTGTCCGCTGTTCTCACCGGTTGCTATTATACGCAAAAATGTTGGTGGAAAACCGCTAAGACTTGTTGACAGCTTTGCTCCTTGCGATACATGTTCCCGGGCTGATAGAATCTTATTTTCAAGAGCTGCATTGCCTGTTACCTTGGCTGTTAACCGAAGTGCATTTAATATCTGAATCCCTCCGGAGAGCAGAAAAGACATGGTCATTGAGAACCTTGCCATGTAAAGGCTCTGCAGCATTCCAAAAGGAAGTTTAAGAAGAAATGAATCGATCTTTTCTCTCTTTGTCTTTTTTAACCATTTAAAAAAGATAGCAGCAGCTCCTGCCAGGATCAGCAGAAGCCACCAGAATTTCTGAAAGATCGTACTTATCCATATAAGCACTACAGTGATAAACGGAAGTGCAGCTGATGATTCTTCAAACATACTTGTAATTCTGGGTACAACAAAAGTAAAAAGGAACGAAAGTATAATGATACCTATAAAAGCCATAAAAAGAGGGTATATCAAGGCTGTCTGGACCTTGCTTTTAACAGATGCCCGCGTCTCAAGGAAATCAGAGAGCCGGGAGAGGACTTCGGGCAGTTTTCCACTGTTTTCTCCGGCTTCTACCATGCTAGTATAAAAATCAGGAAAAATTGATGAATATGTTTGTGTTGCTCTTGCAAGGGTAGAGCCTGAAGACAGCCGGTCCTTTATGTCTATGAGAATGCCTTTCCAATGACCTTTCTGCTCAGAAGCCAGAGCTGAAACAGCTTCTACAAGCGGCACATTGGAGGAAAGGAGTGTTGCAAGGCTTCGAGTGATATCAGGCAGATGGGATGGAAGGTGTTCCAGCTGGAATATTTTTTTTTTAAAAAAAGCAGCTTCATTGATTTCTTTTGGATATACGCCTGTAGCCTTTATTTTTAATATGGCGTCATTCTGCCCGTCAGCCTCAATGGAGCCCTTTATTTCAGAACCATCCTGTTTAAAACCTGAATATTTAAAAATCGGCATGAGTTTATAATTTTAGATTTTAGATTTTATATTTTTGATTTTAAAAAACATTTTCAATCCCTGCCTGCCGGCCCGCTTCGCCGAATCGAGGCGAGTAGGCAGGTTCGTCTGCATTTATGAATTTTAGATTTGTTAAATTTGCAATCTTCATTCTGCAATCTGCAATTTAAGTCTCACTGTCTTTCTGAGTTACTCTTAGGACCTCTTCAATTGTAGTGATCCCGTTTATAATTTTGTTAAATGCGTCATCACTCATGGTCCTGAAACCGGAATTCATAGCAGCAGTTCTTATGGTTTTTGCATCTTTCTGTTCCACGATCATGGACCTTATATCCGGAGTTATTTCAAGAAGCTCAAAGATTCCAGTCCTTCCCATATAGCCCTTGCCCTTGCATTTATCACAGCCGCGTCCCCTGTAGAGCAGGGAAGGCAGGCTTTCACCCCCAAGACGTTCATTAAGAAAAGCTTCTTCCTCAGGAGAGGGAGTATAGGATTCCCTGCAGTGAGGGCATATAATTCTGACAAGTCTCTGAGCCAGTACACACATAAGGGACGATGCAACAAGGAAAGGTTCAATACCCATGTCGATCATTCTTGTAAGCGCACCCGGGGCGTCATTTGTATGAAGTGTGCTTAATACAAGATGACCGGTTAGCGAGGCATGTACAGCAATCTCAGCTGTTTCAACATCTCTTATCTCTCCAACCATAATTATATCAGGGTCCTGTCTCAGGATTGATCTTAACCCTGATGCAAAGGTGAGACCTATTTTAGGATTCACGTGGATCTGTCCTATTCCTTTTAATTGATATTCAACCGGGTCTTCAACAGTAATTATATTCTTCTCTTCAGTATTGAGGTTAAGAAGAGATGCATAGAGGGTAGTGGTCTTACCTGAACCTGTGGGCCCTGTAACCAGAATTATGCCGTTTTGCCTGGAAAGAGAGTTTCTGAATACATTTAAGGTTGGACCTTCAAGTCCTATTATCTCCAGGCTTAAAATGCCAACACGCCTGTCCAGCAGCCTGAGTACAGCTCTTTCGCCCAGAGCGGTCGGAACGATCGATACCCTTATATCGATATCTTTACCGGCTATAAGAAGTCTTATCCTTCCGTCTTGCGGAAGGCGTTTTTCAGCGATGTCCAGGCCTGAAATTATCTTTATACGCGAGATAAGGGCTTCCTGAATAATTTTTGGAGGACTTAAAACCTTTCTGAGGATTCCGTCTACTCTTAGTCTGACATCTATCCCATCTTCATATGGTTCTATGTGAATATCACTTGCCCTTTCTTTTACCGATTCCATAAGAAGAGCGTTCAAAAGCCTGATGATCGGAGCTTCTTCCGTGAGATCAATAAGGTCTTTAGGAGATTCGAACTCTGTAGCAAGCATGGAAAGGTCTTCGCCTTTTATGTCTCCCATCACTTCATTTACTTTACTTGTCCGGCTATAGATACGGTTTATGGCGTCAATTATTACTTCTTTTGAAGCAAGGAGAGCTCTGGGTTTCAGGTTATAAGCCCTGGCCAGATCCATTAGCGCAAAAGTGCCGTGATTGTCAGCAACTGCTGCAATAAGTTCACCATTTTGTCTGCGTAAAGGAAGACAGACATTCCCCTTTACAAATGAAAGTGGAATGTCTTCAAGAAGAGAGATCTCTATGTCATCGTCTTTTATTTTATCTATTGTTTCCATACCCATAATGGTAAATAAGCCGATTACTGCTCTTGTAGTTCGTAATAAGGGGTGGATTTTCCTTGCTTGAGTCTAACCGTATAGTTGGGTTCTGCATATAAAACATCAGGTTCGGTTAAAAACTCTTTTATAGCATCTTCTACTTCCTGATCCGGCTTGAGACTTAAAAGGAAGAGTTCTATGGAATCAATGTATTTAATAACTGATGCACCTTTTTGAGATATTATCTCAAGGGCGTTTTCTTTTGATACCCCCTGTTTAAATTTGACCAGGAGTTGTCCCTCGACATACTGTTTTTCTTTTATTGCAAATGCGAGGCTCTTATCAGCGGTTATTTGGGAAAGCTGAGAAGAGTCCTTGATAATATGAGGCGTGATGAAAATAAGCAGGTTTTTCTTCTTTTTTGTAAAGCTTTTGTGTTTAAAAAGCCATCCCAGAATGGGAAGGTCGCCCAGGACAGGTGTCTTTGCCACGCTGTCTTCTCCCTCTTCCTGCATGAGGCCGCTTATCACTACTGTCTGCTTATCTTTGACCACAATGGAAGTTTTTGTAGATCTTTTGGTAGTAGTGGGGCCGACAGAAGTAATAATATTTTCAGAGTCTTCCTTAACCGAAGAAATTTCCTGATAAAGGTCAAGCCTGACATAATCTCCTTCGGTTATCTGCGGAGTTATTCTGAGTGTTATTCCAACATCCTGTCTCTGAATGGAATTAAGTATAGTATTGGAAGTGGTAATATTGCTTGCTGTGAGGAACGGTACATTCTCTCCAACCACGATCTCAGCTTCCTGGTTATTGGAAGTGAGTATCTGAGGTGTTGAGAGAACATTAATAGCATCTTTAAATTCACTTATGTCGAAAAGGGCTGAAAACCCTGGAATGGTTAAATTAGAAACTGTAAAAGTACCGTCTGAGTTAAGTGTTGAAACCGGCACATCAAGAAAGTTTCCCATTCCGCCCATGCTAAATCCTGTCAGGCCGCCGATTATATTCTGTATCGAAGAAGAATCCAGTGTCCCGAATCCTCCAATGGTCACAGGTTCGCCATCGTGACTGACAGTGGCCCTCCATTTTGTCCCAAGCTCTTTAAGTTTGTCTATGGAAGCCTCTATTATCATTGCTTCAACAAATACCTGTCGTCTTCTTTTGTCAAGCTTTTTTATAACCTGAACAATGGTTTGATAATTTGCAGGAGAAGCCAGGATTACCAGGGAATTTGTTGCCTTGTCCGGCGTTAAAATTATATCTGCAATGGGTAGTGCATTGACAGTCCCTTTCTGCTTTGAAATCCGTTTAGAGGTCTGAGCGCTTTTAATAATGCCGCTCAGAACTTTAGACAGTTCTGTTGCGTTTGCATTTTCCAGCGGATAAACATTTATTTCGGCGGGCTCCTCATAAGTGGGAGGCTGGTCTATATCATTAAGTAAACCCAGGAGCTTCCTGATATTTAATGCCGAGTCCACTACAAGCAGAAGGTTACCCGGGCCAAAGGCGGATATATGGCCGCTTCTTGATACAACAGGCTGGAGAAACTTCAAAGCTTCAGATGCCTTTATATACTTTACAGGCATCAATCTGGTTATATAAGATTCGTCGATATAAGTTTCTTTGCCGGTGGAAGTTTTGCTTGACTGTCTGGCCAGAGTTGAAGGTATGATCTTATACGCCTTGGTACCTGACTGTACAATGGTAAAACCTTTAAGTTCAAGGATTGAAGTAAAAAGTGAGAAGGATTCTTCAACAGTAAGTTTTGTAGGGGCTATAATCGTGATCTTTCCTTTTACCTTTTCGTCAAAGATAAAGTTTTTGCCTGTTATATCGCTGATGAATTTAATTATGGTCGGGATCTCAACATCTATAAAGTTGAAAGTAATTTTTTGGTCGTCTTCGTGTGTTTTGGCAGGGGATATGGAAAATGATATTGAGACAATGAACATGACCAGGCAGAAAATCAAAAAAGTTTTAAAATTTCTCATACAGTAACCCTCTCCGGGAATAAATTTAAGAATGATATTCAAGGATTTATCGTCTGAATTTCATTTTTATTTTATCTGATAGTTCAGTGTCATTTTAACACCGTTTCTTATTATATCAAGATTAACGGAATTCATACCTCTAAGTGCGGACATAGTCTGCATGGCAGCCTCAGGGCTGGAAAGCTCAAGCCCGTTAACCTTATGAAGAATATCCCTGTTCTTCAGTCCAAGACTTTGATAAAGACCGCCGGGCTTTATCTCGAGGATTCGAAATCCATCCTGTTTGCCGTTTTTCATATTGGGATAAAGTCTTGCATCTGATAATATTTTTTCAGGGTTGTTAAGGGCTTCCTGAATCTTGCTCTGATTGAGCATGTACTGTTTCTCGTTTATTTTTTTTGCAAGCCGGCTGTGAGATGCTGAAGTGTGCAGGTTGCCTTTATATGCTGATATATCTTTAATATCTTTAAGATTTATTTTATAAGTACCGGTTTCCCTGGTCAGTTCGATCCATTGTTTTTCTATTTTAGTAAGGGTGCCGTAGCTGTAAACTTTTTCTCCGTATGCAAATACTCCCTGTCTAAAAGGGTGGGACTGTGATTTGTCCTCAAAAATTGCATAACTCAACTTTTCAGGCCCTGATACTGTGCCGACAAGCACAAGCTGTGAAATGGGGCCCTGGCCGGCAGTAACAGGGTGTTCGACTGCAATGGGTTTAAATTCCATTGGCGGTCCGAAAGGGTTTTTCTCGACAACCGGTGCAAAACTCATAATATTCTTAACGCCTTGAATTTTACTGGTTTTTGCTCTGTTATTTTCTTCGGATGCACCGGGTCCTTTTATGTTAAAAGAGAGGCTTATAAGGTTTCTGGTAAACAAAAGGGCTGCCAGCAATATGAAAGCAATAATAACATAGTTTACAGCACGTAGTTTTTTGTAAGAAAAATCAAGCATTACTTAGCTTAGATTAAACAATTGCTTCTGCTATGTCAATGATTGGAAACACAAAGATTTGAGCCGCTGATATCCTGAAATTCGGTTGATTGAGTTGTCTTATTACATGTTCTGATATAATATTTTATATATGCTGAAAAGAAACAAAAAAACAGAGAAGAAAGACAGCGGTCTCAATCAGTTAAAGCTTATAACAAATGCCCTGAATGTAGGTGTGATCATTTGTGCCGATGAAGGGCTAAGGGCATCAAACCGGTTAATGGAGAGATTAGCAGAAAATTTCGGAGGGCTCTCTTCTTTTGAAATAAATAATTCTGATAGTCTTGAACGGACCCTTACAGGCGCAAATGAAAATAAGTTTACCTTTAGAATAACAAAGATTATCTTGAACGGTAAAAAGATACTTTTAGTGCAGGATATTACAGCAGGATCACAGTCAAAGTCTCAGAAGCATGTTGAGATGCACGATGTTTTGACGGGACTGCCCAGCCGTTCCCTGTTTTATGACCGGCTTCAGCACTCTATTCTTATTGTAGAAAGAGAAAATAAGCCACTGTCCCTTCTTATACTTGATGTTGATAACTTTAAAGAGATAAACGATAACATGGGGCACAATTTTGGCGATCAGGTGTTAAAGCAGATTGGAGAGCGCTTACAGAGCGTAATGCGTAAGACAGATACAGTTGCACGTTTTGGGGGGGACGAGTTTGTGATGATTTTGCCTTCTGCAGGCATAGAGCATGCACAGAAGGCAGCGTGCAGAATGTTAAGTGTGCTTGAAGAGCCGTTTATAATAGAGGGGAAAAATATTCTTGTTGCTACAAGTGTCGGTATTGTTTTATGTCCTGAACATGGAGAACAGGCCGATGACCTTATACAGAATGCAGAAGCTGCTTTGAATGTTGCAAAACAAGACCATTGCGGCGTATTTGTATATAATCCAAAAGCTGACCAGACAAGGCGCAGCCGTCTTGTATTGTCCGGTCAGCTTCGCAATGCTATTGAAAATGAAGAATTGGAGTTGTATTACCAGCCCAAAATAGAATGTAAAACCGGGTATATAATCGGTGTAGAGGCACTTGTCCGCTGGAATCATCCCGAGCTGGGCTATATACCCCCTACTGATTTTATTAATCTTGCTGAGCAAACCGGGTTAATTAACCCTCTGACGCTGTGGGTACTTAACACAGCTTTGAACCAGTGTTCAAAACTGCATCGTGCCGGAATTAAGATCAGGATGTCAATAAACCTTTCTACCAGGAACCTGCTTGATCCTAATCTTAAGGATGAAGTTTCAAAGCGTTTAAAGATGTGGGGTATTGATGCTGACTGGCTTGAACTTGAAATTACAGAAAGTGCTTTAATGGTAAACCCTATACGCGCCATGGAGGTACTAAACTATCTTGATGCACTTGGTGTACGAATTTCCATTGATGACTTTGGAACAGGGTACTCATCTCTTTCGTATCTTAAAAGAATGCCCGTTGACGAGATCAAGGTGGATAAGTCTTTTGTTTTTAACATGGCAAGAGATAATAATGATGCTGTTATCGTACGTTCCACTATCGAACTTGCACATAACCTGGGGCTAAAAGTTACGGCCGAAGGAGTTGAACACAGGGAAATATGGGAAATGCTGAAAATGCTGGGCTGTGACAAGATACAGGGATATTATATCAGCCGCCCGCTTTCTGCACCCAAACTTATGGACTGGCTTAAGAATTCGGAATACAGATATCCCGGTAAGCCCCGTAAGTAGGATATATTGCAGAGTTTCAAACCTTTGCTTCTTTAAGCGCTTCATTACACCGGCATTTTCTTTTTTCCGGGAGAAGCCTGATTGTATGACCGAGGAGGCGCTTAATTTTTTCTGTTGATGATCTCATTGTATCAATCACTTCTTT
>VAPB010975177.1_pt1 | contig 9958 bp, 8 predicted proteins | sample 3395101 | NCBI WGS metagenome assembly VAPB01 (sample SAMN08290433, study PRJNA428436) | hydrothermal vent metagenome | isolation source: Deep-sea hydrothermal vent chimney | place: Indian Ocean: Southwest Indian Ridge | reverse complement strand
GTTATGTTGACCGGCAGGTCCATGACAGGTTTCACACTGGACATCACCGTAGATCAGGGTGTCTTCGCCGGCAGCCGCCCAGGCATCATCCGCTCCGTACAGTGAATCCTCTTCGTCCCATCCGGTTGTATGGCAGGAACGGCACTGGTTAACGTAGGAAGAACTCTCCTGCAGGGTTGTCAGCGCTGAGGCATGCCCGGTCTCCTGCCATCCGGAAGACTTCCCCTCGTGGCACAGGGTACAGGTGGGATTGAGGTTCCCGGTGCCGGAGTAGCCTACATACCTGAGCCCGGCCGCTGCAGCCGCCTGTGCAGGACCTGTGGCGGCGTCATCCTGCTCGCAACCTGTCGCTGTAACCAGGGAGGAGACAGCAAGAAAGAGCACTGCGTTCCGCATTCTGCGATCGATCGGTCCCGTCATTACGAGGTCCTTTCAGGTTCATCATACCTGTGCTCGATCTGATTCAGACACGGTCCATGATAAAAGAACCACCGCGTGCTGCCCATGTCTGTTAAATCATGAGTCACACGGTGGTCCCTGAATTCAACACGGTTCAGCAAGGTACTGTATCAGACAGGTGCCCTGCCCTGTAATTATTTCTTCGGATTCGGGTGGGCTATCTTCGCCTTCATCTCTTCGAAATTGAATCCATCGAAAGTCGGGCTGTTCTCGTTGTGGCACTTGGTGCACGTTGCTTCAGTTACTTCCAGCAATCCTTTGGCGAGAGCAGCTTCACGGTCTTTCATGATGTTCATCTTGTTGTATGCACTCCCTGCACCGTGGCACGATTCGCAGCCTACTCCATCCTCGACCTTGTAGCGGGGACCCTTTTCGGTTTCACCGTGGCCGGTGACATGACAGCTCAGGCAGGCATCAGCCTCCTGGGGATTCCCGACACCCTTTTCCTGCGCGATCTCTTTCGCCCTGTCACTGCCCAGCACTTCAAAGGCCTTTGCGTGAGGGCTTTCGGCCCACTTGCCCGCCTGGTTACCCTTCGCTTCACTCCGATGGCACATCTTGCAGCCGTCCACTCCAACGTAACCGTTATCCTGGGAAGTGGCACCAACCGAAAGAGCCAGTAACACGACAAACGCCGGAATCGCGAGGATTCGCATGGAATTGGAATTGATCGCTCGGTTAAGCATCATTAAGGTTTTTCTCCTTCTTTATTTCTAAATAATAGCCGCGACTCTTAAATATAAAATATCCTGATTCCATTAATAGAATAATCGTTCCGAAATTCTCAATTATCAGTATTCGCTTGCCTGATCGTACTCTCCTGAACACATTCATCCTGATTGATAAATTCGAATCTGGATGGAGGTTGTCATGAGAAAGTTAGTGACCGCGAGCGCCGTTTTACTCCTTGCAGCCATAGTAGTAAACGCCGTCTCAGGAGACAAGCAGTACGGGGCACCGCTGACCATTGAAGAGGTGACTCCCCTCGCCGATATAATAGCCGCACCCGATAAATTCATCGGTGTGGAAGTACGGACCGCCGGGTACATTTTCGAGATGTGCACCGGATCGGGTTGCTGGATAGGTCTGCTGCCAAAGGTTGACAGCGAACATGCCGTCAAGATTTCATGGATGTCGACCGAAGTCCGGTTCCCCATAGGTGAAGAGACAACGGGGCACTATGTGGAGCTGCAGGGTAAAGTCATTACGTCCGAAGCAGAGGCCGAAGCCCATGCAGAACACATGGAGCAGCAGGGCCAGGAGCACGAGCAGAAGCAGGAGCAGGAGCACGCCGAGGCAGCTTCTTCTGAAACAAGGACTGTCTACTCATGCCCGATGCACGAGGATGTTGTCCAGGAAGAGGAAGAGGGCAGCTGTCCGATCTGCAAGATGAACCTGGTCTCCAGAGAGATCCCCGCTCCCCGTTACGAAATGATAGCCATCGAAGGGACAGGCGCGATCGTAAAGGAGAAGAAATAGAAACAGCTTCCGCTCAGACAGCTTCCTCTCAGCTGAAGTGAAGTGAGCATGACAGGGCTCGATCCAGGCCAGGTTTTAATGCCTTGCTGAATCGGGCCCTCTGCTTTTAAACCCCCTTCTTGCGGTTCCTCCACCTGCCGTGTAGAGTCCCTTCACATGTACTGCCCAAAATGGCCGGCAGGCTGAAGGACTTTACTGTGGATGCAGATAAATACAGGATGCTGAGCTGTCTGCTGCTGGTGATGCAGATATCTGCAGGATGCAGCAGCGGTGACAATCCCAGGTTCATCACAATCGGTACCGGTGCGGTTACGGGTCTCTACTACCCGACCGGAGGGGCGATCACCAGGATGATCAACAGCAAAACCGACTCCCTGGACATCAAGGCCACCGTTGAGTCAACCGCCGGCTCGGTCTACAACGTCAATGCGGTGATCAGGGGTGATCTGGAATTCGGTGTTGTCCAGTCCGACAGGCAGTACCAGGCGTATCACGGCCAGGCTGAATGGGAAGAGTCGGGGCCACAACTGGAACTCAGATCTGTTTTCTCGCTCTATCCGGAATCTGTAACGCTCATAGCGACCGTGAAAAGCGGCATTTCGCATATTTCCGATCTTCGCGGCAAACGGGTCAATATCGGCAATCCGGGTTCAGGACCTCTCGGTAATGCCAGAGACGCACTTGCCGCCTTTAACATCAGTGAAGAGGAAATATATGCCGAATATGTGAAGGCGGTCGAAGCTCCCGGATTACTGCAGGATGAGCGGATCGATGCCTTCTTCTACACGGTCGGCCACCCCAACGGGAACATCAAGGAAGCCACCTCGGGCAGGATCAAGGTTCGCATTTTAGCTGTTGAAGGACCGCAGATAGATGAACTCGTCGAATCCCACCCGTACTACACCAGGGCCGTGATTCCGATCGAGCATTACCCCAATGCGCTGAATGAGGAGGATGTACCCTCTTTTGGCGTACGGGGCACTTTCGTAGCTTCCGCAAACCTCGACGAGGAACTGGTCTACCTGGTCACCCGGGAAATCTTCGAGAACCTCGATACGTTCAAAAACCTGCATCCGGCCTTTTCTTCTCTTACACGGAAGGGCATGCTCGAGGGCCTCTCGGCGCCTCTGCATCCGGGAGCACTGCGCTATTACATCGAAAGCGGCCTTTCACGATTCATCGACCGGGACCTGTTGCCCTGATATAGGATTATCCTGAATCCGGATGAGGTAATGGCACGGCCTGCACCCACGAGAGCCAAGAAGATCTTCGTATTCGTGGCTGTTGCATGGGCCCTGTTTCAGCTCTCCCTGCCGAGTCTGATCATTCTCGACAGCATGAAGTCCCGTGCTATTCATCTCTCCTTTGCGCTTTTCCTGGTATTCCTCTCGATCCCCTTCCGCAAGAGACACAGATCACATGGCAGCGACAGTTCAGCGTGGAGATTCAACCGGATAATCGATTACCTGCTGGCTGCCGGCGGGGCCGCGGCCGCTCTCTACATAGTAATCGCCTGGGAGGATCTCGCACTGAGATCGGGTTCCCCGACACTCCTCGATATCGTGATGGGATTACTAATTGTCGTGCTGCTGCTGGAAGCGGCTCGAAGAGTGATCGGACCGGCACTCCCGGTCATCGTGCTGGTCTTTACACTTTATGCCTTTCTGGGACCGTACATGCCCGATGTGCTTGCCTTCAAGGGTGTATCTCTGAACAAGTACGTGACACAGATCTCACTTTCATCAGAGGGGATCTACGGCATCCCTCTGGGAGTATCGGCAACAGTTGTTTATCTGTTCGTCCTTCTGGGAGCAATGCTCGAAAAAGCGGGAGCCGGTCGGTTCTTCATCGACATGGCACTCTCACTGCTCGGCAGGTTCAGGGGGGGACCGGCCAAGGCAGCCGTCGCATCCAGCGGGCTCATGGGAATGGTGTCCGGTTCCAGTATCGCGAACATTGTTACCACCGGGACCTTCACCATACCTCTCATGAAGAAAGTGGGTTACCCGCCTCGAAAAGCTGCAGCGATCGAGGTTGCCGCCAGCACCGATGGTCAGCTTATGCCTCCGATCATGGGAGCGGCGGCATTCATAATCGCCGAATACGTCAATGTCCCGTATATAGAGGTGATAAAGGCGGCGGCTATTCCCGCTTTCGTCTCCTACTTCGCCCTCTTCTACATAACCCATCTCGAAGCCATGAAGCTGGGCATGACCGGACTGCCCCGCGAGGAACTGCCGCCCTTCATCGGCACTCTCAAGCGAGGCGCGATATTCCTCCTGCCGGTTATTGCCCTGCTGTTTGAACTGCTTCTGCTGCGGCATTCACCCGAGCTGGCTGCATTCCGGGCGATCTTGATTCTGGGCGGGGTAATCATCTACCGGGAATTATCATCAGCCGTCAGCCGCGAGATCAGCTTTGCCCGTGCCCTGGGAAGATCGTGCCGGATCATTCTGGATGGTCTGGTAGCCGGTTCCCGGAACATGCTGACGGTGGCTGTGGCAACTGCCGCTGCAGGCATCATCGTAGGGATAGTCAGTCTCGGGATAGGAGGCATGATAACCCAGGTGGTCGAAGTGCTGGCCGGCGGCAACGTATTCCTGCTGCTGCTGATCACGGCGATCGCCAGTCTGCTTCTCGGTATGGGCCTGCCTACTACCGCAACATATATAGTAATGGCATCCCTTACGGCACCGATTATAGTCGGGGTTGGAGCTGCCTACGGTTTTCTGGTGCCGCTGATGGCTGCCCACCTCTTCTGCTTCTACTTCGGGATACTGGCTGACGACACTCCACCGGTGGGACTCGCCTCCTATGCTGCTGCAGCCATTGCAGGGTCGGAACCGATCCCGACCGGGATCCAGGCTTTCACCTATGACATGAGAACAGCTGTCATCCCCTTCATGTTCATCTTCAATACCGATCTGATTCTGCACGGAGTCTCAAGCTGGCCGCAGGGAATACTCATTTTTACCATGGCGGTACTGGGAGCATTCGCCTTCACCAGTGCTCTGCAAGGCCATTTCCTGGTACAGAACAGGTGGTTCGAAATCCCCTTTTTCCTGCTGGCTTCCCTGATCCTCTTCAATCCGGCAATCGCAACATCTCTTTTCGGTCTTCAAACCATCCACACCTACTACGGATATGTTCCCGGAGTTCTACTTCTCTGCGCACTGGCTGTTGAGCAGAGTGTCAGGACCCGTCTTCAGAAGCCTTCTGCTGTGACATCTTGACAGTCTGGTATTATCCGATTCAACTGCATCCAGATTGGAGAAACTCATTCTTCCCCGAATCCGTATCAAAGTCAGATCGAAAGATGTCCCTTGTGGGGAGCTTACCGGCCGGGTCAGACGTTCAAATCCAGCAGGAAGGCAGTCGTGGAATCACTACTGAATGATATCCGTTATACGATGCGGACCCTAATGATACTGCGGACAGTGACGGTCTCTATTATTCGGTTTCTTCCTATCCAGACTATGTCGACATGGCGGAACGGAACACCGATGTGTTCGAAGGAGTAGTCATATACAGCCTTGCCCTCACGATTCTTCAGGGAGAGCTGGAGAGTGAATACCTGATCGGTGAGAGGGTGAGCGGCAATTACTTCGACATCCTGGGCATTCAGCCGGTACTGGGAAGAACCTTCTCCGGTGAGGAGGGCCTCATCGGTGCGGCCCCGACCGTCGTTATAGCACACAGATTGTGGCAGACAGGTTATGGAGGGGATACCGATCCTTTCGGGACGATCATTCACCGAACAGGATCTTGCCGCAGGAACTCAGGTTGTGATCATCAACGAGACGATGGCACATCGGTACTGGCCCGGCGAGAGTGCTATCGACCAGCGGATAATCCGTCAGTTCACTTCGCGGGATGATGATGTCTACACCGTCATCGGTGTGGCACGGGACGGCAGGTACCGTACACTGGGCGAGGATCAGCGTTCATATCTCTACAGACCCACTTCCCAGGAGTTCTCAGGATTCACCAACCTGGTTGTTCGAACCGGTGGCAGCGGCAGTGAATCATTACTGAGCATCCGTGAACAGATACGGGAGATCGACAGTCATCTGCCGATCCTGGGAATAATAACGATGTCCGAGCACCTGGAACTGATGCTCTTTATCCCGCGACTGGTTGCGGCACTGCTCTTCAGCCTGGGTCTGCTCTCCCTCATCCTGGGAACTACAGGCCTTTACGGCGTGATCTCCTACGACGTATCGCGCCGCACGAGGGAAGTGGGAATCAGGATGTCACTGGGCGCCCGGCAGAGTGGAGTGCTGCGTCTGATCATCTGGGATGGATTGAAGCTCGTGCTGGTGGGGGCCGTTATCGGCCTGGGTATCGCTTTTATGACAACTCGATTCCTCGCTTCCATGCTCTATGGAATCAATCCCGTAGATACAATGACCTTCCTCGGTGTCTTCCTTCTATTCCTGGCAGTTGCATTTGCGGCCACATACATGCCTGCGAAGAGGGCATCAGACATCAATCCGGTCGAGGCTCTGCGATACGAGTAAAGCAGAATTATTCAGCGGCAAATACGAATCCGCGTGCAACCGCCCTGCGGTCGAGTTCGAGCATATCCTTGTATTTGATCACCGCATCGAGGGCACCGTTCACATCTTCAGCCTTGAACATTCCGGTATGGCCCAGGTACGCCCCAAGCATCACCAGGTTGGCGACCTTGCCGTCGCCCAGTTCATCGGCCAGTTCCGTTGCCGGTACAGGATAAACTTCTATATCCGTGCGCTTCGGTTCCCCGGTGACCAGCGAGCTGTTGTACATCAGCAGGCCGCCGGGCTGCACGTCCGGCTCGAATCGATCCACTGAGGGCCCGTTGAAGGCCATCACCACGTTGGGTTCGGTGACGATAGGTGATGCTACCTTTTCAGTGCTGATCACAACGTTGCAGTTTGCGGTACCACCACGGCTCTCCGGACCATATGCGGGCAGCCAGGTTACATGGAAGTTCTTGCGCAGAGCAACGTTGGCAAGCAGGGCGCCCAGGAAGAGGATCCCCTGCCCCCCGAAACCGGCCACCTTTATATGGGGTTCGGTGTACCGTTGCGGTACATCTTCCCAGACAGGTTCACCTGTGCGCTCATGCGCAGGAATCCTGGAAAAGAGTACCTCCGCAAGCCTGTCGGTGCCGACAGGCTGAGGGGGCGGCGGGCGCGACTCCGCTTCCCCGATGGTGTCCTTGAAAACACCCACCGGGAAGATCTCCATCATGTGTTCGGTGAGCCATTCTTTCGATTCCTGCGCCTCCATCTTCCAGCCCACCGGACAGGTAGAGAGCACTTCAATCAGCGAGAAGCCCTTCCTGTCGACCTGGGCCTTGATCGCCTTGCGAACTGCTTTCCTCGTTGCGAGGATGTGCCTGGCATCTGTTATCGCCACCCTCTCGATGTAGACAGGTGCATCGAGTGTCGCCAGCAGTTCTGCGACATGCAGGGGCTTGCCTGTATCGAGAACATCGCGACCGTACGGTGAAGTGGTCGTCTTCTGGCCCTCCAGAGTAGTAGGGGCCATCTGCCCGCCGGTCATGCCGTAGATCGCATTATTGATGAAAAAGACCGTGATCAGCTCACCACGGTTGGCGGCGTGCAGGATGTTGTTGGTGCCTATGGCGGCAAGGTCGCCGTCTCCCTGGTAGGAGAGCACTATCGAATCGGGTCTCGCCCTCTTGATCCCGGTGGCTACTGCCGGCGCCCTGCCGTGAGCCGCCTGAACGTTGCCGCAGTTGAAGTAGTAGAAGCCGAAAACCGAGCAGCCGACAGGACTTACGAATACGGTGCGCTCTCTGATCCCGAAGTCATCCATCGCTTCGGCGATGAGCTTGTGCAGAACTCCGTGACTGCATCCGGGACAGTAGTGCGTGGATGTCTTCTCTTCACCCGGCTTCCGCTCGAAATACCCGTAGAGGGAATCGGGCCAGGTCAGAACCGTCTGGTTCTCCGGGGAACTCACGACTGCCCCCCTTCCGCCCGATACGCTTCAGATATCGCCTCCCTCAATTCCTCCTCGGATGGTACCGCTCCCCCCCACCGTCCGTGGAAGAAGACCGGTGCCCTTCCCTCGACCGCCAGCCTGACATCCTCAACCATCTGCCCCTTTGAAAGCTCCGCCACCAGAAAGCCTTTCACCTGATTGCTCAATTCCGCCAGCCTCGCCGACGGGTAGGGCCAGAGGGTGATCGGCCGGAGCAGTCCGACTTTCATACCCTCGGCTCTCACCTTGTCCACCGCGGATCTGAGCAGCCTGCTCACGATACCGTAACCTACCACTATGAAGTCCGCATCCCCGGTCAGGGCCTCCTCGAACCGGAGTTCCTCCTTTTCGATCTCCGCGTACTTCTCAAAGATGCGATCGACATGCTCCTCCAGCTCTTCGGGAGACATATAGATCGAGTTGATCAGATTCCCCTGCGTGGCCTCATTGCCCTGTACCGACCACGGTTTCTCGGGCAGTTCCGTAACCGGCTCGGGAAACTCAACCGCTTCCATCATCTGTCCGGTGAAACCGTCAGCGATAACCGCCACCGGATTGCGGTATTTATCGGCGAGTTCGAAAGCGAGCATGGTGAGATCGCACATCTCCTGGGAACTGTTGGGAGCGAGCACAACCATGTGGTAGTCGCCGTGGCCTCCTCCCTTGACCATCTGGAAATAGTCCCCCTGGGCTGGAGCGATGTTGCCCAGGCCCGGACCGCCCCTCATTATATTGACTATAACCGCCGGCAGTTCGGCACCCACCAGGTATGATATACCTTCCAGCTTCAGACTGATCCCGGGGCTCGAACTGGCGGTCATCGCCCTGATACCGGCGCCCGATGCACCATAAACCATCTGGATGGCGCCGATCTCGCTTTCAGACTGGAGGAATACTCCTCCGGCGGCGGGCATCAGGTTAGCGGCGGTTTCAGCTATCTCGCTGGACGGCGTGATCGGATAACCGTAAAAGGCCCTGCATCCGGCAAGCATCGCGCCCATCAGGATCGCGTCATTCCCCTTCACCAGTCGTACGGGCATTACTCTCCTCCCCCCCTCACTTCCTGGCCTTGCGCGGCGGCTTGTACACAATTATCGCTCCGGGTTCGGGACAGGTGTAGAAACAGACTCCGCATCCGGTGCATCCCTCCCCGGTGTATTCAGCCGGATGAAATCCCAGGTGGTTCAACGCTTCTGAAATAAACAGAACGTCCGGCGCGCAGACGTAGGTGCACAATTCGCACCCCTTGCACATCTCCGGATCGATGATGACCGCAGGGCCGGTCACGGTCTCATTTTCTTTCTGGATCGTTTCGGGCATCGGTCATGAGCTCCTGGTTTATTTCCTGGGAATAGATGCCATGAGGAGACTGAGTCTCAGAAGTCGGTTCCAGTTGCAGATATATATAGTCGGCCATTCGATCACAGAGCCAATCTAACCACAGCGGCATGGCCGTCCAATATCGGATTACTTCAGATACTCCGCCAGCCACTCGTAGACGGTATTCCACCAGACCATCGCATTCTGCGGCTTCAGCACCCAGTGCCCCTCGTCGGGGAAGTAGAGCAGTCTGGCTCGAATCCCGTTCCTTCGCAGTGCAGTGAACATTTCAAGCCCCTGCTCCAGCGGCACCCGGTAATCCTTGGCACCGTGGATTATCAGCATGGGAGTTTTGAAATCCTCCACGTACTCCATCGGATTCCACCTGTCGTAGAGCCGTTCGCTGGTCCACGGCATTCCTCCGAATTCCCACTCGGGGAACCACAGCTCTTCTGTCGAGTAGTACATGCTGATCGTATTGGTGACGCCATCGTGGTTGACCAGTGTTCTGAACCTGGTTGTATGGCCTTCGAACCAGTTCATCATGTAGCCGCCATACGAAGCGCCGGCGGCAGCCATTCTTGTTTCATCTATGAACGGGTAATTCTCTATCGCGTAGTCGAGTCCGTTCATCAGATCCTCGAAAACCCTGCCCCCCCAGTCCCTGGTAATCTCATCCGTGAACTGTTGCCCGTAACCTGTGCTG
>VAPB010052624.1_pt1 | contig 9966 bp, 8 predicted proteins | sample 3395101 | NCBI WGS metagenome assembly VAPB01 (sample SAMN08290433, study PRJNA428436) | hydrothermal vent metagenome | isolation source: Deep-sea hydrothermal vent chimney | place: Indian Ocean: Southwest Indian Ridge | reverse complement strand
TACTTCAGCTCTTTTGCGCATCTGTGCTTTCATACTTTCTTCAGGTACTATAACAACTTTTACAGGCAAGTCATATTTTTCAGCAAACTCAAAATCCCTCTCGTCATGTGCTGGAACGGCCATTACAGCACCTGTGCCGTATTCCATCAGTACAAAGTTTGATACCCATACTGGCAATTTATCTCCTGTTAGGGGGTTTATTGCATAACTTCCAGTGAAAACACCTTCTTTTTCCTCCGGATCTTCTGATAGTGAATCAATCTGCTGCTTTATCTCGTTGTCCTTTACCAGCTTTATTACAAGGGGATGTTTTTTTGCAATGCTCATAAAAGTTGCTCCAAAAAGAGTATCCTGCCTTGTAGTAAATATTTTTATAACCTCATCCGAATCATCGACTCTAAAGTCGACCTCAATTCCATGGCTTTTTCCTATCCAGTTCTTCTGCATTGTAACAACTCTTTCAGGCCACCCGGTTAACTTATCGGCATCACTCAATAGTTCCTCGGCATAAGCGGTAATTCTGAAAAACCACTGCTCCAGTTCTTTTTGAACAACACCGGTGTCACACCTCCAGCACCCGTTGTTAATTACCTGCTCATTTGCAAGGACAGTTTCACAGGAGGGACACCAGTTCACAGAAGAATCTTTTTTATATGCAAGACCCCGCTTGAACATATTGATAAAGAACCACTGATTCCACTTATAATAATTAGGGTCACAAGTTGCAATTTCACGCTTCCAGTCATATCCCAGGCCTATCTCTTTCAGTTGCTTTCTCATGTAATCAATATTGTCATAAGTCCATTTTGACGGGTGTACTCCATGTTTTATGGCGGCATTCTCGGCAGGCATACCGAAGGCGTCCCAACCCATTGGATGCAGCACATTATAACCGCGCATTTTTTTATACTTGGAGATAACGTCGCCTATGACATAGTTCCTGACATGACCCATGTGGATTTTGCCTGACGGATATGGGAACATTTCAAGGCAGTAAAATTTCGGAAGACCTGTATTTTCATTGACACTGAACAGCCCTTTAGCTTCCCAGTCTTTCTGCCATTTTTGTTCTATGTCATGCGGAACATATTTCTCTTTCAAAAATCCCTCCGTTTATTATGCCTTTACAAGATTAATAGAGAAAAACAGGAATATTATAAAAATCACTTCTCTTTCAGGCGCTTATTTTACCATAAATACTTAAAAAAGCAGACAATTATTGGAAAGATCATGACCTGTTCATTTTTGGTATGCAAGTCAGACAATTAGAATTCACAGAGCACCTGCTGACCATGGTAACATTATGAAATTTCGATTAAAAACGGCCTTATCCTTTCTTAAATATTATTGGATTTTATACAGTTTAAATGCTATACTAACACTTATTTTTTCTCAGGAGAACTACTTGCTTAAAACCATTTTAAAATCAAATATCCTTATTGCCTTTTTCTCCACGACATTTTTTTTATCAATTTTCTCAGCAGTTCCGGTTAATTCAGTTGCGTCGACTGATGCCAGCCCTGTTATCAAGCTTATAGAGATTACAGGCAATAAAAGGATCGAAACAGGCTCCATACAGGCCAGAATCAAAAGCAGCATCAATGCTCCGTTCTCTCAAAAGACAGTACAGAAGGACATTAAGACACTATCCGCACTTGGTTATTTTGATGATATCAGGGTTGAAGTGGAACCGTTTGAAGGCGGTATTAAGCTTATATATATACTTAAAGAAAAACCAACCATAAGAAGTGTTGATTTTCAGGGAAACAGCGAAGTGGAAACAGATGATCTGCGTGACAAGGTTACTGTAGCTCCGGGAGCAATAGCAAATCATGCCCTTATCATGGACAATGTAGAAAATATCAGGAAATATTACGAATCAGAAGGATATATGCTTGCAAAGGTTATTCCGGTAATAAAAGATGTCCCCGGTAATGTCATAGCTCTTACTTTCCAGATTACAGAAGGGAAAAAAGTAAAAATAAAAAAAATAACTATAGAAGGCAATAAAAAGATCGCCTCTAAAAAAATAAAAAAGGCAATGAAAACAAAAGAGAGATGGTTTCTCTCTTTTTTAACAGGATCAGGTTTTTACAAGGAAGACGAGACAAAAACTGACATTGAGAGGATTAGAGAGCTTTATCACAGCAAAGGGTATATAAGTGTTGTTATATCAGAACCTGAAATAACATTAAGCGATGATAAGTCCAAACTATATATAAATATCCCGTTATCAGAAGGGGAGCAATATAAAATAGCGGAAGTGTCTTTCAGGGGCAATGAGCTTTATAACTCCACAGAGCTTTATCAGTATGTAGAAACTGCCGGGGGAGAAGTTTTTAACAGAACTGCCCTGAGAAGTGATATTGACAAAATACTTGAGCTCTATACTGAAAAAGGATATGCTGTTGCTGATATTAACCCGTTAGTAAAGATAGATCATAAGGATAAGTTCGTATATGTTACGTTTTCTATTACTGAAGGTGAAATATTCAGGATAGGCAGAATAGACATTACCGGCAACCAGACGACTCGTGACAAGGTAATCAGGAGAGAAATCAGGCTTGATGAAGGGGATAATTATAACAGCAAGCTAATGAAAAGGAGCTACCAGAGATTAAATAACCTCAACTACTTTGAGTTTGTTGATATTGACACAAAGCCTGTTGTTAAAGAAAAACTTGTTGATCTGAACGTAAAGGTTAAAGAAAAGCTTACAGGTATGCTTACGGTAGGCGGTGGTTATAGCTCAACAGACAAGTTTATTGTAACCGGTGAAATCACACAGGGAAACCTGTTTGGAAGGGGCCTTTTCCTTAAACTAAAGGCTGATCTGAGCGCAACCAGAACCAACTATTACATATCTGTCAAGGACCCCTGGTTCATGGACAAGCCAATAAGCGCTTCTGTAAGTGTCTATAATGAATCATTTGAATATCCGGATTATGATAAGGAAGCTATAGGTTTTTCATTGGGTCTGGGTAAGGAATTTTCTGAATATGTAGGAGGTAATATCATATATAATCTTGAAAAGGTAGATATTGCCAACATATCCGATGATGCATCTTCAATAATAATAGACCAGGAAGGTGAAAAAATAACGAGCAGCATAAGTCCTTCGATATGGAGGGATACCAGAGACAACCGCCTGGATCCCACATCAGGCTCCAAAAATTCTCTCAGCACTACATTTGCAGGCCTTGGAGGCGATAACTATTTCATAAAGACACTTGCAGATTCATTATGGTACTTTCCTTTTAAGTGGGATACGGCCTTCAGTCTTAGAGGCCGTGCCGGCTATTCATCAGGCATAGCCGGCAAAGAAGTACCTCTTTATGAGAGGTTTTATGTTGGCGGAATTGACACTGTAAGGGGGCTTGGATTCGGAGAAGGAGGCCCGAGAGATGAAGAAGGTGAAGTAATAGGCGGAGAAAAAGAGCTGATATTTAATGCAGAATACATTTTCCCTATAGAAAAGAACATACGTCTGAAGGGTGTTTTGTTTTTCGATGCTGGCAGTTCATTTGATGACTTTGATAATATATCACCCCGGCCGACTGTAGGAGCCGGAGTCAGGTGGATGTCTCCTTTCGGCCCTATAAGACTTGAATGGGGCTTTAACTTGTCCAAAAAGGATGACGAGAGCAGCAGTAAGATAGAATTTGCCATAGGCGGCATATTTTAAATATATTAATAAAGGATTAAAATCGGTACTTTCTTCTTGCGATTTTAAGAACCCGGGAGGACAAATGAAGAGATTAATTTTAGCTGTGTTTGTAGTATTTTTTCTGAGCGTTAATGCTCAGAGTGAAGAAATAAAAATAGGGTATGTTGATTTCAACAAAGCCCTTAACGAATCCGAGAACGGCAAAAATGCAACCAAAGTTCTTGAAGATTTTATTAAAAATAAGAAAAACATCTATGTTGAAAAAGAAAAAGAAATAAAAGAACTTGACGAGGAGTTAAAAAAACAGGCCTCTGTTCTGTCACCTGAGTCAAGAAAGAATAAAGAGGATCAGCTAAGTAAAATGTATATTGACTACCAGAGGCTGGCAAGAGACATACAGGAGGAGATTCAAAAGAAGGAATCTGAACTGACTCAGGAAATACAAAAGGACCTGGTTAAGATAATAGTTGAAATTGGCAAGAAAGAGGGTTATACAGTAATCCTTGAGAGGGGCGTTAGCGGTATACTTTATTCTCAGGACAAACTTGATATGACAGACAAGGTCATTAAAAAGTACAATGAATCTTCAAAGACTAAAAAATGAAACTTAAAGAGATAGCCAGGCTTATAGGCAGCAAAACAGTCGGTGACCCTGACATAGAAATAACAGGGGTGTCCAGTATAAAGGATGCAAAGAAGGGTGATATAACTTTTTTCGCAGACAGGAAGAATATTGAAGATGTTTATAAAACTGAAGCGTCTGCAGTGATATTAAAGGAAAAAATAAAAGACCTGAAATCCAATATGCTTATTGTTGAAGATCCGCGGTACGGTTTTGCAAAGACTCTTGAGATCTTCTACAAAAAACAGTTTCAACCTCTTGGCATAAGTAAAGAAGCCAGTATAGGAAGTAATGTAAAGTTCGGCAAAGATGTTTCTGTTTATCCGCAGACATTTATACGGAGCAACGTATCTGTTGGGGATCGTTCCGTGATATTCCCCTGTGTATATATAGGGAAAAACGTTTCAATAGGTGAAGACTCAATAATTCATCCAAATGTAACAATAAGAGAAAACGTCAAGATAGGCAAAAGGGTTGTAATACACTCAGGTTCTGTTATAGGTTCAGACGGTTTTGGATATGCACAAAGCGGTGACAAGCAGGGCCACTACAAAATTCCGCAGGTTGGCGGGGTTTTAATAGAGGATGATGTGGAAATAGGCGCCAATGTTACAGTGGACAGGGCAACTATAGGGTATACAGTGATAGGTAGTGGAACAAAGATAGACAACCTTGTGCAAATAGCTCATAATGTTAAAATTGGTAAAAACTGCCTTATAATTGCACAGGTTGGTGTCGGGGGCAGTGTTGAAATGGGCAATGGGGTTATACTTGCCGGTCAGGCGGGCATCAGAGACCATGTAAAGTTAGGCAATGGTGTTATGGTGGGTGCTCAGTCAGGGATCGGCCATGATATACCTGACCACGGTATTTTTTCAGGCAGTCCTGCCATCCCTCATAAGATCTGGTTGAGGGCACAGGGTATATATTCAAAACTGCCTGAAATAGTAAAACGCCTGCAGAGACTGGAGAGAAAATCTCTTCCAGCAGGAAATAAGACTTCTAACAGGGTAAAAAAGGAGAGCCAGTAAAATGATGGACATCCCCGGAATACAAAAACTGCTTCCACACAGGTATCCCATGCTTTTAATTGACAAGATAACCGAACTTGAGCCGAATGTCAGAGCAGTTGGAATAAAAAACGTCACTATAAATGAACCTTTTTTCCAGGGACATTTCCCTGATAATCCTATAATGCCGGGGGTCCTGATTGTCGAGGCAATGGCACAGGTTGCAGCTATACTGGCGTTTCGTTCAGGTGTAACAGGCGATACAGTTTATTTTATGAGTATTGAGAAGGCAAAGTTCAGAAAGCCGGTCATTCCGGGTGACCAACTTAGATTTGAAATAAAAGTAAGAAAGACACGAAACAGTGTATGGAAATTTACAGGTTCTGCTTTTGTGGAAGACAAACTTGTTTCTGAGGCTGAATTTACAGCGATGGTAATGTGGAAGGATCAGCAATAAATGGCTAAACCAAAAATACATCGCACAGCGATTATTGCAAAAGACGCTAAACTTGCAGATGGAGTACAGATAGGCCCTTACTGCATAATCGGTGACAAAGTAAAAATCGGCAGGAACACTCAGCTTAATTCTCATGTAATTATTGAAAAAACAGATATTGGTAAAGACTGTATTGTGTATCCTTTTACATCAATAGGTCTGCCTCCTCAGGATATGAAATACAAGGATGAGAAGACAAAAGTAAAAATAGGCGACAGGAACATTATAAGAGAATACATAACAATACACCGTGCATCTGCATCCGGAGACGGCATAACCGAAATAGGAAGCGATAATTTCCTCATGGCATATGCCCATATTGCTCACGATTGCAAAATAGGCAGTTTTACTGCTTTTGCAAATGCAGCTACTCTGGCAGGACATGTTGTTGCCGAGGACTTCGTTGTTATAGGCGGCCTTGTTGTAGTCCACCAGTTCACGCGCATAGGTGCTTATTCAATGGTCGGCGGCTTTAGCGGTGTTGGCCAGGACATTCCTCCTTTTACAGTGGCTTCTGGAAGCAGGGCAAAACTTTATGGTCTTAACATAATAGGCCTGAGAAGAAATGGATTTGACGAATCCCTTATAAGTGAACTTAAACGTGCCTATAAAATACTTTTCCGCAGCAAACTGACTCTTAAGAAAGCTATCGAAAAAGTAAAAACCGATCTAAAACAGTCAAAGGAAATGAAGCATCTTGTAAGATTCCTCGAGCAAAACAAAAGAGGGATATGTCGTTAAGCTCAAAATCCGATCGTGCTGCAACCAATGGCAGTTCTGTCCTACCTTCAAAAACTCTTGGTTTAATTGCAGGCAAAGGCAGCCTTCCAAAAGCGATTGCAGAAGAGGCAATAAAAAGAGGTTACACTGTAATAGCCATAGCTCTACAGCCGCTTGCAGGAGATTCTCTGAAGCCTTTTGTAAATGAACTTTTCAAAATCCACATCGGACGATTAGGCGAAGTAATTAAGCGGTTAAAGGAACATTCCATAACAGAAGTTGTAATTGCCGGCAAAGTTACAAAGAAACTGCTTTACCAGCATAAAAAAAGCCTTGTTCCTGACCTGAGGGCTGTTAAGTTTCTTCTATCTTTATCAAACCGCTCTGATGATACAATCCTGAACGCTGTGAAAAAAGAGCTTGAAAAAGATAACATAAAGCTTCTTAAAGCCACATCATTCACCAAAAACCTTCTTACTACTAAAGGAGTATTAACGAGAAAAGTCCCAAAAAAGGACCAGTGGAACGATATAGAATTTGGGTGGAGGGTGGCAAAAGAGATAGGAAGACTTGGGATTGGACAGACTATTGTTGTAAAGGGGACTGCTGTAATGGCTGTTGAAGCAATTGAAGGCACAGATGAAGCAATAATCAGGGGAGGAATGCTTGCTGGTAAAGATGCTGTTGTTATAAAGGTTAGCAGGCCAAAGCAGAGCATGTTTATGGATATCCCTGTTGTAGGTATCGATACCCTGTTATCTATGAAGAAGTCCCATGCAAAGGTACTGGCTCTTGAAGCAGGTAAAAGTATTATAGTTGACAAGGAAAATTTTATTAAAGAAGCTGACAGGGCAAGGATTTCAATAGTAGGAATAAGCAGTGACAAAAATAAATGAACAAAAGATTGGTAATTTTAATTTTTAAATATTCCTGGAATTCATTCAGGGTTTAACATAGGCATATGAGGAGATATGAGTAGAAAAATAATCAAAGTCGGTGTCATAGGTGTTGGTTCAATTGGTATTCATCATGCCAGGATCTTTTCAGACCTTCGCAATGCTGAACTTATAGGTGTTGTTGACGCCAATTTTTCCAGGGCAAAGAAGATAGCCAAAACATACGGATGCAGTGCTTATAAAGATTTTATGCATGTCATTGATAAAGTGGATGCTGTAAGCATTGCTGTTCCTACTACAATGCACTATAAAATAGCTATGAAATTTCTCAAGAGCAACAAGGACATCCTTATTGAGAAACCGATCACTTCAACTGTAGATGAAGCAGCAAAGCTGATATCTGAAGGAGCAAAAAGAGGTTTGATCATACAGGTTGGACATCTGGAAAGGTTTAATGCAGGATTAAACCTTATGAGCAGCATGATAAAAACCCCCAGATTTATTGAGTCTGTACGTCTTTCTCCTTTTCTTGGAAGAGGCACCGATGTTGATGTTACCCTTGACTTGATGATACATGACATAGATATAATACTCAGCCTCTTAAAGTCGGATATCAGCGAACTCAGGGCTACAGGCTCCAAAGTGCTTACAGACAATCTTGATATAGCGTATGCATGGCTTGAATTTGAGAACGGATGTATCGCAGAGGTAGTGGCAAGCAGAATAGCAGGTGAAAAGACCAGACATCTGAAGGTATTCCAGCAGAACGCTTACCTGAAATTGGACTACCAGACTCAGGAAGTTACATGCAGGAGAAGCCTTAAAGGCAGAGTTAAATCAGAAAAGCGAAAGCCAAAACAAAAAGAGCCATTAAAAGAGCAGCTCGTCTCATTTCTTGAAAGCGTAATGAAACGCTCTCAACCGGTTGTATCTGCTGTTGACGGCAAAAAGGCTCTGGAAGTTGCTTTAAGAATATCAAGTATGATAAACAAAAAAAAGAAAGGCTAAAAGTGCAGAAAAAAACTGTTATACCAGGAGAAGGTATATCTATACCAATGCTTGACCTCAAGGGTCAGTATGATGAAATAAAACAGGAGGCCAAGGAGGTGCTGAAGGAAATTTTAGAAAGCGGTCAATTTGTTCTGGGCAAACACGTTAAGGCTTTCGAAAAAGAGGTTGCTGAATATCATGGTGTCAAATATGCTGCAAGCCTTGCTTCAGGCACCGATGCTTTACATATGAGCCTCAGGGCCCTTGACATACATGAAGGCGACGAGGTAATAACAACACCTTTTACATTTATAGCATCTGCGGAAGCTATTGCATATGTCGGAGCTAAACCTGTTTTTGCTGATATTGACAGCCGTACTTACAATATAGATCCAGAGAAAATAAAAGAAAAGATAACGGCAAAAACAAGGGCTATCATTCCTGTTCACCTTTTTGGCCGCCCTGCTGACATGGATGATATTATGGAAATTGCAAACAAAAACAGCCTGAAGGTTATTGAGGACTGTGCACAATCCTTTGGAGCCAAATATAAGGGCTCTTCCACAGGAAGCATCGGTGATACAGGTTGTTTCAGTTTTTATCCAAGCAAGAACCTTGGCGCCTTTGGTGACGGCGGAATAATGATAACTAACAATAAGGGTATATATGAGAAGGTTATGCTGCTTAGAAACCATGGGAGTAAAGGTTCGTATAAGCATGATTTTATAGGTTATAACAGCAGGCTTGATGAGATCCAGGCTGCCATACTCAGGTTAAAACTAAAGCATATAGACCGTTATAACAATAACAGACAAAAACTGGCACACTTTTATACATCGATCCTTAATAAATCAGGTGACAGTGGCATACAATGCCCTTATGCAGAAAAGGATATGTCAGCTGTATATCATCAATATACGATAAGATATCCAAAAAGATATGAGATTCAAAATGCCCTTAAAGATAATCTGGTATCATCAGTAGTTTATTATCCACTGCCGCTTCATTTACAAAAAGCATTTAAGTATCTTGGCTATAAGGAAGGTGATTTTCCTCAAAGCGAAAGTGCTGCCAAAGAAGTTCTGTCACTTCCGATTTATCCTGAGCTTGAGCATGAAAAGGTAAAATACATAGCTGAATTAATATTAAATGCTGTTAAGGGTTAAATTGCACACTGGGGGTATTCCCCTTTCTCCTTGTTTTCAGGTTTCCGTAAGGGAAATTATGAGAATTTTAAAAAGCAGAATATAAAACTTATAATGTGGATTCGTTATCAGAGTCTAATCAATAACCCTGATAATATCAAAGCCCTCGAAACCGATTGTTTGCATATCACCTGTTACATTAACAATGATATTATCTCCAAGAGGCAGGATGTCTATCACATCAGCTCTTCTGAATTTCACCATCAGGTCTGGTATGCCGTCATTGTCTTCGTCACCGATATTATAGGGCCACGGCTCAGCAGGGATTGTTCCTTCAAGAAGGATTGAGGATACTACAATATCTTCAACATTATATCCATCAGGCAGTTCAATATAAACAACTACCCATTTGCCCTTGCT
>VAPB010256781.1_pt1 | contig 9972 bp, 8 predicted proteins | sample 3395101 | NCBI WGS metagenome assembly VAPB01 (sample SAMN08290433, study PRJNA428436) | hydrothermal vent metagenome | isolation source: Deep-sea hydrothermal vent chimney | place: Indian Ocean: Southwest Indian Ridge | reverse complement strand
TCTCCTCGCCATTTTTCTCCTTTCACGAGCATCCCCTGTTTTTTTAGTTAATGTGATGGATTTCAATTTTCATCACCACCTTTGCTTCTTATTATTTTCAATTCTTTTTTATAAGTCTATTATGTTTAATACTCTATATCGAGACATCATCAGCTAAAAAGGTAAGAAAACAATTTTTAGATGACTTTGCCTTTGATTGTGATATCAGCAACTTCAGATCTTTTATTGCATTTTGTACGTACTTTAATTTGTTCCTTAAAGTTTCCTTTCGGTAATTTATCTTTGTCTAGCTTAATGGAGATAGTATATACTTTCCGATTATATTTAATCTCCGTATCTGTAGTAATCCAATCGACACTTGGTTCGATCTTCTCTATGCTAAAGCCATATCCCCTCGTAGTACTGAGCATCACTGTTCTATTAAGGCTATTTGAATCAATAACTTCTCTGCTGGTATCAATGAGTCCCAAAAAAACGAATTGAGGAGTTACCCGTACCTCACTCACTACCTCTCCAATAACAATAATACTAAACGCAGGAATTTTTTTACTATTAGTCTTCAACATCATCTCCCCATGAAAAGATTCTGTCATGCCGGAGCGAGTCTTGACCTCTAAGCCATATACTTTACCTTTCTCTAGAGTTTTAAGAGTATATTTTATTTTATCTTCAATAGTGGATGTGATATCAGTTATCTTAAATGGTTTTTTTTCAAGTGAGGAAATAGTCACTTTCTCGCTAATTTTATCTCCCGTATATCCTTTGAATAGTAATCCGGCGCTAGGCTCGACACTAATATATTGTCTTATTATAATACCACTGATGGAGATTGTGGTTTTAGGCTTTCGAGGATCATTTGAAAAGATAATTGCGCTTTGATTTAATCTACCTTTTTTATTCTTTGTATCTATTTGCAAGGTTACTTTTCCCTCTTGACCAGGAGCGATAACCTTATCATAGTCGGTTACGGCACATCCTCTCCGCGCTTTCACTTTCTTAATATTGAGCTGTGCCGTACCTGTATTTTGTACGCTAAAGGCATGAATAATAACATCACCTTCATAAACCTCTCCTGCATCATATTTGATAGAATCAAAGCTTATTTTCGGTTGCTTTTGTCCTGGGGCTTTTTCTTGTTTCTCTTCAGCTCTTTGTTTGTCTGTCTTATTTTTTAGTGTTTCTTTAGCCCATAGGTATTGAAAGGATAGTGATATAGTTAAAAAACAGAGCATAACAATAAGATGAAAGTGTTTTTTTACAGTAAACATTTTAATATCCTCCTTATTAAGCTTGAATATTATGAAAGTTTTATCCATCTCTGCTCTTATTTAAAAAGGTTTTTGGTCATGAAGTTTTTAGCCTGTTTTCTTGCCAGCGAACAATTTGTTCATAAAGCTCACGGGCTCTTCAGGTAGTTCAAAGAACCGATCTATAATAACTCCTTCCTTGTCGATTATAATATGGTAAGGGATACTTATTACGCCAAAATCTTTAGTCACTTTAGCATTTTTATCCAAAACAATTTTAAAGGGAATTTGGTATTGTTTTTGTATCTCCTTTATTCTCTTTTGGGATTCACTAAGCCCTACATTAATAGCTAATATCTTGTATGGTCTGGTTCCCATAGTATCCCAGAGCTTCTTCAATCTATCCATTTCCACGAGACATTTAGGGCACCGGGTTGACCAGAATACAAGGTGAACAAGCATTTCCCCTGGATAGTCTTTTAGATGAATTTCATCACCTTCAATAGTATTAAGCGTGAAATCAGGAGCAAATGTACTTTCTAACTTTTCCTCTTGGTAAGATGAACAACCAAGAAAGTAGATTGTAGTAAAGATAATCACGATAAGACGCAACCAATTAAAAACTTCTATTATTCCATTTTTTTTAAATATCCTTCCTAGTATCATACTCATTATTTCCATAGTATTTTTCTTGAACTTGTATCACTCAACATTATCTTGGCTGATTTTTTTTAAGCTTTTAACTACATCTATAGCGAATCAGGGATAGCCACATTTTATTTGCAGCTTAATGCTTTATCGAGGGAACTATGGTAGCCCACTCTAACAGTCGCTCCTTTAGGGAGAATAATAGGAAGACGCACTGTGAAAGACGCATCCCGTGGTCCCTTCCTCCGAACAATTCTAGGTATATGTGTGGCAATTGTTTTCTTGAAAGTTGTTCCCTCGGGATCAAGCATTTCTATGTCTACATGTCCTGCGACAGCAAAACTTCCATAAGGGCGCCTCACTTTTCCAGAGATTACCAACTCATCACCATCTTGGTAGACATAAGTCTTGGACACATAGACACCTTTAGAAGGTACGTATTCAACGAAGGCTACACCTTCTTTCACAAGATTTACTCGGTCTGATGCGTTAGTGGACATGACGACTGTGGTCATTCCAATAAATAGAATAAACAGGAAGCATTGGATTCTTATATTCATCATGTACCCCTTTTTGTATTAGAAATTAAATTATTTTGATAACATGCTCACCTCCGATGAACTTGCTTTTATACTTTCATCGGTGCTGAGAAATATTCCAAAGCAGCTTTTTAGAAACATACATTCAGAGATATTTAAAGGCACTATGAATAAAGTTATGATGGACGGAAGATTGACAAAGGGATGAGAGAAGGAGAAAAATGATCTTCTTTAGGAGTGAAAACAAATGAATTGTTCAATCGGAAAATGCCAAAAGAGGACTCGTTTAATGCGCAATGGCACGAGCAGAAATTGCAAAAGGTACAAGCAGAGCAGCAGGCATTTCTGCTTTCAACATCTTCCATGGCTTCAATAGCTGATGATATACTAATATTCTCCGTACAGTTGGATGTACACATTAAAAGTTCTATTGACTTTCCGCTGGCAACAGCTCCACTACAAAAATGAATAATTGTTAGCAAAATGCTTATAAACATGAATATCTTTTTGTTTGTTCTCATACGCACTCCTCAATACTTAGAGAAAAATACGTTGTTATTATGATTAGCCAGGGGTAAGGTCTTTTACCTTAACAATGTGTTCTGCCTCAGAAATATAAATTATCCCATCACCTCTCTCAGGAGTTTTCCCGTTTTCATGTATAATCTGTAAGATTTCATCCACATTCTCGCCTTTGCAAACGATTTCCAATTTAACAATTTCACTGTCAGTGATTTTAAATCTTAATGAGGGGAATTCTTCAGGATTAGAATAACCACCGGTCCCCTCACATGCTGTTAATGAAACGGAACTGTATCCTTTCTCTTTTAATGCAGTAACCACGTTTTCTACCTTTTTAGGCCTGATGAATGCTTTGATCTCCTTCATAATTCTTAATCCTCCGCTCTTTAAATAATTATTTTAAATTAATTGTTTATTATCGTTGAAATATTGCCATATACTTCCCAAATTGAATAAGTTTCCAACCTTGTGCGCCCATCCTATTGAGTTCATCTTCAAGCTCATTTGTTTCTGAAAAATGATTGATACCTATAACCCTATATTCTATTTCATTGCTAGCAGAGGAACAATCGTTTGAAACAGATCCCATAATGTAACCAAGAAAAAGTAGTAAAACGCTCAAAATGATCCTATTGATTGTATTCTTTTTCATTTTAACCACCATTTTTACTTATTGAATAAGTTTTAAAATCTAAAGGAAAAACTGCTCTTATAATGGTTTGGTAAATTGCTTCATCGCTTGTCTTTAATGGCCATGTTCTGTTTCACCTTTACCCATTTCAGATATCAGGTAGAAAGCACCATTAAGAGCAATTTGGGCGTTTTCAGGCAACGGTGCTAACAATTTTACCTCCACATATCCACTCTCCCTTGTGCCTGGAATGATTTCAACTTTTTCAAAATAGCATCTTTCATGTTCAATATCTTCTTCAACTCCTTTTCCCCCATGCCCTTCATTATCATCTTCATGGGCATCTTCTTCAGGTTCTGCTTTTACAAAAATAAAATATTTGTTTCCTTCTGCTGCAACAGCCTCGTTCGGTACAGCATTGGTAGTAACAGTATCTGTAATAATATGTCCGTTTACATACATCCCAGGAATTAAAACCCCTTCTTTATTTTCAATGTCTACATGCACGGTTATTGCTTTTGCCTCATTTTCGTATGCTTTGCCTACAGAAAAGATAGTTCCTTTCAATTCTTTATCAGGAAGGCCAGAAAATGTAAAATGTACCTCCTGTCCTTTTTTGATTTTGTGTATGTCTTTTTCGTATACTAGTAAATCAACATGTACAGAGCGATTGTCCACAATTTCGAACATATCACGATTGGGTTCAACAAATGTCCCGATATTTACCTCTACGAAACGGACAAAACCATCAATTGGTGAAGTGATATTAATTGTGGGACTTATGCTCCCTTTTTTAAGGGAAGGGATCTTAATCCCCAGCATTTTCAATTTTGCTTTTAATCCGTTTATGGTTGCCTTTGCTGTATTGTAATCAGAAAGGGTTTTCTGGTAAGCTTTCCCTGAAGTTACTTCTTCTTCATACAATTCTTTCTTTCTCAAATAGTCGTTCTCTAGATATTTTAAGTTATTAACAGCCTCTAAGTATTGCTGCTGCATTTCTACAATGTCGGGATGTTCTAGAATTGCCAAAGTCTGTCCCTTTTTTACTAAATCTCCTTCAATGACAAATATATCTTTAACTACACCATTTACCAAGGCACTCACATTGGCTTTATTTTGAGGGGGCAATTCAATGCGCCCGTTTGATTTTAAGTTGTTACTCATGTTTCTTTGCTCAATCTTTCCTAACTTTAGATTAACGGCTTCCATTTGCTGCTTGGTTAACGAAACCATGTTTTCCTTACGTTCTTCTCCTTCATGTTCATCTTCTTGTGCTTGCTTAGCAGAATTACAGGAAGAAAGTAAACTGATACTGATAACTGTTATCATTAAGTGTTTTAGGATTGTTTTCATTTTTATATTTCCTCTCTTTGTATTTAATAATACTACTAGAACTTATTCTCAATTACCCAATAAGTAATTAATTTCAGCAACTAATTGGTTATGCTGGTCCAGAAAAGCTAAATACTCCTGCCTGATCTTGATGGCCTGATCTAGATTTTGGATGTAGGCTACATAATCTATCTCTCCAGCCCGGTAATTATTTTCTCCTGCTTCTATCTGTTCATTCGCTAAGGGCAATGCCTGGTTTTCATAGTAATCAACTGATTGTGTGATTTTGTTATAACCCTGCAGTTTTTGGGAGAAGCTATTGTGCAATTCTAACACTTGTTGTTCGTACTTGCTTTGGGCAATTTTAGTATTTATTTTAGCTTCCTGTATTCTGCCTTGTTGCGGACGAAACCAAAGCGGAATTGTAATACCCGCTTGAATGGTATAAAAACCAGATTCACCATCCACTTTTTGATCCCCGTAAGAAAAATCAAGCTGAGGCAAGAGTTTTGATTTTTCAATTTTAACTTGGGTTTTATTTGCATCAATTTGCTGACGGAAAAATTGTAATAGCGGATTTTGCTTAAGCTGTGAGGTGTCTGGCAGCGATGCAAATTCAGCCTTAGTAATATTTTCTGCATCAATATCAATTGGTTGGTCTGTTACCAGCCATTTCTTGAGTTCCTCTAGGGAAATCAGGTAATCGGCTTGTGCTTGTTGAAGCAAAACCTTAATCCTTTGATATTTCCCTGAGGCAGCTAGGAATTCGAGTTTATTAGTCTCCTGCGTCTCGTAACGGATTTTTGCTGCATTTTCAAAGTTTTTATAAATGCTGTCTAATTCCCGGGCCAATTGTAAATTGCGAAATGCAAAGGCCGCAGTATAGTAAGCACTTGTTACATTAAGAACTAGTTCATTCTCAGTTGCCTTGGTAAAGTGTTCACTTAAAAGAATTTGTTGTTTCCTGTTTTTTGATCTTGCTAAATAAGTTGTTGGAAACTCAATACTCTGACTAAAACCTATAGTTCTAGTGCCGACACGATTATCTCCGTCAGTTTCATCCCGCTCATAAAAAATGCTGGTGCCTCCAATATCGAAAACGGTTTTCTGTAATGATTTTTGTTGTTGGACCAATAAGTCCGCCTGTTTCATAGTGGGGTAGTTAGATTTGGCTATGTCAATGGCCTCTCTTAATGAGATTATCCTTGAATTTTCCTGTGCATTAAGAGTTTCTGCACTTAATAACAATCCAGTACCTATCATTGATATAAGTATCCATGACGTTATTTTGGCATTAATAATTGATTTATTATTCTCTTTAGGTATAGTTCGCGGTTCTATCAAGTAATATAAAACGGGAATAACGACTAATGTTAGGAATGTAGCTGTTATGAGTCCACCAATAACTACGGTGGCCACTGGGCGTTGTACTTCGGCACCTGCTGAGGTAGATAATGCCATTGGTAAGAATCCCGTGATAGCAGATAATGCGGTTAACAAAATCGGACGAAGCCTTTCTTTAGTCGCCTGATAGATCCTTTCACTCACCTCAATCACCCCCTCTTCTTTTAAACGGTTAAGTTTACTAATTAGTACCAGCCCATTTAGAACTGCCACACCAAACAAAACAACAAAACCAACTCCTGCGGAAATGCTAAAGTACATCCCACGTATATAAAGAGCAACAACACCCCCTATCGCCGCAAGGGGTATTGCCATATAAATCATTAGAGTTTGTCTAAATGAACGAAGGGCAATGTAGAGCAAAATGAAAATCAAGGTTAGCGCAATTGGTACCACAATTCCAAGCCGCTTCTTAGCCCTGGCAAGGTTTTCAAAGGCTCCCCCGTATTTAATGTAATATCCAGCAGGCAATTCTAACTCTACATCTAGTTTTTGTTGTACTTCCTTTACAAAAGATTCTACATCACGTCCTCTCACATTTATTCCGACATAGATTCTTCGTTTAGCATCATCACGAGAGATTTGCATAGGGCCGCTCATGTGGACAATTTCAGCTACCTCCCCTAATGGAATTTGATTTCCATTGGGAAGATTAACGTACAGATTTCTGATGTTTTCGATATCTTTTCTGTATTGTTTATCTAATCGCACAACGAGGTCAAATCGTTTTTCTCCTTCAAAGATTACACCTGCCGACTCACCACTGAATGCAGTTCGGAGAATAGTATTCAATTCCTTGATATTTAAACCGTATTGCGCTAATTTCAAACGGTTGTATTGAACCGTCATTTGAGGTAATCCCTTAGTGGCTTCCGCACGAAGATCTGCAGCTCCTTCCACTGTCCCAATGATTTTAGCCATTTCCTGTGCTTTTGCTGCCAGAATATCTAAATCTTCACCATACAACTTAACAGAAACATCTTCCCTGACACCGGTTAGCAACTCATTAAAGCGCATCTCAATGGGCTGGGTAAATTCAAAATTCACACCTGGTATTATAGATAACTTTTCTTTTATTTTTGCAATTAGTTCCTCTTTTGTTCCGGCAGATACCCACTGGTCTTTCGGTTTCAAAATGACAAACATATCAATAATATCTATAGGCATAGGGTCAGTAGGAATATCAGCAACACCAAGTCTGCCTAAAATTTGTTCGACCTCAGGGAAATTGTCTAAAACAATTTTCTGTAGTTCAGTAGAAGTTTCTACTACTTCGGTGAGTGAGGTTCCCGGTTTAAATAAAGCCTGAAAGGCCATATCCCCTTCGTCTAATTTTGGAAGAAATTCACCTCCCATACGAGTGAAAAGAAATAATGCCCCTGCTAATAAGAAAATAGCCAATGTAAGCGTAATTACCCTTTTTCTTAAAGCCCAATGAATAATAGGATCATAAGCTTTGTGAATTGCCGACATTATTTTATCACTAATAGTGACTTTATTTTTTGGTCTACTCCTAAAAAATAAGGAACAAATCATGGGAACATAGGTCAAGCATAGAATCATGGCTCCTAAAACCGCAAAACCAAAGGTCAATGCCATTGGCTTAAACATTTTCCCCTCGATACCAGTTAAAGTAAGTATAGGAATAAAGACAATCAAAATAATCAGTTGTCCAAAAAAGGCTGTGTTCATCATTTCACTGGACGATGAAAAGGCTATCTGATTCATTTCTTTTTTGCTGATCACTTGACCTTTAGTTAATTCTACTTGTTGTGTGATTTGATGAATTACTCTTTCAACAATAATAACCGCGCCGTCTACAATGATTCCGAAATCGATAGAACCAAGGCTCATCAGGTTTGCCCATACACCGAAAGGCCTCATCATAGAAAAAGCAAACAGCAAGGAAAGGGGGATAATTGATGCAGTAATAAGACCACCTCTGAAATTCCCTAATAACAGCACCAAAACAAATATGACTATTAATGCACCTAATGTCAGATTTTCAGCTACCGTTGTTGTAGTACTTTTTATTAATTTAGAGCGATCGAGAAAATATTTAATCTCCAATCCTTCAGGTAAGGTTTTGTTAATTTCTGCAATTCGCTCCTTCACCCTTCCAATAACCTCATTTGAGTTTTCCCCTTTCAGCATCATTACAATACCGCCTACTGCTTCACCTTTTCCGTCTTTGATAAACGCACCATATCTCACCGCATGCCCAATCTTTACTTTTGCGACATCTCTGATCAAAACAGGCATTCCTTCTACATTTTTTATGACAACGTTTTCAATGTCTTTTTCCGTTCTCAAAAGGCCCTCGCCTCGAATAAAATTAGCCATCCTGTTTTTTTCAATATAGCCACCCCCGGTATTCTCGTTGTTTTTTTCTAATGCTTCGAATATTTCTGCAATAGTAACGTCCATACTTTTAAGCCTATCCGGTGTAACAGCAACCTCGTATTGCTTTTGGTAGCCACCAAAACTATTAATTTCTACTACTCCAGGGAGCATGGACATTTGCCGTTTTACAATCCAGTCCTGTATGGTCCTTAATTGCAATGGGGTGTAAACGGTTTCGTAGCCTTGTCGAGGAGCAATGGTATACTGATATATCTCTCCTAGTCCAGTAGAGATAGGAGCCATAAAAGGCTCTCCAAATCCTTCAGGTATCTGTTCTTTTACCTCACTTAGTTTTTCTGCAACCAATTGTCGTGGAAGATAAGTTCCCATTTCGTCTTTGAAAACGATAGTTACCACAGAGAGCCCAAACCTTGAAATGGAGCGCAATTCAATTACCCCGGGAAGGTTAGACATGGATAATTCGACAGGATAAGTTACAAATTGTTCAATATCTGCAGTTCCTAAATTAGGCGAGGTAGTGATTACCTGTACCTGGTTGTTGGTAATGTCAGGCACTGCATCTAGCGGTACTTTAGTCATGGAATAGATTCCCCAGGCTATCCATACCAGCATGAATATCCCAATGACTAGTTTATTCTTTATTGAAAAGGAAATGATTTTATCAAGCATAATTATCCCTCAATACTTCTGAATTAAAGCCTACACTAAAATTATGTATTAAAATATTTGCCTCAGCATGATTATAATAAGGTACAACCATGTTGTTTTCTCAAGAAAACCCTATATGGGTGGTCAAGTTATTTCTTGTTTAAGCAGCACTAAAGATAGGATATTTCTACACAAGGCGCAAAAAAATATACACTTCAGTTCAAAATGTGTTTAATGATAAAGTTTTGAATGGTATTAAATTAGGAGGATAACACTACGGATAGAAGCAAGGAAGGAATGGTTGTCGATTAATGGCTGGAGAGAGTGGCCGTTAGCCGCCATCCTTGCAAACGAAGATAGAACAAGGGGGAATGTCGTAATTACTGGGGTTTTGATTAGTGATAGGCTATTCTTAACGTTAGAAACACTTTGGCTGAAAAAATCAGAGAGAAGGGGAAGGTCTACACATGAAATGCACTGTGTTGAAAGAGAATGATCTCCTTTCATTGAGGGTATAAAAGAGGTCGCTTGGGAAGTTGTCAAGTTTCAATTTTATTCCCCACCCCAGTTTCAGTTTTATTCCCCACTTTTTCTGGTTTAATTTGGTTAACTCGTCCGGTAATTATTGTTTAAAATA
>VAPB010136407.1_pt1 | contig 9975 bp, 9 predicted proteins | sample 3395101 | NCBI WGS metagenome assembly VAPB01 (sample SAMN08290433, study PRJNA428436) | hydrothermal vent metagenome | isolation source: Deep-sea hydrothermal vent chimney | place: Indian Ocean: Southwest Indian Ridge | reverse complement strand
GGGCGGGCTCCGGTGCTGAAAGTTGTAGTTAAACCCCGGGATGCAGTTCAGTGGGCACTCTATTACCCTCCTGTTATGGAATATCCTGAAAAACTGGTTAAAGACGAAAAAGATCCGTTGTACCTCACTTATCGAGCCTCGTTGATGCTTTCTGTAGGCCGCGTTGAAAAAGCACGCAGAGATATCGAACGGGTTCTCTCTCTTGCGCCTGATTACGCTCAGGCCATTGCACTTCAGTCTGTTATTTCCGTTGTGCAGAACGACAAGGAACGTGCTCTTATCCTTGCACGGAAGGCTGTTAATGCCGACCCCTCATCAGCTGCAGCACTCATTGCCCTTTCTTATGCACAACAGGCAAATTTTGATCTTAAAGGGGCGCTGGAAAGCCTTCGGAAGGCGGTGGAGGCCGAACCGGAGAACAGCCTTGCCTGGGCGCGTTTGTCAGAGATGTGGCTGTCTTTTGGATATCTCGACAAGGCCCTTGAGGCAGCACATAAAGCCGTTGATCTGAACCCGGGACTGTCACGTACGCAAACAGTCCTTGGCTTTGCATACCTTGCACAGGTTAAGGTGAGGGAGGCTAAAAATGCCTTTGAAAAGGCTATTGAACTTGATCAGTCTGATCCACTTGCGCGTTTGGGTCTGGGACTGGCAAAAATCCGTCAGGGATATCTAAAGGAAGGACGCAGGGAAATTGAGATTGCCGTAAGCCTGGATCCAAACCAATCGATCATCAGGAGTTATCTCGGTAAAGCATACTATGAAGAAAAGCGGGAGAAGCTTTCAAAAGACCAATATAGCATAGCCAGGGAACTCGACCCCCATGATCCTACTCCTTTTTTCTATGATGCGATTCTGGAACAGAGCATTAATCGCCCTGTAGAGGCACTACACGATATGCAGAAAGCAATAGAGTTGAATGATAATCGGGCGGTATACCGTTCCAAACTCCTGCTTGATGAAGATATTGCATCACGCAGTGCAAGTATCGCCCGGATTTACAATGACCTTGGGTTTCAACGGCTTGCTCTTGTAGAGGGATGGAAATCGGTTAATACCGATCCAAAGAACTATTCAGCACACAGGCTGCTGGCCGATACATACGCCTCACAGCCACGCCACGAGATAGCACGAGTCAGCGAACTCCTGCAGTCCCAACTGCTTCAGCCTCTCAACATTACTCCCGTTCAACCCCGGCTTGCTGAGAGCAATATCTTTGTTTTTGACTGGGCCGGGCCGGGTGACTTGTCCTTTAATGAATTCAATTCCCTCTTCAACCGGAACCGGTTAGCCTTGCAGCTAAGTGGGGTTTACGGTGGGAATGCTACATTCGGCGATGAAATTGTTGCATCAGGAGTATATGACAGGTTTTCTTTAAGCACAGGGCAGTTCCATTACAAGACTGACGGTTACAGGGAAAACAATGATCTTCATGAGGATATTTATAATATATTTACCCAGTACAATCTCTCCCACAAGACGAGTATCCAGGCTGAATATCGTTACAAAAACAAGGAAAACGGGGACCTGTCACTTAACTTTGACCCCGATGCCTTCTTCCCCACCAGAAGAGAGGAAGAGTATACCCGGTCAATACGTTTGGGATTTCATCACAGTATTACGCCAAACTCGGAAATAATAGCATCTGCTATTTATAAGAGCGCTGAATATGACGTATCTGTTTCCACTTCAGAGTTTGTTGGCGGAATGCCGGAGATTAAATTTAACGCTAAAGAGAGTGGCTACCTTGGGGAAATCCAGCACCTTTATAATGCGGAGCGGTTACACATTATCAGCGGTTTTGGTCACTTCAGTTCCGAGAAAGAAATGACGACTACTATTATAATGCCTCCTCCTCCGATACGTGAGGAGACCGATGTGCGCCACACCAACCTTTATGTCTATTCACACATCAATTACCCTGATCCTGTAATGTGGACAATTGGAGGAAGCGCCGATTTTTTTGATAACGGAATTGTAGATAAAGATCAGTTTAATCCAAAGTTTGGTCTGACATGGACCCTTCCGAGTAACACTACTCTTCGGGGTGCTGTCTTCAGGACATTGAAAAGACAGCTCATTTCGAATCAGACGATTGAGCCAACCCAGGTGGCAGGCTTCAACCAGTTCTTTGATGATGACAATGGAACGAATGCCTGGAGGTTTGGTGTAGCAATTGATCAGAAGTTTACACCGAATCTCTTTGGCGGCGCAGAGTTTTCTAAACGCAGATTGGATGTACCGTCTGTGCGATTCACTCATGTCACTAAAAATAAAGAGGCAGATTGGCAAGAAGACATATTTCGCATTTACCTGTATCTGACACCAGCATATTGGCTGGCAATTACCGGTGAATATCAATATGAGAATTTCCAAAGAAACCCTGAGTCTTCCAGTCATAAAAATTATGAGCGTTTAAAAACACACAGATTGCCTCTAAGTCTCTCTCTCTTTTGTCCACTTGGCCTGACAACTATAATAAAAACAACTTACGTAAATCAGAGAGGAAAGTTCATAAATCCTGATAGCCTGGACAGCGACCAGTTCTGGGTTGTTGATACTTCCATCAAGTATCGATTACCTAAACGCTATGGCATAGTTTCAATAGAAGCACGAAACTTGTTCAATGAAAAATTCAAGTTTCAGGATACCGATTCTACAAATCCATCCATTTATCCGGAGCGACTGATCCTGGCTAAAGTTACATTGGCATTTTGAGTCGGTTTTAATAAGCCGTGGTTTTTTTCAATTGCCGGGTTCTTGAGAACCTGAAGATCATTTCCATCAAAGGAGGTATGCAATGGCAAAGGTAGTTATGAGATTAGCAGTAATGGATAACGGGAATATTAAAGTAGAAAAAGGTGACATGAAAGCACCAAAAAAAATGACAAAGGCCGAATTCAAGAAGAGCCTTGTCGGAAAGAAGATGAAGAATGCTGAAAGCCTTACTGTTCTTCAGAGCAATCCGTGTATCTGGGTAAATGCAATCGGTTCATGGTATTACATCTGCTGGTAGTAACAAGTCTTCTAAGGATTAATCCTCTTATATTAATCCTTAGTCAAAAGGTGAAAAAAGCCGGCCGGAAGGCCGGCTTTTTTATATATGACACCTTTTATCTGATAACCTTTCCCTTAGCTATTATCAATTTAATGAATATTTGCGCCAGTGTAAATTTTACCTCTACTACTCCTGCTGATTCGGAAAATATCTGACCGAGATTTATCCTGTTGAAGCCGTTTATTAGGTCAAAAAAGGGGATAATATCGTACCCCCTTTTTGGCTGTATTTATAAGTCTGCCTGATTTGGCCCTCCTGCTTCCAGGGCTTATCCCCTCCCTGTACCTGAAAATCAACTATTTGAGAGAGTGAAAAAGTGTACTATTCTGTTATAATAATCTTTTTTTGAATGTAGATTATGGGATTGCGGGTTGAACTCGTGATATGCAGCTCAAATTAAGGAGGTACGATGTCTATCAGAATTGAACTTGCCGACAGGATAAAAAATCTTCCGCCTTATCTCTTTGCAAGGATTGACAGCATGAAGACAGAGGCAAGAAACAGGGGAGTGGACCTCATAGATATGAGTATTGGTGACCCTGATATGCCGACGCCGCAACATATTGTGGAGGCGATGAAGGTGGCCGTTGAAAAGCCGGAGCATCATAAGTATCCGTCTTATGACGGGATGCCATCCTATAGAGAGGCTGTGTCGAGGTGGTATAACAGGAGATTCAATATTGCCCTTGACCCTGCGCAGGAAGTTCTGTCCCTTATTGGTTCAAAGGAAGGTATAGGGCATATACCGCTTGCCTTTGTAAACCCGGGGGATGTTGTGCTCTGTCCCTCTCCCGGGTATCCTGTTTACTCGATAGCAACAGTTTTTGCAGGAGGAGAGCCTTACTTTATGCCCCTGGTAGAGGAAAACGGATTTCTTCCTGACTTTTCGTCCATACCGGAAGAGGTTTTTAAGAGGACAAAAATCATGTTCCTTAACTATCCCAACAACCCGACCAGTGCCACCGCAGACAAGGACTTCTTCCGTGAGGCCATTGATCTGGCAGATAAATATAATATTATCATCTGTCACGATGCCGCTTACTCCGAGATTTACTATGACAACAGGATACCCGTAAGCTTTATGGAGGTAGAGGGGGCAAAAGAAGTGGGCATAGAGTTCCATTCCCTCTCCAAGACCTATAATATGACGGGCTGGAGAATAGGGTTTGCCGTGGGTAACAGTGGAGTTATTGCAGGGCTTGGCAAGATAAAGACCAATCTGGACTCCGGTGTCTTTCAGGCAATACAGGAGGCATCCATAGTAGCCCTTGATACGGATGATAATCTGCTGTCATCAATAAGGTCAACTTATCAGGCAAGGAGGGATGTGCTGTTCGGGGGGCTCAGGGAGATGGGGTTAGATGTGATCAGACCTGATGCCACCTTCTACCTCTGGTCCAGGGTGCCTCAGGGGTTTACCTCAGAGGATTTTGTTGTGCATCTCCTTGACAGGACAGGGGTTCTCGGCACGCCTGGTAATGGCTTTGGTGATCCAGGGGCGGGATATATCAGGTTTGCCCTTACCGTGTCTGTGGAAAGGATTGAAGAGGCGGTTAAACGGATAAAAAAGGTGATATGACCACCATTTACATAGGCATCGGAGCAAACCTCGGGGACCGTGAAGGAAATTGTCTTAAGGCCCTGGAAGAACTCGAGAAGAGGGGGATAAAGGTTACAAAAAAGTCTTCCCGGTACGAGACAGAGCCCTGGGGAGTAAAAGATCAGCCAAGATTCATAAATATGGCTGTAGAGGCAGATACAGACCTGACACCTGAAGAAGTTTTAAGGGTAATTAAGGAGATAGAGAACTATCTTGGCAGGAGAGAAACCCTCAGGTTGGGGCCAAGGGTTGTAGACCTGGATATCCTGCTCTATGATGAACTGGTTGTAGATGAACCTGAGCTCAGGATACCCCATCCACATATGCACAAAAGGGAGTTTGTCCTTAAACCCCTTTCAGAGATAGCCCCTGAGGTAATACATCCTTTATTGAAGAAGACCGTCAGGGAGATGTTGTCGGAGGTTTAGGCACTCATGCCCTTTTTGCGAACTCACCAAACCCCTTCAAAACCCTGAGCCCGAGTTGCTGACTCTTTTCAGGGTGAAACTGGGTGGCGATAATATTGTCTTTCCAGACCATGGAGGTAAACTCTATCCCGTACATGGTGGTGCCTGCAATGACCTCATCTTTATCAGGGGCAACATAGTAGGAGTGGACAAAGTAGAAGTAGCTCTCATCCTCTATGCCGTCAAATATGGGAGGGCTTTTCCTTAACTTTACAGTATTCCATCCCATATGGGGTATTTTCAGACCCATTGGGGGGAACCTTACCACCTTGCCTTTAATTATGCCAAGTCCCCGGCAGTGGCCAAATTCCATGGATTCAGTAAAGAGTATCTGCAGACCAAGACATATGCCAAGATATGGCTTGCCTTTCTCTATTGACTTAAGCACAGGGGCAAGAAGGTTCAGATTGTCAAGATTCTTCATGCAGTCACGGAATGCCCCGACCCCGGGGAGCACTACGGCAGAAGCATCTTCAATATCGAGGGGTCTGGATGTAACCTTTGCATCTACCCCGACTTTCAGAAAGGCCTTTTCGACACTGCGGAGATTTCCCATTCCATAATCAACTATTACAATCAATTACTCCTCTTCCTCCCCTTTATCCTCCTCGACAATACCACCCCTGAGCCCATCATGTGAAAAAACGGCGATAGTTTCCGTCAGGCCGTTATCAGGAAGACACATGAAACGGTATGAAGCTGACTTTCCATAGTTTTCCTTCATATGCTCCCAACCCTTGACAAACAGGGCGCAGTCATCATTAAAGCATATCCAGAAGTAACTTACTCCCCACCCAAACCCTTCACCAATGCTATATGGGGGTGGCACTGTTTTGGTCATCTTCTGCTTGCAGTGCGGACAGGTCGGGGCCTTTTTTATTTTGTAATTTTCAGTTGAAACCATGAAAACCTCCTTAAAATATTTTTTATATTATGACATATTCTGACTGAACAATGCATTCGGAGATCTGAGACTGACCCGAATACTTTCGGGAAGACACTTTTCTGAAGAGTCTAAGATTTCAGCATCTTCATTACATCAATGAGTGAAAGACCTGTTTTTTCTGCAATCCTGCGGCAGTCCTCGTACTCAGGGACTGCCTTTCTGTAACCATCGGTAGTGACGACCTTGAATCTGACCGGTCCGAACTCTGTATCTATTTTTTTTATCTTCCTTTCAAGGCATAGCCTTTCCGTTTCGTGGAAACGTATTCCGAGGGTCGGTGTTTCTTCAAAGAGGATGTCGATAAGCCTTTCCCTTGAGGCAGGATAAGCGAGTACCTGCAACAGAATTCCAGGCCTGCTTTTTTTCATTATCACTGTGCTGAGAAAGACATCAAGGGCTCCTTCCTTGAAGAGTCTCTCCATAAGGTATTCATAGACCTGCGGGTTCATATCATCGATATTGGTCTCAATCACTGTTACCACTTCATTCGATCCCCCTTTATGATGACCATTGTGGAGTTTTATTGTCTTGTTCCCGATAAATACCCTGAGTATATTGGGTTGTTCTTTCAGGATATGTCCGCCTGCACCGGTCCCGGTGCTGTCAATAGTCATTTCCGGAAAGTGACCAAATGATGTGGCTGTTTCAGTAATTATGGCAGCACCTGTCGGGGTGGTCAGTTCCTTCTGTATACCTGTAGAGAAAACAGGTTTGCCCTTCAGTAGCCGGCTTGTGGCAGGTGCGGGAACGGGCAACAGTCCATGTTCGCTTGAAACGGTCCCTCCACCAAGGTTCAGAGGGGACGATATGACCTCTCTTATTCCGAGTATATCCAGGCATATTAGTGTTCCTATAATGTCTACCATGCAGTCTGTTGCAGAGAGCTCGTGGAGATGAAGGTCTTTCAGTCTTCCACCGTGAACCTTTCTCTCCGCCTGAAACAGCCTCCTGAATATTCTGAGCCCTCTTTTCTTAATGTTTTCAGGAAGACCTGAATCATCAATTATAGTTGAGATGTCGGCAAGTCCACGGGTTGGCTCATCTTTTTTGACAATGACTTCAATCCTTGTTGCTGAAATGCCTCCACGTTTAACCTTTCGTCTTCTTATCTCATAAGAGACCGGATTCAGGGCATTCAGCCCCTCCCTCAGTTTCTGAAGAGATACCCCTGCATCCACAAGGGCTCCAAGGCACATATCGCCGCTTATTCCCGAAAAACAATCAAAGTAGGCAATTCTCACGAAACCTCCTGATAAATAACTATATTACATCATGGCTGTTAAAAAATGCATATGGTCCGGCCGACCAAAAAATAGGTGTAACCTGTCTCCCTATAGCACTTTTTATAAGGTTGCAGAGTTGTTGCACAAAGTTACGTGTTGCCTCAAATATTAATAAAGGAGTTCAAACTACCCTGATCCGGTTAAACGAGAATGCTGACCCGAGCCTGTCTCCTGATTAAGATACCCTCAGAAATACAGCCGTATCGACGTAAAATATATATCTGGATACATGCCGAACTCTGATTTAATCCCCCTCTCCACCAACCCTGAAACCTCGTTTATACGTGTCTCCGGTTTGCGGCCACCTCTGTTTCTCCTTAAAAATAATCGTTATAAACGTCAGGTCAGTCCTGAGGAGATAGTTCCTTGAACGTAAAAAGAGGGCACTCTCTGCGGCCCTGAATTTATCACCAAAGACAATGCCGCCATCTAATTCCCCCATCTCTCCAACAGGCATCTTCGCCCTTATTGCATCAACCCCTATCCGTTCCTCCTGGTTAAGCACTTCATAGGCATAAGGGGCAAGCACATCAGTAGGGTTTATCACCCGGGCTGAGCCAAAGGCAACAGGCTGGCGGCCGAGATAAAGGTCGGCAGCAGGCAGATTAAGCGTGATAAAGGCGCGGTCAAGGTTTTGGGTGACCATGAATGAACTCTTAAAATCCTCTCTCCGCGGGTAGAGTCTCTCCCCCAGGTCAAATGCACGGTATGAATAAGGCTCAGGCCTTGGCAGCGACGCATACAGAAGGTCCCCTTGCATCGGCTGGACGGCTGGGGTTATCTCATAGGCAAGCTCTGCCGAGAGCCAATCACGGGGCTGATAAAAGAGGGCCAGCCTTAAAACATTAAAAGCCCCTCCGTCTAAAGCACTATCCGGCTCCCCGGCACCACCTGTATCAGTCACAGTTAAAAATCCCTTCAGGTAGCCGCTTATCCTTATATCCCTTTCACCTCCGTATACCGGGCCGGTCAATACGGAGAGGACAAAAATGACAAGAAAACCAACAACCCGGTTCTTCAACTTCAATCACCCTCCCCGGCTTCCCGGCTGATCACTCTCAATCTGTCCATCCTTCAACATAATGAGTCTTCCTGACTTCTCCATGATCATGCGGTCATGGGTGGAGAAGATAAAGGTCATACCGCTCTTTTTATTCAAACTACTCATCATGTCAAGCAAGGCAGCGCCGGTTGCTGAATCAAGGTTGGCGGTGGGCTCGTCAGCAAGGATAATATCAGGCCTGGAAACCATGGCCCTTGCAACAGCCACACGCTGCTGCTGTCCGCCGGAGAGCTGTATAGGCAGCCGCCTGTCCATGCCCTCAAGACCGACCTCTCTCAAGATGGCCTTTACACGCTAACTCCTCTCCCGCGCTGAAACCCCCTGCAGGAGCATAACGTACTCGACATTTTCCTTTACAGTCAGCACCGGGATAAGATTGTAGGACTGAAAAATAAAACCGATATGGTCACGTCTGAAGTCGGAAAGCTCGTTTCCGCTCATCTCATTTATTGGTTTGCCTGCAAGAATCACACGGCCTGATGAAGGGGTATCGAGCCCGCCGATGATATTTAGAAGGGTTGTCTTGCCGGAACCTGACGGACCTGCAATTGCAGTAAACTCCCCACTCTTTATGCTCAGGCTTAAGGATTTCAGCGCCCTTACCTCAACCTCACCGCTCCGGTACATTCTGTAAACGTTTTCAACCCTGATTACCTCTTTTTCGTTATCTCTCATACACCTCTCCTCATAAACTCCTTTTCATTGCCTTTGCCGGTGTGAGCCTGGCAGCATAGTAAGCCGGATAAAGAGCGGCAACAAGCGTAAAGAAGAGCACATATAGTGGATTCAGTAAATACTGCCTGACATTCATTACAGGATAAATAAGCTCGTTTATGGTTGTACCGGCAAACTCTATGCCCCTGTAATCTATCCCGTAAACAGAGAAGAGCCAGCTGAAGAAAAATCCGACTGCACTGCCTATAATAATGCTGATTATTGCAAGACAGCCCCCCTCCAGAAGGATCATAAGTGCCATCCTGAGGGGTCTTGTGCCTATGGCGCGCAGCACCCCAAACTCAAACATCCTCTCATAAAGGGACATAAAGAGCGTGTTCATTATGGTCAGTCCGACTATGCCAAAGATTATAGAGGCGGTTATTACTTTTGAATCGGAAACATGCCTGAATTTTAGCACATACGGTGATGAGAATCAATTTCGCCTTTTAAACTTCCGGGTCTTGACAAAACGGGATAAATGCATGATAATGATATTATGGTCTGATAAAAAGAGTTACGGAAGCATAATGCAAGGCAACGCACATCTATTATTACTATCCATCCGCCTTTGTATATTTCGATGTCAACCGGAAGATTTACTTCTATCTTGCCGACGGGGCATGGATAGCAGCGCCTGTACTGCCACCCACAATTGTGATAAGACCTGACGAGTACGTAACCATTGAACTTGATGTTGACAGGCCATATATCTATTTTGACAAACACAGGAAGGAATTCCCGCCAGGCAAGAAGTACAGAAGACATAAAGGCAGACACGGAATGCATCAGGACTAAAAGGCGGGCAACTATTCTACGTGGAGGAACTCCTCGGCAGGAGACT
>VAPB010324488.1_pt1 | contig 9994 bp, 19 predicted proteins | sample 3395101 | NCBI WGS metagenome assembly VAPB01 (sample SAMN08290433, study PRJNA428436) | hydrothermal vent metagenome | isolation source: Deep-sea hydrothermal vent chimney | place: Indian Ocean: Southwest Indian Ridge | reverse complement strand
GCCATATGTAAGACCATTATCGTAATTAGTAGTGCTATTATCAACAATACGATTGCGGCCATATCCAAGGCGGCCAGTTACTTTAAGGGGCATTTTATCAATTGTTGTAATGACAGGATCAACGACTAGGGACACTGCAATAGAATCGATGTTAACACCGCGTGCTCGCCCCATATAATTATAAGTTGTTTCTAATGCTGCCCAAGGTGTAATATTATATCCAACGCCTAAGTTACCACCGTTGATAACCTTGCTTATGTTTTTAGCAAACGAGTTTCCAGCATCGCGTTCATTTGATATGTTGCCCGCGACCCGTTGATTAGATAAATTACCAGTGATATAAAAGTTGCTGGCATTTGTAATACCTATCATGGTAAATGTGATTAGTACAATCCAAAAAATTCTATTCATTAATTTTTCCTATGTTTGTTATGATAATTTATTGTATATTATAATAATTTTAACCTAATGTCAAGTAAAATGTGATGATTGTGTGATCATAATGTGATGATAGTAGAATGTGATGATTATGTGATCATAATGTGATGATTATGTGATCATAATGTGATGATAGTAGAATGTGATTAAAAAGCTCAACACCAGTCAATACCGATATTGGGCTTAGTACATTGGGCCTAGTGGCGTAGGAACATGTAGAAGTAATCCCACCCCCCCAATGTATAAACAGTTTGACACAGTTCCTTTACAGTTATCAATAGTTTTATGGTTTAAATAATTACAAAAATGTTCACTGTTAGTTTACCATTTGGACACTATATAAACCATTCCTATGAGTTATGGTAACTGTAGTGACCATTTGGACTATGGATAACTGTTTGCCCACTGTGAAGAAACTGTTCCAGAATTCTGTTATACGGGGTCATTATGCTGTGGCTATATAAGAATTATGGTATATAATAATATAAGCATATTCTTATGTAAGAATATTAGAATATGCTTATATAGGTAGGCAACGTTGCCAGTTCTGTGTTGACATCACCTTAGTGGTTGCCATCGGCTTTCCTTAGCTTCTGTATACAGTATAGCAAGCTGCACTAGTAATGTCAAGACGTTTTAACCTAATTACAAATTTATTTGCCTGTGGATAACCTGTGGATAACTTATCAATCGCCCAGGGGTGGCGTACTTATATTATAGCACAAAGAAAAGCGGTTGTCAAGTATTATTTGTAGTTAATTTAATATACTTCGATATCCGTAAGTTCCATATTCGGGTTTGTTTGATGGGTATTGATAAGGGTAAAAAAGTTCTGTAGTAATTGAAAGTCTTCCTGTATAAACGCACACATGTTCATATTGGGTATACCAGTACCTTCGTCTACAGGGGCTGTCAGTTCCTTAGTGCCTTCATCGTAGTTGAGGATAACCATACCTCTGAAATAATATTTCATAATATTTCCTTATTAATTTTTATACCGTACAATAGTATAACACTGTCCTTGCGTGCCTGCAAGAAACAGTCATCCAGAAAACCATCGAGCGTTGGTTTGTTGTCTTCCGTAAATTCGTTTTCAGCGGCGGCTTGCATTATTTGATAGTATTCAGTAATATATGCCTTATGGTTAAATCCCTGTACAACGATACGCTTACAGATATATTTAAGAACGATCTTGAATAATAAATTCATATTAATATCCCCAGAGGATTACAGTAAGTTCTTCATTAGAATTTTCTTGAATTGATTTAAGCAATGCTAATGCCCATTTGATACGACAGTAATCAGTATTGGTAGTGTCCATTTCAAGGGCTGTAATGACATCAGTTAATGGCACAGGTCTAAACCGTGTACCATAGCGGTCTTCTGTTACTTGTGTATCACCGTCACCACAAGGCGCATAGAAATACCATTTGTTTTTATCAGGTGTATTATTTTCCCATGGCAATTCGAATAAGGCAGAGTCTCCTAACCTACACATATCTACGTGCGCATAAACCATGAAATAAGTACCATCATCTGAATACGAATTTTTTGTATCCAATCCTACAAGTAATTGTGTTTCGTAACCCATTTAATTTCTCCTTATTAATTATTAACGTGTAAGTATTATAGTTTAATAGGTTACAAAAGTCAATAAATAAAACTATTGCTTTCCTGTTCTTCGCGTTCAGAAGATATCTATTCTACAATATTATTACTTATCCACCACATTATAAAATTCTAAAAACTCATCAATCTTTGTATCCATATGATTACAGATACGATCTACAAGCGAAGCATCGCCAGAACGATTTTCGCGCATCAGTTGAACACCCTCACGCATCAGTTGAACACCCTCACGCATCAGTTGAACACCCTCACGCACTTTATCTTTTGACATTAGTTCGTCTTCGTCTTCATCTGTAAGGTCACGTACAAACAGCTCGTTCGTAGGCAGAGCATCCAGACTGTAAACTGTTTGAAGAAGTATAGGTCCGTAACTATCCTTTGATCCTTCAAAGGCTTCTGTTATTTCACCTTGAAAACGGTTATCAGCAGGTACGGGGCTTTCATTAAAACCACTGTATACTTCCAGTACGTTCTTATCAAAATCAACCACATATGCCCATTCACAGTATAGCGAATCCTGTGCGAAGTCAATAGAATCTTTTAATAAAACTTCACCGTTTGCGTTCTGGATAAATTCAAGAATATCACCACCCATATCCCTGCTAAGTTGCGGGTTACTTTGTTTAAATTTATTGGAAGTTTCCATGTCAACGAAACCAGAATCATTAGCACCCACATCACCCCACAAATCTTCTAACTCTTCGGGTGAAATAAAACGACAGTTTTTTAATTGTTTAACAAATTTTTCACGATCCATTTTATCGCGTAAGAATTCAAGAATGGTTAAGCCTTGGCCGTCAGGATATCCATCCCATTGACAGTACTGAGCAACTTTGTATTCACCATCTAAAACTACACAAGTAAGATTTCGAGTTCCCATAATATTCACCTTTAATTTAAAAATATACTGTACCCTTTAATTAGGGTACAGTCAAGCCGTTAGCGTATCCAGTATGTTTCACCGTCAAATTCCACGCTGGTATAATCCATTTGAATATCGCTTGCAACACCATCCCAGTCAATATTGTGTTCAATATAACTTGGCAGTTCTTGTGGCAAGTCACCAACATCCTGTACTAATTCTTTGGCATATTCCGTAAAGTAAGAATCACGAATCAATGTAGAACCATAACTCCAGTCAGAACTATAATTTTCTGCATCACTAGCAAGTTCTTTCAATGGCGCAAGCTCTTCTTCGGCTTCTGTAATATCATTTCGGATAGTTTGAATATTACTTTCAATATTATCAATATCAGACTGCACCGATTCGACGTTGTTTTCAATTTCTTCAATCTCTTGATCTTCATCAGCATTTTTATCATCAGTTAAGCCAGCAGCAGTATTTTCTAATTCTGCCATTTCAGACTCTTTATCAATGATTTGATTCTGGTGATCTTCAATATCATCTTCCCAATCTGAAATATCACTTTCAAGTTCTTCGATTCTTGCTATAACATCACGCGAATCAATAATGTCTTCTGAGTTATCAATTTGATTAGCCATTTGTCTTTTTTCCTGTATTTGTTTAACGTGAACACATTATAACACACTGTATATCAGTTGTCAATAATTTTTGCCGCCGCTATTATTTCAGATTGTTCATTTTCATCAAAGCATATGAACGGGGCTTCATAACCATCTTCTTCTGCTAATTCAATGGCTTTATCATAATGCACACCAAGATTATATTCTGCTTCGGTATATTCTACTTCAAAGACTACCAAAACAGGGCAACCATCGGCAGCGCGGCACGCAACAACTACATTTTGTGTTTCAATAACATCGTTAATATCATCAATAGTTAAACCTGTATCATTTGTGATAACTATAGGATGCTCAAAGAATACTTTATAAATGCGATCATTCCATAGAACAAAATCATAACCTAATCTAAAAGCAATATCTGCAAGTCCTTCAAGACTACCTATATCAGGAGTTTTAAGTTGAAGTATATTTTTCCAATTTAATTTCATTGTATCCACCTTTTAAATTATTTGTGATAATAATGTGATTATGGCACATTCCTTGTGCCTTGTCAATAACTTTTTATACGCTACCTGCAAGTTTCAATGCCTTCAAAATTTCAGCAGCAAACTCATCTGTATCGTATTCATTTTGTTCTTCACCACTATAAAACAATCGTTCCTTGATAGTCATAGTTGCAGAATCAATAACATAAACACCGTTATCAAAATTATCACAATCAAGTTCCTTGCATTTGCCTACCCCATAGCTAAGGTTACCTGGAATTGCCATACCAATACATACCATTAGCCGCGCCCGTGCATAAGATTTATCACCTAAGCGCCCACCCATAACTTTACGGGTTGCTTTTAAAAACGATTCAATAGAATCACGACCACCATTCCAATGAAGATAGATACCAATAGCTTCATCATCATATTGATCGAAACAAATTACAGCGCGATTACCCATAATATTTTACCTCTGTTTGTTAATTGACGTTGGATACATTATGGCATATTACTTATGTCATGTCAAGAATAATTATGCGCGTTCTTCCGATTCGATGAGCATAACTTCTTCACCATTGAAAGGCTCAACTACTGGATCATCTTCTGACAATGTAATGATATAAGAAGAATCCACCCCAAACATTCCAGTTGAATTACGATCCTTGTAAATTGCAACATGAACAGGTGCGTTTGTATCTGGATCAGTAACAACAACTTCTGTGACAAAATCTGCTTTTTTCATAATGTTTTACCTTTTCGGTTTGTGATGATAATGTGATTATAGTACATCCTTGTACTGTTGTCAATAATTATTGGAAGTATTGACGTACTTCTTCAATAGGCATTTCGTTTAGCAGTTTATATTCAGGCTTCCACCAATCTTGCTGTTTCATCTTCTTAAGCATTTCGGTGGTGGGTTTGTATTTCGCAGGCAATGTGTACAAATCAGTACCGCGCACATAGGCAACCTTTTTCAAAATCTTTTTGATTTCCTTATCACGCAACCATTCGTTGATTAAGTCGGAAACAACAAATTCAAGGCAGTTATCCAAATTATATTTAACTTTTTCTTTGCCGAGTTCAGCGCTAATAATATCAACCTTGTTATGAACGTCTTGCATGGTTTCGCCGTTGATGGCGTAATAATAATCATCACCACCATGCCCATCATTTTTTGCAATGAAAGAACGCTTACCATCTACATAAACGGTAGCTTCAAAGCAATGGGTTTCTTGTGAAGCGAATTCCGAATGTTTGATATTTTTCAATGTGATATTCATGTGATTAGCCCTTTTATTGGTTTGTGATAATAATGTGATTATTGTATATTCGTTGTACTTTGTCAATTAAAACATTTCTGTTTGTTGACGTTGAAAGAATTATAGCAAGTCCTTTTGCTATTGTCAATTATTTTTTACCGAAAGTCATTTTGATATAAGTAGCACCACCTGCGAAACAATCATCGCGGTTATATTCATCATTACCAACAATTTCGCCACCACTGTTGCGCTTCCATTCAATGCGGTTAAGCAATCTAAAGAACAGTTTACCATCGGGTGACTGGTGTGCGCTGTCACAAGCATGGTTATTTTCAGGTACGTCCCAACCTACCATGTGTCGTTCCTTGTCAAAATAGATACCCGCTTCACTGTCACTAACATCAAAACGCCTTGTTTTAGTATTAGCAAAATTAACCATTTTGCGTGTAGGTGTCTTGGGCTTCTTAACATCGTCTTTAAATAATTTCCAAAGCATATCGTATGTGTAATCATTGTTACCACGATACAACATATCATCGGCTGCATTGCGAAAATTAAAATTACGCTTGCCTTTACCTGCTGCAAGAATTTCTTTTTGAAAACGCTTCATTGTAAGTAATTCTTTTTCGCGTAGTTCATTATAGCCTTTCAAAAAATCTTTGAAAAACTTTGAGTACTGTGCTTTAGGAATTACAATAGTTCCTGATTCCCATTCATAACATGACATAATAATTCTACCTTTGTTTGTTTAACGTATGGTAATTATTGCACAATAAACTTTTGCTGTCAAGAACTGATTAGTTTTTTTATCTTATATTGTGCAAGCCGAATTTTATTTTTAACTTGGTTTTCCTGTTCACGAATAACATCACTTGAACGAACATAAACACGTCTGAATATCCAATTAGGAGCGAACCACGCTAACCACATATTAAAAATATGTAGTGGTAGGAAAGGAATCATTTTAATCATTGGGTTCACCGGTCTTGATATTAAGATTAGTGCCGTAACGTGCCATGCCACCAAACAACCAAATAATTGGAATGGTTACAATTATATAACCAATAATGCAAACTATATAGGGATAGTTAATAATAAATTCACCCATAGTATTTCTCCTAAGTTTTAATAATTGTAACCTAATTAAATAAGATTGTCAATAATTTATTTCAAGCAAAAAATACCCGCGAAAGGGGTGCGGGTTTTGTGCGTCAGGTTTGTTCGACGCTAAAAATGTTTAAATTGATGGGCGGGACTTGAACCCTGCGGCACAAGCTATGTGCCTACCCTTCTGACCTGACAGTCAGCGTGCTATCCACCTACACCACCATCAAAACTGTTTTATAACTAGCCCCCTGCCATTACGCCGTTATAATGAGAAACCTATTTAGTTTCCCTTAACCACTAATCGGGAATTATCCCGAATGTTTAACTATTATAACAAATATTTAACTTTTGTCAACCTTTTTAATATAAAAATTAACACCATCTTGGCTTACACTATAACCTTCAATGGTTTCATCGTCACGCAACTCTTTAGCTGAATGCAGGATTTCTTCAAGGCGTTGCCACGTAAATGAACCAGCAGTACCACCACGCCCATTAAAAGTTGATTTTATTTTAATATTAAATTCAGACATATTATTACATACTCCAACATAATTATCAACAATTTTTTACAGTTTTTTAACTGCTTTAATTCGGCGTTCTAGTTTATTACTATATGCAGCCCGTGCTTGTGATGGACTTGAATGAGTGCCTTTAGGTCTAACAAAAGTATTTTCCACACGCATATAAGGCATACAAGACTTACCATCACGCATGTCATGCACTGAGTACGCTTTGCCCATTGTTCCGTCTTCTTTATGTAGTGTGCGATGACTGGCATAAATGGTGGCAGCATAACTATCACCAATATTAAATTTTTGTTTTAATGTACTGATAGCATTTTCACGCTTCATAGTTTTCATACCATTGAGTAGTTTAAAACCCCTTTGCCGTACCGATGTTGGATCTATTTTACGAGCCATTATTTAATTCCTCATGTTTTAAATTTAAAAATACACTACGTGTATAAGTTTGTCAACAATTATTTTTGTCAACAATATCAACCATTACTTGATCAAGATAAATTGCTTGACCCGTGGCACAGCGCCCCCAGATTATCAAACCCAGAAAATCATATTCTATCATTTCACCACGCTCTTCTAAGCGCTCGGCCAGCCAGTATGAAACGATCCAATGTTCGTGTGCTACATTTAAATGTGGTTCGATAGCATTATCATCACATGCACCCTCCCAAGCATCGGTTGCGGTTAAATAAGAACCATCTTCCAAAACATCATCATCTTCTTGCCATGTAATATAAAAACCATCTTCGCGGTTTTCAACTCTAAATCCATTATCATATGCCGCGCTTTCATAATCTGGTTTTAACATGACATTAAGTAAATAATCCTCATAATTTGGATCATTACATAGGGTGTTTACTAAAGAACTAACAGGAGCCAAAACTTGTGTTTCAACCATATCTTTTACTTGATCTTGTGTAGCCATTATTTTGCACCTTTTTTAGGTAGACGATACTTATAGCCAGTATCCGTTTTAATACATTCAGCACCATCAATAGACGATACAATACAAAAAGTCATACTATTACCATTCCATGATTGCATCATGTCAATAGCATCGGTCATTATTTCAATGGTTTTTTCTTTGGAAAATTGCATCAAATAAGCAAAAAGCCAGTCTGGTAAATTATACATAATCTGTTTCCTTTAGTTTGTGATGATAATATGATTATAGTACATCATTGTATCATTGTCAAGAACTATTTTACACAACACCACAATGGTGCAGACGTTGTACCACCAACCCGTGTGACTTCTTCAAACCGTTCCAGCAACAATGTCATCATTTCCTTTGGAGTTATATTAGACTTGCGCGGCGATGCAGGATAATTTGCAAAAAACTTACCATCATCTTTTAATACATTGACCACTTGTCTAATGGTCTCCCGTATCATTTCAGATCCAGATTGAACATTTAGGACATTGGATGCATAGACAATATGATAATTTTGTGATAACGCTAATTCGTTATGAAAACACGAGTTAATATTTTTACCAAATTCATGCGCTGTTATTAAAAAACCATCCGCAAGCATAATGCGTGCATGGTAAGCGGTTTTACCAGCACCAAAATCCAGAATCGTTGTAGTTTCTTTATCGTAAAACATTTCTACATGCTCGCGAACATAGCGGGGTGTGATCGCATTGTGACCTATAGCACTACTAGCGCGTGACGTTTTATTTGCTGCTTCAATTTCTGCTCGTGAGAACATTGTGTGATTACCTTTCATTTGTGACGATAATGTGATTATAGTACATCCTTGTACTATTGTCAATTAAAATTCATTAACACTTAAATGTTTTGCCTTATCAATAACAAACCCACAACGATTACGATCACGGTATTCATCAATAGGTACAATAAAATTCCGTGCTTGTGAAAAATCACGATGGCCGCCTTTGGTGGCAACACACTTAACAATATCACCTTCACCTATTGCAGAAATAACAATATAATCATTGGCATGTTCTTTGTAAAAGTTTTCCTGATCGCGGATAGTTGATTCACCCTGTTTAATTTCTTCATTAAAAAACCGTTCATACATATCAGGCATATAATTCAATAAAGTACGCTTTGCGATTTCAATAATATCAGGACAGTACGGTTCATAATAAGCCATATATTCATCAGGGAACACACACGCTACTATAGTCCATTGGTCATCTTCCTCATACCAGCCGCTTTCATCGCGCATATAATCAGGTACTTGTTCATTGCGTTTCTTTGATAAACGAACACCACCATGACTAGCAGTAACATATTTCATGATACCAACCGCAATTTTATCAGAATGTTGAGACATTCCCCAAGGTGTAGAAGTCGCCATAATGTTTTCCTTTGTTTGTTGACTATGGATATGATTATACACATATATTTCTAGTTGTCAACTATTAATTTTAACAAATAAATTTGACTTGTCTATAATACCTTGCTATAATTATTGCAAGTCAACAAATGAAGGTACACTACAATGCGTAAAACAGTTTCAATACATTCCTTAATAGAACGTGTTAATAAATTTAATGCTACCAGTGCTGATTGTTATAAAACAGAGCGTGAAGGAAAAAATATGTTCTTAGAACAGATCCTACATGATGCCGGTGTTTATAGTGGTTTTGCTTATCTATCAGAACGCGAACTGAATGACGATGCCATGTCTGTTGGTATCCGTGAACAATTCGAGAATGGTACATGGAATTTTACGGATACGGATCATACCCGCGTAAAATATAACATTCATCATAAACTGTAAAAGGTTATTGACAACCATATATGACTATGTAATAATAGCCCTATAGTCAACAAACAAGGAAAACAAAATGTCTTATACTTTTGATACACATAATACTGATAACGCTATTGACGCTATAGGTACTTGCTTTACTGGTTATATTACCGTGCCGCGTAGTAAATTAGTATCAATTTTTGGTCAACCTATAGTAGATGCATACGAGGATAAAATTTGCTGTGAATGGATAATTAAAGCCACTGATGAATATGGTGTGTCTGATATTATTACTATTTACGATTGGAAAAATTACGATAAATCCGCAATGGCAG
>VAPB010061802.1_pt1 | contig 10003 bp, 7 predicted proteins | sample 3395101 | NCBI WGS metagenome assembly VAPB01 (sample SAMN08290433, study PRJNA428436) | hydrothermal vent metagenome | isolation source: Deep-sea hydrothermal vent chimney | place: Indian Ocean: Southwest Indian Ridge | reverse complement strand
GGAGGAGCCGTTGGAGCGCTCCACGCCATAACGTAGCCTATACTCAAACCGATAACGAGGGCGAGAACGATTGTTTTTAAGGGCCGGATTATGTTTTTCATAAGTATTTTATTAAAAATGTTAATCTTGTAATTTGATATTATTATAACATCGCCCCGCCGATATTGACACGGCGCGACCTGTTGATAACTTTTTTAAATAAAACCAAAGAGAAAAATGATAAATCTTTATTTTTAGCGGAAACTAAGGTATATTTTAATTTATGAAAAAGAAGGGTAGAAATATTTTGCGAATAATTTATTCAGCCGGATTTCTTTTTACAATCCACACCGCCTTTTTGGCGTATATCAATTCCTCGTTCATAAGCGAGGTTGTGGGAAAGGATTATGTCGGTCTTGTTTTTACGGCCGGAGCCATTCTTTCCATTATATTGCTGAATAAGATGCCCTTGATTTTGAACCGATTCGGCAATGTGAGAACGGCTCTTTTCCTTCTCGTTTTGGAGCTGGCATCGCTTATCGGCTTGGCATTTTTCACCGCATGGTTTATCGTCCCCTTGTTCGTAATCCACTACGCTCTCCTTATTTTATTGAAGTTTAACTTTGATATTTTAATAGAACATTTTTCAAGCGACAAATGCACGGGAGGAATAAGGGGCGCTTATCTCTCTCTTACCAGTCTTGCATGGGTTGTTTCTCCTATAATGGTGGGGGCGATACTCACTGACTCCGATTTCTGGAAAATATACCTTATTTCCGGGCTTATTATTCTGCCGGTTATGCTTATTATCCATCTCAATCTGCGAGAGATTAAAGATGTCCGTTACGAAACTCCGGCCTTTCTGAAAAGCATTAAGGAACTCTATCAAAATAAAAATATTTACAAAATATTTTCTGTCAGTTTCCTTTTGCAGTTTTTCTTCGCATGGATGGTAATTTACACGCCAATCTATTTGCATCAATATATGGGTTTTGGTTGGAGTAAAATAGGAATAATTTTTACCGTAATGCTCCTTCCTTACGCGCTCTTTGAAATGCCTTTGGGAAAAATCGCAGATAAATGGTTTGGGGAAAAGGAATTTTTAATCGCCGGGATTTTAATCGCCTCTGTTTCAACGGCGGCAATGCCCTTTATCACTTCGGAAGACTGGATTATCTGGGCGGCCATTCTCTTCGCGACCAGAGTGGGAGCGAGCTTTATTGAAGTAACGACAGAAAGTTATTTCTTCAAGCAAATTGACGACAGTGACGCGAACATTATAGGCCTTTTCAGAAATACCCGCCCTTTGGCGTATATCGTTTCCCCTTTGATAGCCACGGTTTTCTTGACCTTTTTCGCCTATAAATATTTGTTTCTTGTTTTGGGAATTATAATGCTCTCAGGAATTTACCACGCCATCACTCTTCGCGACACAAAATAAAACGCGCGATTCCCTGTTTAAAATATCTGGATTGATTTCCCAATTTTCACCCGGCGCGATTTTATGATATTATAAACGCATGAAAAAAATTATATTCAGTGGCGTGGCGCCGTCTGGAATCATACATATCGGAAATTATTTCGGCGCGATAAAACAATGGGTCAGTCTCCAAAATTCCGGAGACTACGAAACCATTTTCTGTATTGTTGATGAACACGCCATCACCGTTCCTCAAGACCCGGAAAAACTCCGAGCGAAAATTTTGGAGGTGGCGAAACTTTACCTCGCTGTCGGAATCAGTCCGGAAAAATCCACTGTGTTCATTCAATCCCATATTTCCGAACACGCCGAGTTGGGCTGGATTCTCAACACGATAACCCCCCTCGGCGAGCTTCAGCGAATGACACAATTCAAGGACAAATCCCAAAAACAAAAATCAATTCTTGCTGGGCTTCTCAACTATCCCACGCTGATGGCGGCGGATATTCTTCTCTACCAAACCAATCTCGTTCCTGTCGGAGAAGACCAACTTCAGCACATTGAGCTCACCCGAACACTCGCCAAAAAGTTCAACGGGCAGTTCGGGGAAACTTTCACTGTTCCGGAACCGACGATTAGTAAAACCGGAGCGAGGATAATGGGGCTTGATAATCCGGAAAACAAGATGTCAAAATCAGCGGAGAATCCGAACAATTACATCGCCCTTTTGGATTCGCCGGAAATAATCCGCAAAAAAATCAAGGTGGCGGTAACGGACTCGGGCGCGGAAATAAGATACGATAGGAAGAAAAAGCTGGCGGTGTCAAATTTGCTCGCGATTTATTCGCTGTTCGCCGAAAAATCGGTTGAGGAAATTGAAAAGGAGTATCAGGGAAAAGGATACGGCGAATTCAAAAAAGATTTGGCGGAAGTCATCATTGAAGGACTCGCTCCGCTTCAGGCAAAATACAAAGAACTTGAAAAAAATCCGGATGCCGTTACGGAGATACTCAAGAAAGGCGCGGAAAAAGCGAAAGAATCCGCCTCCCGAACAATGTCCGATGTCCGCCAAAAAATAGGATTTGTGCTCCCGCAGTAAAACTGTTTTTTTACTTGAGCAGTTTGGAGTAGAGTTTTAAATGATGTAAAACCATTGTCGGAGTTAGGAATTTTTCTTGGACAGTTTTATGCGCGGCGACGCCGAGTTTTTTGGCGAGCTTCGGGTCACTGATGAGCTTTATAATCGCCTCCCCCGCCTCTTTGACCGAAGAAACAAGGATGCCGTTCTTTCCGTTTTTTATCTGCGAGGCGATTCCTGTCGTATCCCCTCCTATCACCGCCTTCCTTTTCCACATCGCTTCGGTAACGGTGAGCCCGAATCCCTCCCTCAGAGATTTTTGCAAGACAACATCGCTGATGCTCTGAACAACATTAACAAGGGCGTTGTCTTGTTCCGTAATGAGAGAAATATCCGGATCGCCCTTGCTGAAATCCTTCACTTCGGCGTAAATCTCTTTTGATTCAGGGTCATCGTCCGCTACCGAACCGATTAAAATCAATTTCAGCCCGGCAATCTTTTTTCTCGCGATATTGAACGCCTTAATCACCCCGACCGGGTCTTTCCATGGGTCAAAGCGGGAAACTTGCGAAATGATTTCGTCATCCGGATTGATGCCGTGTTTCTCCGCCAATCGGCGGACGGTATCGGGTGGCAAAATTTTGTTTTTCGGGAGGAGCGGATCAATCGCAGGATATATTATGTCTGTCTTTTCTTTGGGAAACCACTCCGGACGGTAAAGCGGATTGCTGACAATCAATCTGTCAAACTTTGTTATGAAAGGTCTTATAAAATTCAGTGTCCTCGCGTTCGGAGATGAAACATCAATGTGAAGCCGAAAAGCCACTTTTATTCCCCGCGGAATGGCATCAACAAGTGGCAGAGGTTGGGGGTCGTGAATGACAACGATATCCGGCTTTATTTTTTTGAGGATTTTCTTAATTTCCAAAAAGGCCTTTTTGTTATGGCGAATGTATAATTTTTTTTCATTTTCCGTCAGAATTCCTTTTTCGCCCTGTAAAAGATTATGGATTTTTTTGGTGATGGTAAAAAACATATCCTCCTTGTCGCCGTTTATAACAAGCCAGTGACTGTTTATTCCCAGTCCGCGTTCAAGAGGAATTTGACTTTGCAAAAGCTCCGCCACTCCCCCGCCGCAAGCGGTAGAATTGATATGGATAATTGAAATACCCTTGAGCCCATCGGACTCAGCGACAATTTTTTTTCGCAAATCTGCCTTTATAAATTTTTCATATTTTGATAAAGATTTCTTTCCAATTTTTATTTCACTTAAAATTCGCGCCATAAAATTTTAATATCCAATTTTAAACTTTTAATACAGCAAGAATACCAAAATAACAACTTTCTGTCTATTCGCGAACAACTATCCCAATCCACCGAAACCCGGTTTCGGTGGATTGTCTCACCATAATCCTCCCGGGCTGGTCGTCGCCCCATTGCCGGAGAAAGTGACATTCTTTATATTGTAATGGAGACGCGAACTGCCATAAATAGCGGTAGTATTGTCTTCAAACAAAACATTTTCAAGCGTGGTTCTCGCGTTCAGGGCGGCAAGAGCCGTCCTTAACGCGACAACATAATTTACATTTTTATGTCTGCAAAAAATAATATTTTCAACGGACAAGAAATTTAATCTTCCAGAGAAATAAAATTCATTTGTGACAAAGGATATTGATAGTTAACTTAACCTTAATTCTACGAAATTTTCCGAAAAAACATTCTAACTATTAATTGCAAAATAAACTTACCATCACTGTCAAATCCTCCCATCTCATCATTCCAGTTATTAATGGAAGAAGGATTTGATGACGTGGATGTAAAGTTTTTAACCTCTAATCCGTTGCGAAGGGCGTATCTGAAAGATGTATAATCAATGACTGAATTTCCTCCTTCAATATTAACTCCCAGCCAATCACCAGGCTCAGGTAATCGTTCTTCATTCATAATTCCTCCAACCGTGTTGTCATAAAGAGAAGTGAAGACAATAGGGAGTTCCGCCGTTCCTTCAGCCATTAATGAAGCTCCTCCTTCAAAACTTAGTTCAGTGTTTTCTCCAAACTTAATTACCGTTCCCGGATCAATTGAAAGAACAGCTCCGCCCTTAAAGATATCCGGACTACTATCCACGAAATAGGGACTGTTCTTCCTCGTGAGATGAACATTTTCTGAGCCAATCGGAAACAAATAATTAAGGCTGTTTCTTCTTCCCGGGGTGCCGTTGATTTTCTTCCCGTCCGCGGACAGGCCATTTCTGATAGAAGCGGAGTTATATCCCCAGTTGGACCGTTCTGATCCGGGACGATTTGGGTCGCGCCTCTCCATTGTCCTATATACTCCGTTAATGGGTAATCCTCCAATCCACCCTCCGTAAGAGCCGGCGCGCCTCGGTATTCTTTCCACGGTCGTGGAAGCGTGGGAGAGGATGAGAACTTCTCCGCTGTTGTTTAGTCCGTTTCCAAAAGAGCCGTACCAGTCAGCGATTTCGGATGTAGTGTCGTCGTTTGTTCTTTCAATAAGGTAATATCCCTTGGCGGGGATAACGCTATTTTCCGTTGTTCTGTTTTTTGAATCTTGCCCGAAAACGATGTATGGCTTCATATCCGTCTCGGAATACAGCGTCCAGCCGGCCAGATTGATGTCGTAGTCCGTCCTGTTGTACAGTTCAATCCATTCGTCGCTTGCCGTTTTCTTCCCCGTTCCCATCCAGGCGATTTCATTGATAATGACCGGTTTTGTCGAAATTTCCGCAGTTCGGGTGGAGGTGGCGGAGCGGTTGCCGGCGGCATCAACGGCGGAGACGGAAAAAGAATAGTTTGAATTGTCTTTAATGTTCTCAATAATCGTTGAAGTCGCCGTGGTAGTTGAAATGACGCCATTGGCGTTGATTGTGAAAAAAGAAAGGTCAGGCGCGTTTGAAGACCATGAAATATTCAGCGTGGTTGTCGCGGAAAGGCATATTTCCCCTGAAACGGAATCAGGACATTCGGTAGCGGAAAGGGAGACGTCCGGAGGAATTGAGTCAACGAAGAAGCTGATTTCCGTGGAACTTGAAACATTGCCGGCGAAATCGGAAACAAAGAAGCTGATTGTGGTCGTTCCCTCTCCGAATGAGAGGGGAAATGTCCACGCGCCATTTGAATCGGCAGTAGTCGTGGCAAAGGTGGCTCCGTCAAAATTCGCCGAAACCGTTGAAGAAGCCTCGGCTGTTCCGGAAAAGACAATGTCCGGGGAAGTGAATGTTTGGGAAAAGTCCGGGGGTGAAACGATAATCGGAGCTTCAGGCGCGATTTCGCCTTTTTTTTCTTGAGGTTTCTCTTCTTTCGGCTTCTTTTCCTCGCTTGGCTTTATTTTTTTATGAGAACCGATTACCCCGCCGGCAAAAAAAGAAGAGGGAGTGGCGGAAACGCGAGTGGGGCTGATTTTTGGATTGATGGCCACCGCGAGTCGGGCTGACGGGACGAGAGGAGCGGGGACGGCTCTCGCGAGAAACGGAGCCGGAGCTTTGGCGCGAACCGGCTTTTGAGTAACGGGAGTGGTTTGTTTTGCTCGCTCTCCCAATTCTCTCCCTTTATTTTTATCGCTCGCCCGCTCTCCACTATGGGGATCGGAGATGTCTGAATCATTCAAGGAAGGAGTGCTCCCGATATCAACCGCAGTCGCCAGATTGCGCGCGGGAACGATTTTTACCGGCTCCCTTTTTGTCAAAAAATATTTGATTGATTCGGCAAAACCGCCGAAACCCTTCCTCGCCCTTTCCGCCGCCGCGACAATGGCGCTTTGGGCGCTGATGGCCTTTTTGCGCGTGGAAATCCATCTCTCGTCAAAATAATCGGCGGTTTTTATGGCGATGATTTTAGGCGCGGACTTGATGGCATCAAAGAATGGTTCGTCAGAATTCGAAACAATCGGTTCAAGCGTTTTTGGACTTTTCCGATATTTCTCAACATCCCTGAAAAACAAATCAACCACTCCCGCTCCGGTTAAGACCATCTTTGGGACGAGGTGGGAGAGGTAGGAAGGGAGGATAAATTTTTCGTCATTAATTGAATACTTGTCTTTTGAGTAAAGATAGGCTAAATAATCATTTCCTCTTTTTAAAAATAGTGTTTTATCTCCGTTAACATATTTTATTTCCGTATCAAGCTTCCCCAAATTCGGCTCCATAAAATCCTCGTTGTCTATCGTATCCTCGGAAAAGAAGTTTTTGTTTGAATAATCAGCAAGACTGTTGAAAGCGTCAGACAATTTTTGGAAGTTCGGGATTGCTTTATTTTCCTTAATCAAACCACCAACAACGGTTACTTCCTTTTCGTAAAAGTTGGTCATCTTTTTCGCGTAATCCTCGTAAGGGCTGCCCGGGTCGCCGTCAATCCCCGGATGAGAATCGTTTCTGGTGTGCGCTGGAACACTCAGATCCTCAATGAGGTGGAGGATGTCCCCCAGCGCCAAAAAGGCGGTTTCTTTGTCGCCGTCAATGTATGACTTCACGGCTTTTTGCCAAGTTCTATTTCCATACTGTCTGCCGTAGGCGGCCTGGTATTCTTGGTTCTCCGCCCAATCAACGGAGGCGATTGCCGGCTTGGGAGCCATATCGGCTCCGGTTTCGTATCCTTCTTTTTCCGATAAGTCTCCGAAATGTTCTCCTGTCCATCCTTCCTTGTGGACCGGGTCGTAGAAATGGTTTATCCATCTGGGAGGATCATCCTCCTGAACCGCTCCTTTCATCATCCATCCGATTTCTTTTTTGGAAATAGTATTCTTTTTGTTCTTAAGATTGTGAAATTCGGCGATTTTTTCCGTAAGAAAAGGATGGGTGTTGTTGGTGGAGTAAGACAGCGATTGCCGGGCAAAAATAAGACCTCCGGCGGCGACCAGAAAAATGAAACTTAATAAAAGTTTTGATTTTGTTTTTCGCATGTTTACCAAACTATTTTCCAAACTTTGGTGTATGGGTTGAGGTAAAAGACGACCCTGCCTGTTAATTCTTGTTGATATTTTTTGCTGAAAAAACTATACGAGTAATACACTTTTTCTAACCCTCCCGAAAGTGGCTGATTATTGCTCTTTCTCAATCCCTCCATTTCCTTAATAGTTTGATTCAATTCACCCTTTTGTTTTAACCCCTCTAGCCATTTCCTCACCTCCGTCTGGTGCTCCACATCGTAGTATTTGCTCGCCAGCGCGAAATCTTCTTTTTTGAGAGCGTCCAAAAACATCGCCCATGTTTCTTCCTGGGTTTTGCCTCCGTAGGTGTCTTCCCTGAACGGCTTCTCAATGGATTCTTGGAACCTGTCAATCGCCGCCTGTTTTTGATGACTGTTCCAAACAAGCTTCACGACGACCGCAAGATAGACAATCAGAAGAACGCCTAAGATAATAATCACCGCCCTCACCCATTTGTTCTTTAGAATTTTCATATTTTCTGTTTATTTTTTGGTTAATCTTTTAATTTTTTCTCCATTTGTTAACAGTCTAGCATACGGGAGTTAAAATAAGTCTGTAGAAATTATAAAGTTTTTATAAAGTTTTTGGGCTTGGGAAATATGGGGGAAACGAAAAAAGGGCGCGAAAACGAGGGGCGCCCAGAGAATTAACTATCAATTTTGATTTTAATAGAGACTGAACTTTAATTTGAATTGTTCCTCATTTGTAAATGAATCAACGCGCATAAATTTCACAAATCTTCTGATTTCAAAAACTTCCACAATAAAATCAATCTCGTCTTCACACTCGTAGGGAAACACAAAAACGCTTTTTTGCAAATCCTTGAAACCCAACTCTTTTAATTTATTTCTGAGCGCCTCTCTCGCTCTTTTTTTCTTTTCGGGAATATCAAAGATAACCATCCGCCATTTTCCGTCCCATTTCTCCGGTTTCTCAATTTTAATCTCGTCAATCTGGAATTTCAACGCTCTTTTTTCGCCCTTCTTGGTTAGCACGATTTCAAGGGTGCCATCCTTTTTCTCTTTGTACTCAACTATTCTATCGTTGTAAAATTCGCGCACCGCGCGGACTAACGCCTTTCTGTTAATTTCCTTCCATTCCTTGGCGATGCCATCTAGAATCTTAAAATAATTTTTCGGGGAACGCGAAAAACCGAGAGCAAATCCAGTGACTAACAATAAAAGTATTTTTTGTTTTGTTTCTTTTTTTCTTCTCACGCCTTTGTTACCAAATCACACTGTAAATTATAAATCAAAATGGTGCTATTTTCCAGCGATAGCAGATTATTAGCACCATTTTGATTTGCATTTGCTTAGTTTTTTCGGGGTATTCTTCAGCTCGTGTCAAATCATTTAATTATTGAACTTGGGAATATAGGCGCAACGCATCAGATTATCTAAAATGACACCGGGGTCACATTAGTTAAATCATTTTATAAAACACCGGGGATAACAAGCGATAGCATCTTATCCCCGGTGTTTTATAAATACTGAGAACATTAATATCAACGCCCACTTAATTTATCCCGATAATAATTTGTTTTCTGCTCGCCATTAAATCATTATGCACTAAAAAAGGGCTGTGATGTAAAATCAACAGCCCTCTCGAGGCCACTAAAACAACTCATTCTATTTTATGCCTCCTTCCCCTTAGAAATAATTTTATAATTATATCCATAACCATTACGGCTAACAATAAATTCAACCCGGTAGCCAATATAAGGTTGTATAGATTGCCTATGCATAAAACCATCCCCTCCAACATATTTTGCATCCATTAAGACCTTAACAAAGCCCTCGGAATCAATCCCCGGGACAGGCAAGAAATATTCTCGCCCGTCGTCCCCCAGTACTTTCCCTTCCTTTAAGATAACTCCTTTTAATTTCATTTTATGCCTCCATGTCATTTTATTAAAATGACAACTATCTAATCTAAACTCATACGCCGTCATTCCGCCCTTGTCAATCATTATCAGATAAATCAACTATGCTATAATGATTTTATTATGGCTTCCAAATTCGTCCATCTGCACACTCACTCTCACTATTCCCTTCTTGACGGTCTTGCTAAAATTGATGACCTTATCGCGCAGGCGCTCAAAAATAAAATGCCGGCTTTGGCGCTCACGGACCACGGCAATATGTACGGCGCCATTGAGTTCTACAAAAAATGCGAAAAGGCGGGCATCAAGCCGATATTGGGAGTTGAAGCGTATGTCGCGCTTGATTCAATGCGCGACAAAAGACCGAATATTGATTCAAAAAGGTACCATCTCGTTTTGCTGGCAAAAAACGAGACCGGCTACAAAAATCTCATTGAACTGGTTAGCGCGAGCAACCTTGAAGGATACTATTACAAACCGAGAATAGACAAAGAAATTTTGCGAAAACATTCGGAAGGGCTCATCGGACTGTCCGCTTGTTTGGGGGGAGAATTGGCGAGAAAGGTAAGCAATAATGATTTTGAAGGGGCGGAAAAAGCGGCAAAGGAATATGAAGAAATTTTCGGAAAAGGGAATTTCTTTATTGAAATAATGTATCACCCGAACATAGAAAATTTTCAGAAAGTGCAGGAGGGGCTCG
>VAPB010074893.1_pt1 | contig 10010 bp, 7 predicted proteins | sample 3395101 | NCBI WGS metagenome assembly VAPB01 (sample SAMN08290433, study PRJNA428436) | hydrothermal vent metagenome | isolation source: Deep-sea hydrothermal vent chimney | place: Indian Ocean: Southwest Indian Ridge | reverse complement strand
TCTTTTATGTCTTTATCCGTAATGAGAATAGACAGTTCTCCATCGCTGTCAGTAGCGGCCAGAAGCATTCCCTGCGATTCAACACCCATCAGTTTTGCGGGCTTCAGGTTTGTAACCACGGCCACCTTCTTCCCGGTAAGTTCTTCAGGATTGTAAGACTTACCTATTCCTGCCACGACCTGCCGTTTTTCCCCGGTATCAACCTGAACTTTTATCAGTTTGTTTGAGCCTTCAACTCTTTCAGCCGCCAGTATCATGCCGACTTTTAGCTGAACTTTTGCGAAATCACTGATCGATATTATATTATCACCTGATGTTTCCAATTTATTCTCCTTTGATTTGGCCGGATCGGCCTGCTTGTCCGTGGATATTTTTTCAGCCCTGTTCTTTTTGAGTTCGATTCTCGGAAAAAGCTGCTCTTCTTTTGAAATCTTTATCGAATAATCCGGCATCCAGTCCCATAAGAATATTTCGGGAAATTTAGCCACGCTATCTTTTGTAAGTGTTTTATCCCAATTGGTCATTACTTCTTGCGTAAGCGACTTCTGTTTTGTGCCGAGTCCTAACTGTTTCCACATTTTCTCTGAGGATTCGGGCATAAAAGGATACAAATAGACTGATATTAGTCTTATCGCATTCCAGATATCAAACATTACATCTTTGAGGTCATCGGGTTTATTTTTAGCAAGTTTCCATGGTTCTGTCCTGGCAATATAATTATTCGTCGACCGTATTATTTCCCATATATGATCAAGAATAACGTTGAAATGCAATAATTCCCAATTCTGCTTATGATTTATGCCAGCCATCGCGGTTGTACATTCTCTGTGAAGATCTTTTAATTCAGTAGTATATGGGTCAGGTTTTACAATTATTCCGTTGAAATACTTTTCAGCCATAGTAATAAATCTGCTTAAAAGGTTGCCAAGGTCATTGGCAAGATCAGTGTTGAAACGGTTTTTTAGCGCCTCTTCTGAAAAATTACCGTCGAGCCCAAATGGAACTTCCCTGAAAAGAAAATATCTGAATGCGTCTGCCCCGTAGTTCTCAACCATTTTATTAGGATCAACAACATTGCCCAGCGATTTGGACATTTTTTTCCCTTCAACCATCCACCATCCATGAGCAAAGATGTTTTTCGGTAGGGGGAAATTAAGAGCCATAAGCATTGTGGACCAGTAAACAGCATGAGTTGTAAGAATATCCTTTCCTATCAGGTGGTGGCTAGCTGGCCACCAGTTATCAGAAGTTTGTGGTGCAAGATATTTAGTGGCTGAAAAATAATTCAAAAGCGCGTCAAACCAGACGTAAGTTACAAAATTCTCATCAAACGGCAGAGGTATGCCCCATGAGAGCCTTGATTTCGGCCTTGAAATACAGAGGTCTCCGAGCGTGTTGTTTTTCAAAAATCCGAGCACTTCGTTACGCCGTGACTCAGGACTTATATAATCAGGGTTTTTTCCTATATAGTTTATTAAATCATTCTGATATCTTGACATTAGGAAGAAATAATTTTCTTCATGTATCTGCTCAACCGGCCTTCCGCATTCAGGGCAGTTACCGTCAACCAGGTCCTTTTCAGTCCAGAAGCGCTCGTCCGGTGTGCAATACCAACCGGAATATTCTCTTTTTACTATTTTTTCCTGGTCCCACAACATTTGGATGAGACCCTGTACAGTTTTTATATGCTCAGTGTCGGTTGTTCGTATGAAGGCGTTGTTTGAAATATTAAGTTTGGCCCATAGATCTCTGAAATTCTCTACCATCAGGTCAGAGTGCTCTTTTGGAGTACGGTTTTTTTCAATAGCAGCCTGCTCTACTTTTTGACCATGTTCGTCCGTGCCGGTAAGAAAAAAAACATCTCTGCCCATTAACCGGTTATATCGGGCAAGTATATCAGCAGCTATTGTTGTATATGCATGCCCTATATGCGGGATATCATTAACATAATAAATTGGGGTTGTAACATAGAATCTGCTCATATTTTGTTATTTCTTTTTCCTCCAGAACTTTTTTCGTTTATTAAATGGTTTGCCCCTGTTATTTTTCCTGGTTTTGTCTGCTTTTTGCCTGTCGCCGACGTTTTTTTCTTTTTGAGAAGGTGTTGCTTTCCGGACAGGCAGAGGCGCTTGTCCGGCTTGTCCGGCTTGTTCGGTTTTCTTATCAGTTGTCTGGCTGGACTGGGTTTTGCTGCTTTCAGTTGCAGTTTCTGTTCTAACTTCTACTGCTGTAACTGCAGTCTCGATCCCGGTCTTGTCAGCAGGGCTCTTTTCAGATTTAGATACAGGTTTATCCTTTCCTTTTCCAGTTGCAGCTTTTTTCCGGGGACTCTTTTTATGAGATTGATCGATTTCATATCCCAGACAGCACATTAAACGGCCGCAAATACCGGAAAGTTTTCCGGGATTCAGGGCAAGCTCCTGCTTTTTGGCCATTCTTATTGATATAGGCTCAAAAGATGTGAGAAAGAGCTTGCAGCATACCTCTCTTCCGCAACAGCCTATACCTCCAGTGCATTTGACCTCGTCCCTTACTCCTATCTGGCGCATCTCTATACGTGTTTTAAATTTAGAGGCAAGGTCCCTGACAAGCTCTCTGAAATCGATCCGGCCATCTGCTGTAAAGTAAAATATAAGGCGTTTCCGGTCCAATGTTGATTCAGTATTCACGATCTTCATTGGCAGATTCAGCCTTTTGGCTCTGTTTGTACAAAAAGTGCCTGCTTCGTTTTCCAGATTACGGTTATTCCTGTCTGCTTCAAGGTCCTGAACCGTTGCGATTCTGAGTATCTTTTTAAGTTTCTGCCCCGGCTTTTCCATGTGGTGTCTTGATCTAACGATCAATCCCAGATTTAAACCCATCTCTGACTCAACGACTATCCATATCCCCGGCTTTGCACTGATACCGTTGACTTCAAAACTGTATATTTTCCCGCTTGGTTTAAATCTTACACCAACAACATCAGGCATTCGTCTCCTCCTGAGAAAAGGTTTTTTTAAGCATTAGATATGTGTGGTATAGAGTAAGCTGCTTATTAAGGTTAAAGCTCAACAAGACTTTTATATTATAAAAATTACCGGAAAGATTCAGGATATTTCTTAAATCTGTTTTATCTGAAATAGTTTTTATTTCTTTTTCCTTATCCTGGTTGATCAAGAGGTCTGTTCTGCCGGTTGCCTTAAATACTGCAATATCCCTGAGCCAGAGCTGAGCCCAGTGAAACCAGTCATACATAGAATCTCTGTCTTCCCATAGGTCTTCTTCTATCCTGTGAAGGAGAGAAGTGAAATCATTAAACAAACGATCTCTTTTTTTTATTAAATCCCTGTTTAGCGCCCAGCCGGGTCTGCCCCCTGAGAGCAGGCTGAGCAGTTTCGCCTTTTCGGGAGGAAGCTCGGTCCCTTCTGCACTATATTTGTATTTCAGCAGTTCTTCCATTGTTTTTAGAGGTAAAGGGGAAAAATTTACCCTGTGACATCTCGAGAGAATTGTTAACGGAATAAGTTCCGGCATTGAGGAAATAAGTATTAGAATGCTCTGTGCGGGGGGTTCCTCGAGTGTTTTTAAAAACGCGTTGGCAGCGGATTGATTAAGTGTATCAGCCTCATCAATTATTACGGTTTTCCATTTACCCTCAAAAGGTTTATAAGACAGAGACTCCTCGAGATTTCTTATTGTTTCTACTTTTATCTGTCTGTTTTCAGGTACAACAAAAAAAACATCCGGATGGACACCCTTATCGATCTTCAGACAGGAAGGGCATTTGTCACAACAGTCGATTTCGCGAGGCGTGAGGTGTGAAAACGTTTCACTGTTGGTTTGGCAATTCAAAGCCTTTGCAAAATTAATTGCAGTAAGCTTTTTGCCTATTCCCTCTTCCCCTGCAAAAAGATAAGCATGGGCTATCTGGTTCTTAGCTATACTGCCTGTAAGTATTTCTAAAGCCTTTTCCTGCCCGGCAATCTTTTCTAAGGCCATAACGCCTCCAGAATTTTTATAATATTTTTGTTAACATCCTCAATACTGCGGGATGCATCTATAACCTTTATTCTTTCCGGATCTTCTTCAGCTATTTGTATAAAACCTTTTCGGACCCTGGTATGGAATTCAATGGTTTCAAGTTCGAACCTGTCTTTTTTGTTTGCTTTCCTGTTTCGTTTTAAACCTTCCTCAACATCCATGTCCAGAAGAAATGTAACAAATGGTTTTAGATCAGAGGATACAATTTCATCAAGGGTTTTTATAATTGATAAATCAATTCCCCTGGCATAACCCTGATAAGCAGTAGTTGAGTCAGAGAAACGGTCAGTTATTACGACAGTATTTTGGGTTAGTGCCGGATATATAACTTCTCTTAAATGCTGAGATCTTGATGAATTATACAACAGGAGTTCTGTTAATGGGTCCATGCAATTTTCAGTGTCGAGAAGTATAGCCCTGATCTTAAGACCGGTTTTTGTTCCCCCGGGTTCTTCAGTTGTTAATACATTGAGTCCTTTTTTCTTCAGGTGTTCTGCAAGCAGCTTTGCCTGGGTGCTTTTACCTGATCCTTCTATTCCCTCGAAAGATATAAAGCCATTAATGTTGTGAGGTGTTTTAATCTTTGACATAACTTGCCCTTAGATCTTTTAACAATGAAAATACTCTTAATGCATCTTTTATTTCCATGGAGCCGGTACCACATGATGGAGTTAAAAGAAGCTGTTCTCTGAGCTTATCTTTTTGAATGCCTGCTTTTTCCAGTGAAGACAGCCCGCGTTCAAGCTGTTCTCTTAACCCCTGTAATGTTACACTTCTTATTGCCTCTGTTGTCGGAACCACACCCCAGGCAATAAAACCGCCGTTTTCAATAAAAAGATTCATTTCGTCAGGGTAAAGACTGACGGTATCCCAGAAGAAATAGGCGTCAAAATTAAACACATCAGGCTTTGATGCCAGAACAAGAGGCCAGTCAGCCTTACTGCAGCAGTGGATACCTGCTATGCCTCCTGAGGCCCTGATATGGTTAACCAGTTCGGACAAAAGTCTTTGGGCATCTTCAGACTGTACCCCTAAATAAGTTGATGTTCCAAGTGCTGAGAGAATAGGTTCATCAATGAAAATCAGAACATCCTCAGCAAAGGGACTGAGTGTTTTGATCTGCCAGGAGACTTTACCTTTAAGAAGTTCCAGTGCGAGTTCGCGCATTTCCTCATCAAAGTAAATAGGCTTTTTTTGATCATCTGAAAGGCTTAATGTGAAAGTAAGAGGGCCTGTTACGTGTCCTTTAACTATACCGGGTTTATTTTTCATATTTTTAAGAATATCAATAAATGTGTACAGACCGGCAGCGAAATCTTTAGAGATAAGGAACCCGTTATTGTTTTCAATAGATTCGTAAAAGGCTGCAACAGCGTGATCTTCAGGCTTTTCAATAGTGATATTTTCCCCATCGATCCTTATAAATGGAAAGCCTTCTGAAAACTGAGGAACCATAAGTTCCAGAAAACTCCTGTGAGGAAGCTGCGGCCAAAAAGGTATATCCACAGAGTCAAAAATGACCCTGCATGCATCCATTGAGCTTGTATGAGGCAGACTGCCAATACCTGTTGTGCTAAAACTTTTGAGCATTCTTTAATCATACTCTATAGGAATAATAACTTTCAAATAACTTTAAAAAGATAAAAGACCATTCTTTAGGGCAGTAAGAATTTGATCCTGGCCCGGTTTATGGTATTAGTAATCCTGTATTTTACTGTCTAAATCTGCTTGCATTACAGAGGAGATAGTGGTATAAAAATATCATGCAGAATGAATTCAAACAGCAGGAAGGCCTTTCCGGGATCGCAGAATTTATCCTTTCATTTATACAGGCACTCCTTAAGACCGGTTACTATAAACCCGGGCATCCTGAAACCAATAAGGCAAAAGAAGGGCTTTACAGGGAATTTAAAAAAGCATTGGAAGGTTACAAGGAAATAACTTTTGTATCGGCAGCAGAAAAAAACAAAAAAGATGTAATGATCGATGGCGTGTTTGAAGAAACGGCAAAACTGAGCAAGCTCCTTCTAAAGGGAATGTCTGAGATGTTTGTTCCTAAATTCCTTGAATATTTTGAACGAAAGCATTTAACCAGCTTTTCCATGAAGTCTCAGATCACTAAAGAAGAATTCGATAGCTTTATTAATATCATGAGTGAAACTCCCTATGACGAGAACCCGTCTGAAGATCTGCGTGAAAAAATGATGTTTGAAATGATAAAGAGCAATATCGTAAGCGTTTCGACCGTTTTCAATGTTGAGCTTGTTGGGAAGAAAAGAAAACTTCCGTGGCGGGTAGAACTGGCCCTTACCAGGCTCAAGAACGATTTAAGCAAGATACCCCTGTATAAGAATCTCAGACCTGAAAAACTTGCAGAAATCAAGGCAATGGTTTTTGATGACATCATAAGGCCGGTAAGAACGCCTGAACTGATAAAAGATATCTTATGTAACCTGGATCTTGTTCTATACAACACTATGGGCATCAGCAAGGATGAACTTGAAGATGAAGTTACAGCTTATTTTAATAAGGACTGTCTCCTTCAGGCAGCACCTGAACTTTTAAAAGAATACTTAAAAGTCAGAACGGCACATGAACAGTTCCCGGATGATGAAGCAATATCAAAACATCTGGAGCCTCTTGGTGAGATCACGAGGAAGGTAGCGTTAATAGCGGCTTCATATGAGAAAACAGAAGATGCTGTTCTCCTTGAGAGCATTAAATGCGGCCTGTTACGTGCAGATGAACTGCCGGACAGGATAAGGAAAAAATTCAGAAGGATCGAAGCTGTCGACAGTTTCCTCCGTAACCCTCAGGAATACTACAATGCAATTAATAAAGCACGTGAAGATGAGTTTGAGTACAGGTGTAGCATGTTTGTTGATATGATACCTGAGCTCTTATCGCGTTCCTGCTATAGGGAAGTTGATGAGATCATCGGCTTTGTGAAAAAATCCGGGTTTGAATTCTCAAAAATGGGGAAAGCGTTTTTTGATGTGATTTCCGGGGATATAGATTCAATTGTTATGAACTCTCCAAAAGAATCACAGATGAGGGTTATGGAAATGCTTGGTGTTTTAGGTAAAAATTCCATTCCTATTCTGTCGAATCTTTTGGTTGTTGGCAGCAGGCTTGTAAGAAAAATTTCCTGCGAAATGCTTATAGCAAACGGAAAAGACACAGTCCCTCATCTGATAAGCATTGTTTATACAAGAAACGACTGGTTTTTTATCAGGAATGTTTTAATGATATTGGCAGAGATCGGTCAGGGCGGTGAGGCTATTGAGAACATATTCAGGAAATTCATTAATCATGGTGAACAGAGAGTAAGGGAGGAAGTAGCAAAGGGCATTACGAACATAATGGGTGCAAAAGGCGAAAGGTATTTACTTGATTACCTGAAGGACCCTTCTATTTCTGTCAGAAGAAAAGCTGTATGGGGTTTGGGGATTATAAAATCCACGAGTCCTAAACTGCTTTCATATATATATAATGTGCTTCAGGGTAAGACCGGAGAAGATGAGACAATGATCGAGCAGGCCCTTTTTGCCTTGTCTTTAATAGGAGAGGATATAAACGAGAGCGAAGACTTTGAGAAATCAATAATAAAAATGCTAAAGGGCAAGGGTGTTATCAGGATACTTACTTCAAAAGCAGCTTTTAGCGATAAAGTAAAGATCAGGGCTTGTGAGGCATTAGGCACTTTTGGCACTAAAAAATCAATATCCGTATTAAAAATGTTTAAGAATGATAAGAATAAAAATTTAAGAGAAGCTGTTGAAAGGTCAATTGAGCAGATAAGTTCCAGATACGGGAATTAAACCCCTTTAGAAGCTATTTGCTCTTATAACTGAGCAAACAGATATAACTAATTAACAAACTTTCAGGAGGATAACAATGGAAGAGAAATCTCAAAAGATCAAGTTAAGTTTTCCTGCAAACCTGCAGGCCGGAGTTTATGCTAACAGTATGCTTGTAACTCATACAAAGGAAGAGTTTGTAATGGACTTTTCATTTATTGCCTCTCCAATGGGAACGGTAACCGCAAGGGTTATATCCAGCCCCGGGCATATGAAAAGGATTATAGCTGCTTTACAGGAAAATGTTAAAAGATACGAAACTAAATTCGGGACCATAATTCAGTCTGAAGAACCCCAGGGGAATATAGGTTATAATGCATAGGGCAGTTGCCTGTTAAAAAATCCGGCTCTTGAAGCAAAGTGACAGTGATTGCTGTCATAGGATGGGAACAGTTGAAACCGATATCTTTCACAAAAATTTTATTTTTATTATTTACTGTCTTATATCTTGTCTCGTGTATTTCTGCACCACGTAGTGTGGTCAGGCCGCCGGAGACCGGTTATATGATCGCATCGTGGTATGGCCCGAAATTTCATGGAAGGCTTACTGCTTCAGGTGAGAAATTCAATATGCACGCAATGACATGTGCACATAAGGAATTCGCATTTGGAACAAGGCTGCGTGTAACTTATTTAAAAAGCAGGAGATCTGTTGTAGTTACTGTAAATGACAGGGGCCCCTTTATAAGAGGCAGGGATCTGGACCTTTCTTATGCTGCTGCCAGGGAGATAGACCTGATAAAAGAAGGTGTTGGAAAAGTGAAGATACAATATCTCGGAAGGGATACTAAATACGTAAAGGTTGTAAGTCCAATGCCTGCGACTGCATTAAAAGGCACCTTCACAATTCAGGCGGGCTCATTTAAAGAACGCTCTAATGCAGAACGCCTGAAAAAAGGGCTAAAGATAAGATATAAGGATGTTTATATAAGTACAGTTCATATAAACAATGAGAAGTTCTACAGGGTAAGGGTCGGTAGTTTTAACAGAAGAGAACTTGCCTATTCATTTGCAAAAACCATGGCTGAAGAAGGATATAGTATTTTTATTACAGGGAAGCACTAATATAAGCAACTGTCCATATTTAAAATTTCCCGTAAAATCAGTAAGTTGCCCTCATTAAAGAAAAATCTATCTAAAGACTTGTAAAAAAAATCATCTAAATGGTATAATTTCCGTTGACCTTTAGAGGAGTCTTTTTTTATAATATATCCTTTAAATTTTTGTTAGAACACATCGACTTAGGGTTCTATAACTGCACACCTCCTTCTTTGGGGCGTACGCTCGAAGTGCGCACAAAGAAAAGGGGTTTTATGTGTTTTTGTTCCCGCAAGGATAAAAAAAGCCGATGTAGCTCAGCTGGTAGAGCAGCTGATTTGTAATCAGCGGGTCGGGGGTTCGAATCCCTTCATCGGCTCCATGAAAAAAACAGTGATAGGTGATTCGTAATCTGTGTCTGGCTATTTTTATTCATTACGCATTTTGCATAGCGGGTTACGGCTTAGAGGAGAGGTTCCCGAGTGGCCAAAGGGAGCAGACTGTAAATCTGCCGGCTCCGCCTTCGGAGGTTCGAATCCTCCCCTCTCCACCAGTGAACGATTTTGGATTTACGATTGCGGATTGATAAATAAAGATAAATATAGTAAAAGGAAAAGTTGTTAATTCCGAAATCTGAAATCCGCATTCCGAAATAGAATGTGCGGGAGTAGCTCAGTGGTAGAGCGTCAGCCTTCCAAGCTGAGGGTCGCGGGTTCGAATCCCGTTTCCCGCTCCATAAGAGGCAAGGCTTAAGGCATATGGCGTAAGGAAAAGGGAAAGGAAGATTAACTTGGGGATAGAAGCTCTTTGTCTTTATACCTTGTACCTTCTTCCTTGCAGTTAATGCCCATGTAGCTCAGTTGGCAGAGCACATCCTTGGTAAGGATGAGGTCACCGGTTCAATCCCGGTCATGGGCTCCAGAAAATGACGCAAATAAGCAATTGAATGAATGATTAAAACAGAAAACAACTTAATAACTGTTATTAAAGTAACAAGGAGGCAGAGATGGCTAAGGCTAAGTTTGAGAGGGTAAAGCCACACGTAAACGTAGGGACAATAGGGCACGTAGACCACGGCAAGACAACATTAAC
>VAPB010742080.1_pt1 | contig 10022 bp, 5 predicted proteins | sample 3395101 | NCBI WGS metagenome assembly VAPB01 (sample SAMN08290433, study PRJNA428436) | hydrothermal vent metagenome | isolation source: Deep-sea hydrothermal vent chimney | place: Indian Ocean: Southwest Indian Ridge | reverse complement strand
GCAATTATCTATTTTACTGCAGTTGCGGACAAAACCGTTCAGGAACATTTAAGAACAAGAGCGCTGAATGAAGCTAAATGGTGTCAGGAAAAAATTGACGCGGAGGCACCTGTAATCGAACAAGGTGTCGTCACGGATTAGTTCTATCGAGGTTGAACCTCGATATTTATTTTGGATTAAAGTATCTAAAAAAAGTTATAATATATTATCTGCTTAGAGGAGGTTAACCATGAATTTCACTAAAATGAATCAAATTTCTCTGATACTATCTTTATTGGCGATTTTATTAATGATTTCAAGTGGGGTGTTTGCTGCAGGTCAGTCCAGCGCTAACTACACCATAGAAAGTGATGTGATATCCGGAGGCGGAGGAGAAAGCAGCTCAACGAATTATACAGCAGAACATACAACAGGGCAACCGACTATAGGTGAGTCATCAAGCACTAATTACAGTAACTATGCCGGCTTCTGGTATGCTGCAATCGGAGCTCCTGCTCCTGATACTGATGGTGATGGGGTTCCTGATAATATAGATAACTGCGTTAATCACCCGAATCTGGGCCAGCAGGACACTGATAGTGACGGATACGGGAACAGGTGTGATGCGGATCTGGATAATGACGGTGTTGTGGGGTTTAATGATTACAACTTCTTTGGAAGCGCATGGGGTTCTGATGACTCAAGACCCAATTGGAATCCGGATGCTGATTTCGATTCTGATGGTGTGGTAGGGTTTAATGATTACAATATTTTCGGAAGTTTTTGGGGGACGAGTTCGCCATGGTAAAGGAATGTAGTCAGTAATCGGTAGTAAGTGACCAGCTTATAGCTGATTGAATATTTTTAGTATTAATTAAGTAACTTTTACGGGATACACGGATTTAAGTCTGAGTATCCTTTTTTATTATGTAACCTACCCACCTACCTGAGTTATCACATCCCATGAAAAAGTGTAAAAAAGTGTGACAATGCACACCATTGTGCCATGCCTCATGTGTAATGCCACGGTATACTTGCGTCAAAACGCAAATAATATCATAATTTGTAGCCTGTAACTACCTGAATTATTAACCAAATTAAAATTAATAAGTAATTAGCCAAACTGGCACGTATCTTGATATATAGAAAGACATCCATATTAAGAAATTGCGGAATAATTATTATCAAATTTTGAAAAATAATTTAATGGAGGGAAAAATAATGAAAAAGATAGTAGTAGGATTACTCATTGCCGTAATGGCAGTATTTGGAGCGTCACATGCAAATGCGTTCGATGTAGAACTAGTACCGCAAGGAGGTACGGATTTGACCGGCCAAACATCATTTTTACTTGATGTGTGGTTTAATGCTGACACTGGTGGAAACACTTTTGGAAACTGGCAATTTGGCCTTTTTTATGATACTTCAGAGTTGAGCTACTCATCATATACGTATGGTACAATGCCTTCACCCTTGGTGAATGATTTTTTTGGGTCAACACCTACGGAAACATCATTAGGTAATATTCAGTTTTTTAATGCTCAAAAGCAGGGTTTTGGCCCAGATCCAACTACTGGATCTTTGCTCCTTGCAACCGTGGCTTTTGATATAGCCCCGGGCATAAATATGCCTGTCGGAGATGGATTAGCAGATGTATGGTTTGATACGACTTCAACTTTTCTTGATGGGTTTACTGTTGATGGTACTGGTTTATTCATGGTTCCAACTCATCCATCTGGCGATATCATGCCGACTAGTGCAGCTATTATTGATGTAGCTGTTGCTCCTGAACCTATAAGCTCTACTCTGTTTCTCGTAGGCGGTGCAACACTAGGATTTAGGCGTTTCAGAAAGAAATTTAAGAAATAGATTTTAGTATATTAAATGCAACTTCAGGCAGGGTCAGAAATGACTCTGCCTTTTTTAATAACTTAAACTAGTTATAGACTATTTGCATATTTACACAAATTTACAAACCTCATTTTGAATGTGAGAAATATATATTGACATCTTTGATACTAAATGTTATTTTTTTAAAAGGCTCTTCTTTATTTCACTTTAATAAATTTGATTTTCTTCATATAAATAAGTAACTGTTTGACGACATAGCCATGCTGGGGGTTTGTCCATTTCATTAAAAGAAAATATAAATGAAAAAGCTATTTTTTAAATTAGGTTTTTTCATTTTAGCAAAGTCTTTGTAGAATCCCCCGTGGCTTGCCACGGGGAGTTTCAATACTTGTCATTGGTATAAACGTTTTTATTCAGTAAAGACCTAGAGCGATGTGAAAACCATTGCCGAAAATATCGGCGGATATTTAGCAACTATTACCTGCCAGATTGAAAATGATTTTGTTTATATCAATATCAAGATGGGGAAGTAACATGAAAAAATTCACAATAATATTAATCGTTGCTATTATGGCAGTATTTGGAGCTAATCAGGCAGGGGCTTGGAGTCTTGAGTTGACTCCGTCAGGACACATTGATGTAACGGGAGAGACATCCATTTTCTTTGATGTAATATTCAATTCTGATCCAGGAGGAAATGTACTGAACAATTATGCATTCAATTTGTTTTATGATACATCTGAGTTATCCTGGAATTCGACTAACACAAACTTTTCTGCACCGTCGCCGCTGATAAGCGGGCATTTTGGTTTAACAACTGAACCTGCATCAGGATTTATCCAGAACATAAATGCGGGGACCTTTGGTCCAGGTGCAAATGTTACTGGCAGCACGGTTTTGGCGCATGTTGCATTCGATATTCTGAATCCTGTACCTGTATTTCCTTATGTCTGGTTTGATACGGCTGCAGGACCTGCAGGGTTCACTGTTGATGGTGTTGTATGGTCAATGAACAATGTATTTATATTATCAGGTATCCCCGCGATACCCAAAACAGGACAAACAACATGCTATGATGCAGCAGGTAATGTTATTAACTGTGCAGGAACAGGACAAGATGGAGAGATTCAGGCTGGTGTTGCATGGCCAAACCCGAGATTTATTCTGGGAACTGGAGCAGAAACTGAATGTATAACTGATAACCTAACAGGTCTCATGTGGCCAAGAAACGGGAACATTCCAGGTGGCACAAGAACCTGGCAGGAAGCTTTGGATTATATTGCATCTATTAATAACGGCGCTGGATTATGTGGATATTCTGACTGGGTACTTCCTAATATAAACGAATTGTTAAGTCTCGTGAACGTGGACGAGTCAAATACAGCTTCATGGCTTAACACCCAAGAATTTTACAATTTTCAGTCGAATATTTATTGGTCATCGACTACTGGTGTGGATGCAGCTTCCCTCGCATGGATGGCTATTATGAGCTATGGTGGCTCAGACGACCACCCTAAGAATAACAGCTACTTTGTCTTGCCAACACGTTCAGGGCAATCTGGTATGATTCAATTACCTAAAACGGGTCAGATGCAAAGCTATTGGACTGGCGATGACGGTGACCTAAGAAGGGGTGTTGCATGGCCTCTACCACGGTTTAATGATAATGGCAACGGCACGGTCACTGATAATCTTACAGGACTTATATGGCTCAGAGATGCTGACTGTTTTGGCAAGCGGAATTGGGGAGTTGCCCTTAATAACTCCAACACGTTAAACAGTGGAGAGTGTGGTCTTTCGGATGGCTCTGCTGAAGGCGACTGGCGTCTTCCTAATCCCAAGGAATTGAAAAGCTTGATTGACTATTCAGAAGTTGACCCTGCTCTGCCTGTTTCCCCCCATTTTATCAATGTGAGGGGGAGTGGTTCAGACACTGATAGTTATTGGTCGTCTAGTATGTATGCTGGTAGTACGAACAGTGCGTGGTCCGTTCTTACATGGAATGGCCACTCGAACTACTACAGTAAAGACACCTTATTCTATGTGTGGCCTGTACGTTCTGGGCAAGTTGGTTTAATCTCAGGGACAGTGACAAGCGATAGCAATGGCCTCAGTAATGTTGTAATGTCTTTATCCGGAAATGCTTCAATGACATCTCAATCTTCTGCCAATGGAGTCTATTCTTTTGCCAGTCTTAGTAACGGCTCTTATACTATTACCCCAAGTTTCAGTGGATATACATTTAATCCAGCTTTTAGAGATGTAATAAAATCAGACTCAATTGTGACCGGTCAGGATTTCAGGGCCTGCAATACGTCTGTCCCTCTTTCAGGTATGTTGCGTGATGCAACTACAAATAGCCCACTATCGGGCGTGACAGTCACAATTGATGGCACATATTCAGATATTACGGACTCTGCTGGTTATTATGAGATTTCAGGTCTTTCTTGTGGAGCCCATCAAATTAATGTAAATGTTCCTTCAGGTTATTCAGGCTATACACGTACAATGGATACATCGCTAAGCCCTACGTGGAATATTAACCTTACAAAACCAGAAACTGTTTTTGGCAGTGACACATCATCTGGTTATGCCTCAGACCCTGTAAATACAGCTACAGGGAATTACATATATCAAAAGAATGATGTGGAGATCCCTGGCAAAGGGATACGGTTTGTTTTTAAACGAAATTACAACTCCCAAGACGGTACGAGTGGTCCATTAGGGTATGGATGGAATCATTCATACAACTCAATTTTAACAGTTAACGCAGACTCAACTGTTACCATTCGCTGGGGAGACGGAAAGACAGAGACGTGGACACCTGATGGGGAGGGAGTATTTACTCCTCAATATGGAGTCTTTGATGAACTCATTGACAATGCAGATGGTACACATACCGTAAGGAAGAAGAACCTAACAGCATACAACTTTAATACTTCCAACATGCTTTCAGGTATCAATGACAATAATGGAAATTCGATAAGCCTCACCTACACAGGAAGCAACCTTACCCAAATTACAGACACAGCGGGAAGAAACGTAAATATTACATATGATGCAAGCAACAGGATAACCCAGACTACAGGCCCGATAGGAAGGACAATTCAGTTCAGCTATGATGCAAACGGAGACCTTGTAACATCAACAGACATGAATGGCAATATTACTACTTATACTTATGACATTGATCACCAGATCCTTACAGTTGTTGATCCACGCGGCAATACAGTTGTAACAAATATATATGATTCTCTCAATAGAGTAGTCACCTCCCAGACTGATGCCATGGGAGGATTAACCAATTATACTTATGATGAAGTAAATAGAGTAACAACCATCGCAGATGCTCTTGGAAACACCTACTATCATTATCACGATGAACTGTTAAGGCTTATACAGGAGGAGTATGCTCTGGGCAATTCGGCCTATTACACCTATGACGCACAAGGCAATAGAACAAGTGTTGCCGATAAAAACGGAAATACCACAGCCTACACTTTTGATGTTTACGGGAACGTAACAGCCAAAACTGATCCTCTTTCAAACTCAATTCAGGCGACATATGATTCATTAAACAATCCGTTAACTAAAACAGATGCAAACGGGAACATTACTCAGTTTAGTTATGATGCTAACGGAAATTTGCTGACAATCACAGACCCGCTTGGTAATGTCACTACAATGACCTACGACACATATGGGCAAACGCTGTCAAAGACGGATGCACTTGGAGGAGTGATGACCTATGTGTATGATGATGAGGGCAATGTTTCATCCATGACCGATGCTCTTGGAAATGCCACTACATTTACATATGATGGAGTCAGTCGCAAAATTACAGAGACAGACACTTTAGGCAGAGTAACAACATATATTTATGACGATATAAACAACATTTTATCAATAACAGATGCACTTGGTAACATAACATCATATATTTACGATCAAAATAACAACAAAACAGCAAAAACAGATAAAAGCGGCAACACAATGACATTCAATTATGATGCAAAAGACCATTTAATCACAGAGACCGATCCATTAGGAAATATAATAAATTATGGATATGACCTGTTAGACAGGCGGATAAGCGTTACAGACCCAAATGGCAATATATCTCAGACTGGTTACGATGCCCTTGGTAATATAATTCAACAAACAGATACCCTTGGAAATACGACTATCCATACATATGATGCCAATGGAAACCTCACAAGCACTACCAATCCACTTGGCAATGTCACAACATTTGCTTATGATGAACTGAACAGGATGGTGAGTACAACCGATGCACTTGGAAATGTTATAACAAGCACCTATGACGCAAATGGCAATGTGCTCACCACGACCGATCCTCTTGGAAATACCACAACTTATTCCTATAATGCATTGGACAGGTTAATAAGCACAACAGACTCCCTTGGGAATGCTACAACTAACATCTATGATGCTCTGGGAAGAGTTATTCAGGTGGTAGATGCCAATGGAGGGCTGACGGATTTTGCCTATGATGCCCTTGGCAGGCTATTACAGGTAACTGACGAGGGAAGCGGCACTGTATTAGCAACGTATGACACGGTAGGCAACAGGCTTACTGTTACAGATCCAAGGAGCAAGACAACTAATTACAGCTATGACAATCTGAACCGTCTGATCACAGAGACAGACCCAATAGGGAGCACAACAACCTATAGTTATGATCCTGTAGGCAATCGCATATCCGTGACAGACCCAAATGAAATCACCATTAGCTACACATATGATGAAGCAAACCGTTTGATAACCGTTACCTATCCAGATACAAGCACAGTCTCCAATACATATGATGCCAATGGCAACAGAATTCAGATGGTGGACAGTGTTGGGACTACAGCATACAGTTATGACGCCTTAAACAGGATAGTAACAACCACTGATCCTGTTGCAAGACCGTTGCAGTATAGCTATGACGCAAACGGAAACAGGATAGGTATTACCTATGAAGTGGGAAGGACAGTCAATTACACGTATGACAGCGTAAATAGGCTGGTACAGGTGCAAGACTGGAATGGTACGACAACCCAATACACGTATGACGCTTCAGGCATGATGACAGCTCAGACCAATGGAAACGGTACAACAGTATTTTTTAATTATGATATTGCAAACAGGCTTACGGATATGACAAATGAAACATCGTTGGCTGCTATTATCTCAAGTTATCAATATACTTTGGACAACGTGGGAAACAGAACACAGGCAGTAGTAGAACAGCCTCTTGTGCCATCGCCTGTAAATGCAGACCTCATAAACTTCACATATGATGATGCAAACGGAATCCTTTCATCAAACGGGACCACTTATACACTGGATATGAACGGGAATTTGATAGGCAGGAATGACGGTTCTGTTATAACGTCTTACATATACGATTATGAAGACAGATTGACAGAGGTAAATGATGGAACAGATATAACCCAGTATCAGTACAGCGGGGATGGAGACCGACTGAAATCAATCAGAAATGGAACTGAATCAAGATATTTGTTGAATACAAACAGAGATATGGCTTATGTACTTGCAGAGATGGATGCAGTAAATACCGTCAGGACTTACTATATCTATGGAAACGGTCTGCTTTACAGTATTGATGCAACGACAGGGAACAGGCTTTATTATCACTATAATCCGATAGGGAGCACAGTAGCGACCACAGATGATTCAGAAAACACGGTTGATGAGTATTCCTATCTTCCGTTTGGAAAGGTGGGAAGAAGTCATACTACGAGCATTAATCCATTTACCTATGTGGGGCAGTATGGAGTCATGCAGGAATCTAATGGTCTTTATTTCATGAGAGCAAGGTTTTATGATCCTGAGATAAGAAGGTTTCTGAGTGTTGATCCAATTAAAGGGACGATTAAAAAGACTCAGAGTATTAATCAGTATATTTATGTTGAAAATAATCCTATAGGTGTGATTGATCCAACAGGATTATTTGGCTATTACTCCTTTGCCAAGGGGAGCGCAAAAATTATTGCTCTTGGAGCTGCTATTTATTCGACAGGAGGCTTTGCCGCACTCGCTCCACCAACTTGGCTAATGGCTTACAGTGCGATAAGTGATTTTAATAAAGCATTTAATGAAGAAAGTAATAGGGGTTCATTTTATCACGATTCAGGCATTATTATTGAACAAAAAACAGGAAAATCGGGAACTGTTGAACTTATAGATAAAATTGAAAATAGTCCATTAAGTTGTGTTTTGTTGCAAAAAACTGATTGTATATTTACCGCAGTAGATAAAATTTATAATTTGGTGCATAAACCAGAATCTATTATGGAGTCTGTGCTCGTTTCTCCAGCATTATCATTAAGAGTTAATCCAGTCCTAACTCATAGTTCACTTGTAGAAGACATAAATGCAACTCCTGATTTCAACACGGGCAATCGAAATAGACATGGCTCTTATTTGAATAAATAATATGGATGGAAATATGAATAATATTATAAGAAATCATGTTATTTCGAGTTTATTGCTATTTAGCATACTATTATTTTCTTTAAATAACTCATATGCAGAAACTGTCTCATACACGTATGATTCGTTAAGTCGCTTAATAACTGCCGGATATGACGACGGGCAGATAGATTATTTTTACGATCCCAGTGGCAACATTACTCAGATAGACATTCAGATAGTAGACCCAGACATCGACGGCTATGCCGACAATGCTGACAACTGTAAAGACACTTTTAACCCAGGCCAACAGGACACTGACCTTGACGGATACGGTAACATGTGCGACGCAGATCTGGATAATGACGGTGTTGTGGGATTTAATGATTACAACTTCTTTGGAAACGCATGGGGTTCTGATGACACAAGACCCAATTGGAATCCGGATGCTGACTTCGATTCTGATGGTGTTGTGGGGTTTAATGATTACAATATTTTTGGCTCCCGGTGGGGGACGAGTGAACCGTGGCATTAGAAAAGACAGTGCACACCAGTATGCCATGCCTCAACGCCCCAGTTTAATTGAAATATTCATTAAAAAACATAGCATGTTATAATAGGTTATTCGCGACTCTTCAAAAGGGGAATTTAATGAAGAAATTAGTTGTTTTTATTATAGTTGCCGCAATTATTGTAATTGGGATTTCTGAAGCTAAAGCGTATAGTCTAAGAATCCTGCCTCAAGCAGGAGCAATGGACGTTAACAGTGACCAGTCGACTGTTACTTTTAATATTGTGTTTCATCCAGATGCAGGTGGCTCATTGCTTGGTAACTGGAATTTTAACCTTTTTTATGATAGTTCAGAGTTGACATGGAACTCGGCACAAACCAGTCTGGGTACAATGCCGTCACCATTGGTCACTGAGCTGTTTGGAAGTCCTTTGCAGAATACATCAGGCTTGATTGAAAATTTCAATGCACTGTTGTCTCCCCCGAATGCAGCGATCCCAAATATTAGCGGAGATCTAATCCTGGCAACTATTGTATTTGATGTAACAGCAGGGGTATCGGATGGAAACGCAGATGTATGGATTGATAATTCAGATCTTATGCATTTTAATATAAATGGAAGCGCGGTGTCATTAGCAAATGTGCCTGTTGTAATGGGTCTGGACTCAGATAATGATGGGATTGCTGATGATGGAGATTTGAGCGGTGTTACAGGGGATAATAAATGTACTGCTGGAAATACTGTTAATTGTGACGATAATTGCTCTCAGACCATTAATTCGGGCCAGCAGGACACAGATAGTGACGGATATGGGAATGCTTGTGACTGTGACCTTGATAATGACGGTGTTGTAGGGTTTAATGATTATAATCAATTTGGAAGTGCCTGGGGCTCTGACAGCAACGCATCCAATTGGAATCCGAATGCAGGCTTTGATTCAGACGGTGATGTGGGGTTTAATGATTACAATATTTTTGGTAGCCGGTGGGGGTCGAGTGCTCCGTGGCATTAAAACAAATTCGCGGATTTTGGGATAAGGCCTGCTTTTTCTGATCTTGAAAAAAGCTCAACAACCGCCTTTTCTCCTTCATCACCGACATCAATTGAAAAATCATTTACATAGAGGTTTATGTGTTGGTTAATCACATCATCCGAAAGTTCCTGAGAGTGCTCTTTAATGTAATTCATTGGTTCAACGCGATTACTGAAGGCATATTCAACGCTATTCTTTACTACCAT
>VAPB010397879.1_pt1 | contig 10029 bp, 13 predicted proteins | sample 3395101 | NCBI WGS metagenome assembly VAPB01 (sample SAMN08290433, study PRJNA428436) | hydrothermal vent metagenome | isolation source: Deep-sea hydrothermal vent chimney | place: Indian Ocean: Southwest Indian Ridge | reverse complement strand
GTTCTCACCTACCTGGTGCCTTATGGGAACTTGGTTCGCAACCTGCATTACTGGTCAGCCCAGCTGCTGGTTATTGTGGTCATGGTCCATCTGCTGAGGGTTATCTTGACCGGCGCCTACGCTCCTCCCCGCAGATTTAACTATGTCCTGGGAATAATTCTACTGGTTCTGGTTTTGCTGCTGGATTTCACAGGTTATGTTTTACGCTGGGATGAAGGCATACGTTGGGCCCTGGTAGTTGGGACCAATCTCGTAAAAACCATCCCGGGGATTGGGGATGGATTATATCTATTCCTGATCGGAGGAGCTGAGCCCGGTCTGGCTGCTCTAACCCGATTTTACAGCTGGCACATCTATGGATTAACCCTGGCAGTTGCTGGAATCACTGCCTGGCATATATTTAAGGTTCGCCGGGATGGTGGCATCAGCGCTCCTCCCTCTCCCAAGGGTGAAACCATTGAGAAAATCCCCCGCTCGAAGCTAGTCCAAAAAGAAGTCCTGGCCATGCTGATTTCCTTAGGGATCCTGCTGCTGTTATCAGTATTCATTCCCGCCCCCATTGAACAGCCAATAACTGGTACCGGCGGTCTGATAGGGAATTCCCGGGCTCCCTGGTTTTTCCTTTGGATCCAGGAAACCCTTCAATGGGGGAATCCCTTTTTCTGGGGAATAATATTGCCCTTGATTGCGGTATTTATTCTAGCGCTGCTGCCATATGTCTTTCCCAATGCCCGGAAGGAAGAATTGGGACGTTGGTTCCCTCGCGGCAACCGAATCGCCCAGATTATGGGATGCTTGATCATCGCCCTCATTTTTACTCTGACAATCATCGGCTGGATACGCTAAGGTAATTATTTTGTCACAAGATAAAAAATTTACACGCAGAAATTTTATTCAAATAAGCACCAGATTGCTTTTTTGGCTGGCTGGATTGCTGGGATTGGGGGGACTGGTCCGTTTTTTCAACCACGAACCAGACAGCGGTCCCCCAACCAGCTTTGACCTTGGACCTCTGGCAGACTTTCCTGAAGATCTAAAAACTATCTATCAGTATATACCAGCTGTGATCTATCGGAGAGGTGGAGTGTTTTCGGCATATATTTTACGGTGCACCCACCTGGGATGCACTCTCAAAGAACAAGGGGATAGTTTTTCCTGTCCCTGCCACGGATCGGAATTCTCCTCAGACGGGGTAGTGCAAAAAGGTCCTGCACTGGATGACCTGCCAGCCCTGCAGGTAGAAATAAACGAAAGAGGAAACATTATCCTACATACCGAAGGAGCTGTTAAGTGAAGCCTTTCCTGAAATGGACCCTGGGGATTGGGGGAGGTATTTTGGGTTTTATTCTGCTGGCAGGGTTGGGACTTTACAGCATGGGGCAGAGCAGGCTGAAGAAAATCTACCCATATTCCCCGGAAATGATCCGGATTCCTTCAGATCAGGAAAGCCTTCAGGAAGGTCAGCGGATTTTTCAGTATCGGGGCTGTGAAGCCTGCCACGGGGAGGAACTTGAGGGACTCGTTTATCTGGAGAACCCAGCTATCGGATTGGTGATCACTCCCAATTTAACAACCGGTGAGGGTGGAATTGGCGAGGAAAGGACTGACCTCGATTTGATCAGGGCTGTCCGGCATGGACTGAAACCGGACGGAACTGCTCTCCTTTTCATGCCCTCAACCGAATTCTATTATCTTTCTGACCAGGATCTGGGAGCTGTGCTGGCATATATACGCAGTAAGCCACCCGTTGATAATACTCCTGCACCCAGCCAGCTTTCCATCACCGGTTTTGTAGTCATGAACCTGACCCGGGAAATCACCTTCCTGCCTGCAGAATTAATTACTCATGAAAAAGATCCTCCGCACCCGCCGGACCCCGGGTTGACCCTGGAATATGGCGCATATCTGGCCTTGTCCTGCCCAGTTTGCCATGGGTTGAACATGTCAGGGGGAGTAATCCCCGGCTTCCCGCCAGAGTGGCCGGCAACTGGCAACCTGACATCCGGCAAAGGCAGCCGGCTTCCAAGTTGGGGAGAAGCTGGATTCATTGAAATTATCAGGGAGGGGGAAAAACACGGCCGGGCCATTAACCCGAATTACATGCCCTGGACCTCATACCGGCACATGTCAGACTTGGAACTGGAGGCTGTGTATTTGTATTTGATGTCCCTCTCGCCCTTGGATTTTGGCAATCACTGACATTTATAGCCATCCGATAATCACTATCTGATTTCACCTTGACAAGCGTAATGGAATTGATTATTATTCCAGTACTGTATTATTCTAGTACTGGAATACATGTGGCCGAAACTTCCCTTACCGATGCCGAATTTGTGGTTCTTAGTTTGATCTGCGAAGGTCCCCTGCACGGCTATCAGATTGAGGGCTTTGTCAATGCCCGGGGCATGCGGTCCTGGGTGGATTTATCCAGCTCTTCCATTTATTATCTGTTGGGAAAAATAGAGGGTAAAGGCTGGATCGAACAAATCCCACCGACTGCCGAAAACAGGGCGAGCAAACCCCGCAAAATATTTCAAGCGACTCCGGAAGGTTTTTCTGCCTGGAGAAAAGCAACCCGTGACGCTCTCCAGCGGCCGAAGATCACTTATACAAACTTCCTAATGGGCTTACACAATCTCCGTGCTATTCCTGCCGCAGAGGCTCTTGAGGCAGTAAAGACCTACCGGGACTGGTTGGATGTTGATCTGCAGCGACAGCTGGAAGAGTATCAAGCCCTGGGTGAGTCTATCTTCCCACAGGATGTCTTATTTGAATATAAATTTATACTTGGTGGAGCAGAATTGGCGTTTCTGACAGACCTGATCACACGCCTGAAGAAACGTAAATAAATTTTGGTGCAAGGTCTTAGATTATTTAACCCACGGCTTCCAAGATGAACTGAACCCCAAAAACAGGACACAATAATAAAGACACCTCCTATAAAAGGTTCAGATACAGGAGGTGTTGTAGATAAAGGATATCTTATCAACAACTGTGCGGAAAGCGAACTGATAGACAATCCCGGATGCGTTCATGATAGCTCTTAAGCTCATCAATAGACAGGAAAAGTATTATTCTTGGTCCCCAATGGTGGTCTGAGGACATCTCGTCGTCAAAACTTAGCACTTCTAACCCGGAACCGATGATCCCGGCCGCATAACTCAATTCCGGGAATTCCTCGGTCAGAATCGCTCTACCAATTCCTGGAAAAAAGCCCTGCCGAGGTCTATCCCGCGAAGTTTCTTTATATCAGGCATGGGGTTAAATCCTACCGAATCTCCTTAATGAGAGAAGAATAATGGTAGAAAAATAGGGCTGCCAATAAGGCAGGCCGTGTTCGTCGTCCCAGCCACCATCCTCTCTTTGAGCAGCTTCCAGGTAATCCAGGATCCGGTCTACCAAACCCTCAGGTGCTTTCAAAGCAACCACTGAATCTGGGCTGTTGGCAAACTGGAAGAACGGGAAGAGTTTATTCATTTCTCCTTTTTCTTCATGGGCCAGGGCCGTGTTGAAAATATTATCCGTTGTGGCTGATCGATAGTCATCCAGTCCTGGAAAATCATCTTCATTAAAGAAATAATCAAAGGGATGATAATTCATAAATAGCCAGTTGTTATCCCGGACAGAATCAAGATCCATGTTTGCCAGGACCCAAATTCTGGTTTTCTCCCTGACTGAAGCTGGACAGAGGTCGTGTTTAATCAGGTTCCCGGTTATGGAATCGGGGAAGTTTTGACCGTCACCCCACCATTGGGCGCGGGGATAATCCCATAGCTCGGGAGGATTTCCCAGTGACCCATCCGTCTGCTGGATGGATTCCAGCCATTCCGGCGTTCCTTCCAATAAATTCCCAGGGGGCAATCCGGTATCCCTGAATACAGAAAGTAAAAACTCCAGCATCAACGGGTTGGAGTTGGGAGCCTTGATATCATGTTCCAGGCCGTGTCCCCACCCTCCATCATTGTTTTTATATGGCGCTAAACACTGATATACCCTATCGATCGGGCCGTTATCAAACAGATAATCCCAGAGGGCTCTCTCCCACAAGTTTCCGTGGGCATGGACAAAGCAGCGGGCATTTTCAACAGAGACCATTCTGCATACCTCCCTATCATCGACTGCCATAATAAAAAATGGGCCGGGTGCCTGCCTGTCCCATTGCCATCATTTTAATTTACTGCCGGGCCTTCAGCAGCGCTCCGGCTGCCCTCCATGGATTGCAGGGCAAGATAGCTCTCCCCAAACTTCTCTATTTTTAATACCTCATCATCATACTGGGAATAATGTCTTTCCTCGTCCGCCACCAATCCTTCAAACACCTGGCGAGATCCGGCATCATTATTTGTCGAACATTCATTTGCCCAAACGTTATAATCCTTGACGCTGTTTTCTTCCATCTGGCGCGCCTGTTCAAGCATCTTTTTGACATCCTTTTCTTTCTTGACCTCATTAGTGGCTACCATGTCAACGTCGCCGCCCAAGAAAATTATGCGCTCTGCGCAGCGTTCAATGTGGCCCATTTCTTCAATTGCCGTCCGGATGAAAAGAGCAGCCAATAAATCGTATCCCTGGTCTTCACAATGAAAATGGAAATACATATACTGGTGAACAGCATACAATTCATCTGCTGTTGCTTTATTCAATAGTTCAACACTTTTCTCGTACATTAGATCTCCTTTTAGGTTGATTAAAGAAATTATAACAAATTTCGAGAGCTTTCTTTGAGTCAAGATTTCTAGGGATCCCGACTCAGTTCAATTTACTCACTTTTCAACAATAAGTCCGGATGGTCCGCCAGCCGCTGGAACTCCTCATAAAACCTGCCGGCATGTAAGCCGTCCATCACAGCATGATGTCCTTGAACAGACAGGGGCATAAGGGTCTTGTCGCCTTCCTGGTGATATTTTCCCCAGGCAAATCGAGGGACAGAATCCGGGGGACTTAATTTCAGGGGATGCATAAAACTAGTGAAGGATACCCAGGGGATTGAGGTCATAAACAGCATCCGGTCATCAGAAAATTTTTCTTCCAGAGAAGGCTGGATTTTTGCCAGGGAGATTTCTTCTTCCGCAATGCGGGCAAACTCGCTGAAATCTGGTTGGTATTCTACGGTGCAGAATGTGAACAGGTTGTCTTTGGAAAGAATGGTTACCCCGGGGTGGACTACATCGTGTTCAATTGGATTGCCATCACGAACTCGGTGTCGAAATTCAGGGATATCGTTGGCACACCTGGCAACCAGATACATGACTGCTGCAGTAAAAGATATTACATGTTTTTTTACAAAGGGAAGGAAAGCTGTCAGGTCCATGTCGACAGAGAGGCTGAAATGGGGGTAATCATAGGTTTTGAAAAACAGGTAATGATCCCGTCTGGGCCAGTTTTCCAATTGGATCGTGCGCATCAGGTACCTCCTGGACTGCTGACTTAATCATACACCCTTGCATTGTTTTGGAATAGAGAAATAAAAACTCGCCTCTCAGAGAATATCGCTGAGGACGGGTTCTTAATAATTAATTGTGTGACTTTTATTTTCGGGCTTCTATTGCTGCTGATATTACGTAATCCTCAATGGGGATGCCCGGGGTCCATTTGTTGATAAATTCCCTGCTTTCGTCCTTGGGATTAATTTGGATATCCCTAAATCCCGCCTCTTCCAGGATTTCCTGCAGATCATCAATCTGGAGCGCACCTGACACACAGGAAGAATAAAGGGAAAGATCATCGCGAATTTCGGGCGGCAGTTCCACCGAAGCAACCATATCAGATATCGCCAACCTTCCTCCGAGTTTTAAAACCCGGAACGCTTCCTTGAATACCGCTGGCTTATCAGGAGAGAGATTAATAACACAATTAGAAAGGATGACATCGATGCTGTCATCATCAACAGGCAGCTTTTCGATCTCGCCTAGTCGGAACTCAACATTGTTGTATGAGCCTTTCCGGGCATTTTCCTCCGCCCGGCTGATCATGTCTGATGTCATGTCCACGCCAACCACCCTGCCGGTTGAACCAACCTGCTTTGCAGCCAGGAAGCTGTCAAACCCTGCTCCGCTTCCCAGGTCCAGAACAACTTCTCCGGGTTTCAAAGCAGCGATCGCCTGGGGGTTTCCGCAGCCCAATCCCATATTTGCTCCCATGGGAACACTGGCTAATTCCTCCGCTGAATATCCCATCAACGAAGATTGTTTTTCTGGTTGGATCAAATCAAAGGGATCGATTGTATTACCGCAGCAACCTGAGGACGCTTCCCTGGCGATATCGCCGTAGCGCTCTTTGACTACGTCCCTGATTTTCTTGTCATCGTTTTTGGTCATAAAATCCTCCGCTAATCTCCTGCATTATAACTGGGGTGCCGAATCATCCATCAGAATTTTTTTTCATATACGTGACAGTAAGGCTGTTTATTCTTTTTGACATAATAATCCTGGTGGTAATCCTCGGCTGCCCAAAATTTTTCTGCCGGGAATAATTTTGTGACCACAGCATAACCTTTCTCTTTCAGCAGTTCGATCAGGCGCTCGGTTATCTGTCTTTCATTTTCCGAGGAATAAAAAACTCCTGAGAGGTATTGGGCTCCGATATCCGGTCCCTGACCATTGGCCTGGGTAGGATCATGGATCTCAAAGAAAAACCTGGTCAACTCCTCGTAACTCACCTGGCCGGGGTCATATGTGATCTCAACAGCTTCAAGGTGACCGGTCTTTCCAGTTAACACATCCTGGTAGCTAGGGGTCTCCAACGGACCGCCCATATACCCGGAAACGGCATTCAACACTCCAGATTTGCTTTGAAAGAGGTGTTCAACACCCCAGAAACAACCTCCCGCGTAATACGCTTTTTTTTCAGCCATCTTGTTATTTCTCCGGTACAAAGGCTAAAGATATAGAATTAACACAATGCCTGGTATCTTTATCTGTCTGTCTTTCACCTAAAAAAACATGACCCAGATGACCGCTGCAATTTGTACAGACAATTTCCGTTCGCCGGCCATCTGCATCTGGTTGACGAGTAACGGCGCCTTCGACCTCATCATCAAAGCTTGGCCAGCCGCATCCAGATTTGAATTTGTCAACTGAATGATAAAGCAGGGCGTCACACTGTCTGCAGTGATAAGATCCTTTTTCGTAGAAGTTGTCATATTCTCCAGTAAAAGGCTTCTCGGTTCCCTTGTTTAGGAGTACTCGCTGTTCTTCCAGGGTTAATTTGCGATATTTATCTTCCATATTTCTTGTCCCTCAATTATTAAATCGCTAGCATGGTTACCAGGAAATCATTATACCTTCCGAATTACCTGGTATTGGTTAATATTCTATATAAATTATTTTCGGGAATAATTTTCCTTAAGACTGTGGGGGGGCATCTTTTCTTGCCAGTGCTGGTAGCAATTTATCGGCCCGGTTCTTCACCGCCGGACTGCCTGTCTCGGCCAGGTCTTCAACAGCCTTTTTTACTTCCGAAAAGAGCTCATCGTCATCCCAGGCCAGTTCCACCAGGGCCTGTAAGGCATTGGTCTGGACAATTTTGCTGGGATCATCCAGGAAGGCAAAAAGGGCTTCTGCTGTCTGGGTCCTCTGCAGATCAGTCAACTCGAGCCGGGGAATGATTTGGGCAAGATGCCAGCGCACTTCCTGTTGGGTTTGCCCGATCACATCATTCAGTAGAAAAGCCTTATGTGGTTGAAGGTATTCAGGGTTGCTTCTGGATATCTTTTCTACTGCATCGGATGAACGCATTCTCACCCCCGGATCCGGGTGCAGCATGCCTTGCAGGACCGTCTTGAACAATTCCGGATTGGCAAGAACCATATCCACGACCTCAGGCACATTGCCTATCGTCCGCAAATCACCTTCTTTGAGTTTGTTTATGATTTCGTTCATATATATCGACCGGGTCTAAATTATTTATTAATTAGACCTGATTTCTTAACTAAAAGCTTCACTTCTCCTTTCCAGAAGGATCACATTCCGCCATTCTCCAGCGTGGGGGCCGTAGGCCATTCTGCCAATCTTCACTCGTTCACCAACAATCCGGAACCCTGCTTTCAGATGCATCTGGATGCTGGGCTTATTCTCCGGGAATATGCCGGCCTGCAGGGTCCAGAAACCAGCATCCTCTGATTCAGAAATAATTCTCTCCATTAATTTTTTACCTATTCCCTGACCTTGATGATCCAGGTCGACATAGAGGCTGATTTCCCCCACTCCTTGATAGACTTGTCGAGAAGAAACAGGCGAGATGGCTGCCCAGCCCAACACCGTATCCCCGTCCAGAAAAACCAGGGATACATTGGATAGGAATTTCCGAGACCAGGCACTCCAGGAAGCCGGCGGAGATATCTCAAAGGTAGCATCACCGGTATCTATGCCCTGTTGATAGATTCTTTTTACTTCTTTCCAATGGTCTGATATCATCCAGATGATTTTCATATGAAATATTCCCTGCACTTTTCAAAAATTATTTCACGAGAAGCTGGCTAACAATGAAGGAGATGATCCCATTGGCGGCCACCGCCAGGTAATAATAAATTCCAATACGTTTTGGCTTGGAAATTCCGTCTTCCACTTCAACAATAAAATCCAGCCAACTCTGAGTGAATTGATGGGTGTTTATACGGTAGATAATGTGAACCACCAGACTCAAGCTAAAAAAACAGCCGAAAAACACCAGGGTTTTAACCAATCCGTATAGCAGGAAATGTCCGACGATCAATCCCACAATTAGGAAAACTTTCAGGATCTTATACCAACCCGGCTGCAGCTCATGATCCTTGATAAATTTGGCATCAGATCTGATTCCATCAATAAATTTCCACATGCTCATCTCTCAATCCAAAATTATTAGGCTGAAATCAACAAGACACATAGGGGTTCTTCAGGTGTTCATTAATTAGGTCAACAGCTCTTTGAATCCCGTCTTCAGCCTGAATGTATTGGCTTAGCTCCTGGGCTTTTTGCCTCATAACAGGGTCATTAAGAGCCTGTTCAATAACCCTGGCCAGCCTGGCAGCTGTCAATTTTTGAATTCCTATTGGTTCTGGCCCAACTCCCAGGCTGGCTATTCTCTTACCCCAATAAATCTGGTCAAACATAAAGGGAACTGCGCAGGAAGGCACTCCAGAGCGGAGAACAGCTGCTGTGGTTCCTGATCCGCCGTGATGGATGATCATTCCCATTTGGGGAAGAAGCCATTGATAAGGAGCATAATCGATCTTTAACACAGTTAGGGGCAAATCCTGATTACCAATCCCGCTCCAACCAGCATGGAGAATTCCCCGCTGTCCTGTTCGTTCCAGCGCTTCCAGAATTATCCGGGTAGTTTCCCGGGGATTTGTAACAGGCATGCTGCCAAAACCTATAAAAACAGGTGGCGGTCCATTCTTGATGAACTCAACCATCTCACCGGGAGGTTCCCAATCAGGATCTTCTGGAAACCAGTATCCGGTGATGTGAATGTGTTCGTTCCAGTCAGGCGGTTTATCAACCACCGCTGGACTGAATCCATTCAGGATGGGCTGCTCAGGGCTTCCGGTAGAGCCTAAATAGTCCCTCATAGATACTGGCGGTAAATTCAGGGTCTCTTTCCTCCATTGACGGATCACATTTCGAAACATCATCCAAACTATCCATTCGCCTGCAAAGTAAGTCAGCTTATTAATACCTGGCAGCGGCAGATCCGGGAAACTTGCCAGGGGGAATTGATTGGTAGGGGCCAGCGGAATGACAGAAACCGCCATCATAGGAACTGATGCTTTCTCCGCCAGGTCGTAAGCATACAGGTTTGCGGGCAGTTGGTTGAGAAACAGATCGGTTTCCAGCAGCAGCGGGTTAGATAGATCACGGGCATAACCCCTGGCCAGGGAACCAAAAGATCGTGCCATGGAGAGGATGTTTCCTCCACCTCCCGAAACCAGAGATTTGGGATCTCCCTGGACCGGATAATGATCCATCCCCAGATCTTTGATCCCGGACGCAAAATCGTTGAAAGTGATGAACCGGATTTAATGGCCGGCATTCAGCAAACCACTAC
>VAPB010345375.1_pt1 | contig 10029 bp, 10 predicted proteins | sample 3395101 | NCBI WGS metagenome assembly VAPB01 (sample SAMN08290433, study PRJNA428436) | hydrothermal vent metagenome | isolation source: Deep-sea hydrothermal vent chimney | place: Indian Ocean: Southwest Indian Ridge | reverse complement strand
TATGCAGGCAAAAGCCGGTACCTTAACTTTTTATCTACAGGTGGCATTCATTCTAATCAGCGGCCTGATTGGCCTTGGTATTGGCGATGGCCAGCTAAACACCTTTGATAACCCCACATTCGAATTCCTCTTACGCGCCTGGACATGGCCAGACGCGGCCAGTTTGCGTTTGCTGGCTCTGTGTGGCGTGATGGTCTCTTTTGGCGGCTACCTGCTTTCCCAGGCTTACCGGCTTGGTCAAGCCTCAATTGTGGCACCATTTGAATATACCGCCATGCCATTCGCGCTTCTGGCTGGTTATTATATCTGGGGTGACTGGCCCGACTGGGTATCCTTTGCAGGCAGCGGCCTCATCATTTTCAGCGGCTTATTAATCGTTTACCTGGAAAATCGATCGAGAGTGGGAAAACCAGCGGTAATAACGGTCACTGACTACTGAGGCGACTTGTGAAAACCCGGGGACAGATTCAGGGGTAAATATTTAGAGGACTTCTGATTTCCCATCAGGCAACGGCTCCCTCACCACCCAATATCGCCTCAAGCTTAACCTGGTCAGCCGCAAATAAACGAATCCCTTCTGCCAACTTTTCGGTGGCCATGGCATCCCCATTATGTCCCCAGCGAAAATCATTTTCATCGAGTCGCTTTTTTACATCAGCCGACGAGGCGTTTTCCGAATCAAGGAGTTTTTCCAACGAACCCTCGGTTTCGGCGAGTTCCTGCATTAACCCCGGGCTGATTGTGAGTCGGTCACACCCAGCGAGCTGGCGGATCTGGTTGGCGTTGCGAAAGCTCGCTCCCATGACCATGGTTTTAAAACCGTTCATTTTGTAGTAGTTAAAGATGCGATGAACCGATAGTACGCCCGGGTCTTCCGCGGGTGGAAAGGCATCGACACCATCGACTTTTTTGTACCAATCGAATATGCGCCCTACAAACGGCGAAATTAAAAAAGCACCCGCGTCGGCGCAGGCCTGTGCCTGGGCAAAGCTGAACAATAGCGTCAGATTACAGTTGATGCCTTCTTTTTCGAGCTGCGCAGCTGCCTGGATACCTTCCCATGTCGAGGCGAGTTTTATCAAAATTCGTTTACGATCGATACCGTTTTGCTGGTACATATCGATTAGCTTACGAGCTCTTTCGATACTGGCGTTTTTATCAAAGGACAATCGCGCATCGACCTCGGTCGAAACTCTACCTGGCACTATATTTAAAATCTCCTGTCCAATTAACACCGCGAGTTTGTCCGTCGCGTTATCGAGTCGTGTTTGTGAATCGCCACCCTCACTCCTGGCATAATCCTGGGCCTGTTGTAACTGGCCTTGATAGTGCGGCAAGGCAACAGCTTTCAGCAATAGCGATGGGTTGGTAGTTGCGTCCTCCGGTGTGTACTGGCGAATTGCTTCAATGTCGCCGGTGTCGGCAACCAGAGTGGTGAATTGTTGTAATTGCTCCAGCTGGTTCATGTTGGGTGTTCTATCCTTCACGGTTTGCGAGCTGGTTATTGTAGCAGTTGAGTCAGGGTATGGAACCAGGACCGCAGGAAAGCCGTGTTCGCGAGAACAGGAGTAGTTTCTTACGGGGTGCCGTTAGCATCGATGAAGAGAATTTCATCATAAACTCTTTCGCCAGTTGAAACGGCGTTAACGGTGAAGCTTGATCGAAACAAATCCTGATCATCGAGTTCTGGCTGATGCTGCCACCGCAAGTATAAATTGACCTATGTCATGGGCATTCCGCTAGCGTTGATTATCCTGCCTGTTATGGCTGGTTTGATCGCGGTTAGATTCCACCGAAAACTGGTACAGGAACGGAAAGTGCAAGTGAGCGGTGTTCCTGGTGTAACTATATTTTACCAAACCTCAGGATAACGCAATGCTCAACCTGTTAGATCATGACGAAGCCGACCCTACAGTGCCCCTGTTTCGGCTGGCATTTCGACCTTTCTTTCTCGGTGGTGTCTTATTTTCACTACTTGCACTGAGTCTGTGGGCAATATTCTGGATGGCGGGACTCACATGGATTCCCTATGGCGGCTGGATCTGGTGGCACGCCCACGAAATGATATACGGGTTTGTGGTCGCCATCATGACTGGTTTCCTGTTAACAGCGGTTCAAAACTGGACGGGGCAACCGAGTATTACCGGCTGGTCACTGGCGGGCCTGTTCACACTCTGGTTGTTGCCTCGTGGCTTACTGCTATACCCAACAAATACATTCCTCGCTTCGCTGCTTCCCTGGCTGGACCTGGCATTCCTGCCTGTCGTCGCCTGGGTGATGGGTAGAATTCTTTGGCGCGCCCGACAGTTGGTCAATCTTGTATTTGTGCCAATATTGCTATTGCTAACTATTTCTAATGCTAAAATGCACTGGGCCGTGGCACAGGGCGATGCCATGTTATTCAAAGATGCCGCCGAAAGTGCTATTTTTATAATCGTGTTCGTAATGGTAGTGATAGGTGGTCGAGTGATTCCATTTTTCACAGCGAATGGGACGGACACACCCAGGGTTTTACCCAATCCGGTGATAGAAATACTGTCTTTGGGCTCGGTAGCCCTGTTGGCTTTGTTACATTTATTTAGCCTGATCCAGCACCTATCTCCGCTGATAGTAGCAGGCCTGTTTATGGTGGCAGGACTGGCTCATCTGCTACGTTTTATACGCTGGCGTCCGTGGATTACTTACAAAGAACCCCTGCTTTGGTCATTACACTTCGCCTATCTGTTTATAACAATCGGTCTTATTCTGAGTGCACTGCGTTATGCGGGTTTAAGCCTGGACGTGTTGGGTAGGTTTTCAGCTTCGTACCCCACCATATTGCACAGTTTTACCCTCGGGGGTATGGGTCTGTTGATCCTGGCGATGATGTCCCGAATTTCGCTGGGGCACACGGGTCGGCCGCTGGTTGTGAATCCCTGGTTTAGTATCAGCTTTCTACTAATCATCGCAGCTTATGCGTATCGTGTCTGGTTACCGTTAATCTCACCCTCCGCCAGTCATTACTCAAGCTATCTGCTCAGCATTATTTTATGGTTGTTTGGCTATGGATTATTTTTAATTGTCTATTTACCTATCCTCAGCAAACCTCGTGTAGATGGTCGACCGGGTTAATGCCTGGTAATGGCGAATTCGATTTGGCCAGGTTAATTCCTCACCCTCTCGACGACGCCAGCCCTCACCGGCCTCGGCATACCAGTGTTATTCTACATTTTCCACCAGGTACCACGGCTCCAGGCAACTATCGAAGCAGAATTAATATTTCATATGAAATTGATCTATATCAATTATTTTTTATTTTGATGCTGTAACATAGTCTTTAAGCGAAAAACTGGGAGTAGGTTATGAGCATACTGACAATTGCGATCATGGGTGCACTGCTATTAGCTATTGCTGTAATGGGAGCCGGGGTCTGGTCAATGGTTCATGGTGGAGAGTTCGATAAGAAGCATTCAACCTCTTTTATGTTTGCCCGGGTTGGTATGCAGGCACTCGCGGTATTGCTTGTGTTTTTAGCTCTTTACATAACAAGTAGCTAGCGAGCAGTTAAAGTACCCAGGTTCGATCGACAGACCGACACACCAATTTACACACATTCGATTCGCTCAAATCGAGCGCAAGCCCAGCGTTACCACTGATATCATCGATTCACATCGCTTGTAGGGGCAGGATTGCCTGATATTTAACGGTGTATCCTCTGTTCCTTAGGTGTCGAAAGGGTATATCATTTGGCCTTCTCAATAATAATATACAGAGCTGTTAGAAGGATAATGAGACCTCATGAAGCATGTCTAATTTAATCAAGGTATATTCCACTGATCTAAAGGTAGGCATGTATGTTTCTAAACTGGACCGACCCTGGTTAGACTCACCGTTTTTATTACAGGGTTTTTATGTAAAAAACAGTGAGGATATAGAAGTAATTTGTAATCACTGTGACTTTGTTTTTGTCGATAACAACAAGTCGAGCTTGCGAGCAACGGAGAAGAAATCAGCCGAAACTGGAAATAGCTATGATCTCCAGGCGTTAATGCCTGACAGGAATCTTCAGGCATATACCGATACAGTCAGCTATAAAACAGAAGCGCCAGATGCCCGGGAAGCGGTTTCGAATCTCTCGGATTGTCTACAGGATATATTATTCGGCAAGGAGAAAGGTGGCCCGCTGGAAATAGCGAGGATCAAGCAAGCAGTAGAGCCAATGGTAGAGTCGGTGAGCCGCAATCCAGACGCCTGTATCTGGTTAGCGCGGATGAAGCAACAGGATAACTATATCTACGAACACTCGCTCGGATCCTCTATATGGGCGGTCGCACTGGGACGACAACTGGGCTTACCCAGGAAAGACCTGAAATCCCTGGCAATCGGCGGCCTGTTATTTGATGTTGGCATACTGAGACTGGATGTCGATCTTTTAAAAGTCAATCGTCGCCTGACATTCAAAGAACGCAATATAATGAAAAAGCATGTCGAGATCGGTGTCAGCCTCCTGGAGGAAGGTGGGATGATGAGCCAGGATATTCTTGATATGGCAGCCCACCATCACGAGCGCCACAACGGCGAAGGTTATCCCAATGGACTCATGGGAGATGAAATTCCAGTATTTGCCCGAATAGCTGCAATAGTCGATTGTTACGATGCCATTACAAGTAACCGAAGTTACTCCAAAGCCATGCCACCCTCATTGGCGATTAAGCAGCTTTACGAGTGGAAAGACATTTACTTTCAGGGCGAGCTCATAGAGGAGTTTATTCAGGCTATCGGCATTTATCCAGCTGGCACATTGGTTGAATTAACCTCCGGTGAGATTGCGATTGTGGTCGCGGAGTCCCGCTCCCGGCGTTTACGCCCACAGCTGATGGTATTGCTAGGTGGTGATAAAAAACCTTTAGACGAAATCAAATTTATCGATTTGATGAAGATTACCCATGCCGACGATGGAAAACAGCTCGATATCATAAATAGTCTGAAACCCAATGCCTACGGCATAGATATAAGCGCAATAGAGTTATAGGAGAATACTGGTTGAATTCGCTTCCAGCAATCGAACGCCAGAAATTCTTATACTCACTGTCCCAGTATATTGACGCCACGGTAAAAGACGATAACACCCTCGGACTATTACTGGTTGATATCGTCAATTTAACGCAAATCAACCACACCTATAAATTCACCCACGGCGACCAGGCATTGTGCCATTGTTATACCAGGCTGCTATCGATAAGCCGTATGCCCGACACCGTATTTCGCGTGGGAGACCGAAAGTTTGTATTTATTCTTCCCGCTTTGAAGAACCCCTCTTTTATTGCACTGGCATTAAACAAGGTGAACAAAGTTTTACAGGAAGACTTCGTGATCGATAACAAGGGCGTGCAACTCGATATAAAAATTGGCATTGCCCTAAATCAGGGTGCCAGATTCGGCTCAGAGGAAACTTTACAATTAGCCGAGAGCTCATTAAAGAAGGCCAAAACCACTAACGATTCATTTAGTTTACCCACCCCCGAAAATGAAAGGCAAGAAACACAGGTTCTCGAAAAACTATTCGAAGACAAATTAAAAACCAATGATTTCGAGCTTCACTACCAGCCTAAAGTTAATTTGTTGACCGGTGAAATCGAAAGTGCCGAAGCCTTATTACGATGGCAAATACCGGGCGAGGGTTATGTCTCGCCGGAAGTGGCGGTAGCATTAGCGGAAAAAACAGGGCAAAGCTTCACCTTGACCAAATGGGTCATGCATACCGCGATTCGCCAACTCAAAGACTGGGAAAAACGGGGCCTGTCGCTATCGGTCGCTATCAACATTCCCGCCAACCTGATACAGGAGCCTGAACTATTTACCCTGGTGCAGGATTCACTGGCAATCTGGGGCGTCATTAAAAGCCAGTTAACCCTGGAAATAACCGAATCAGCGGTAATCGAAGACAAGGAATCCGGATTCGATAGCCTTTCGAAGCTCAAAGACTTTGGTATCAAGCTTTCCATCGATGATTTTGGCACCGGTTATTCATCACTGTCTTACTTTAAAAAAATACCCGCTAACGAATTGAAGATAGACAAGAGCTTCGTGCTCAATATGCTAACGAGTTCAGAAGACCAACAAATTGTGAAAATTATCGTCGACATTGCCCACGTATTTGGCCTGCGACTGGTGGCCGAAGGTATCGAAGACCAGCAAACATACGATCACCTGAAAGAATTAGGTTGCGATTATGGACAGGGCTATCATATATCCAGGCCATTGCCTGCCGATGAATTTTATAAATTTGTTCAAACGCGAAAATCAGCATGAAACACCTTCCTGTTGAATACCAGGAGATTTACCATGACCCCGCTTACTAGCGAACAGATACTGGGGCGCCTGATCGGTTTCGATACCACGAGTACCACCTCTAACCTCGAGCTGATCGATTTTATTCGTGATTATCTCGACGATTTTTCGGTTGTCTCCCGCCTCGTTCATAGCGACGATCAAACTTGCGCCAACCTGTACGCGACTATCGGCCCCGAGGATATCGGTGGTGTCATGTTATCCGGGCACACCGATGTGGTGCCAACCACCGGGCAAAACTGGAATAGCGATCCGTATCGAATCAAATCCGACGACCGGGCATTTTTCGGGCGTGGTACCTGCGATATGAAAGGGTTTATCGCCTGTGCACTCGCTGGGGTGCCACAGATGGTGGCCCAGCCATTGAGGACCCCTATACACCTGGCTTTTTCCTACGATGAGGAAATCGGCTGCGTCGGGGTTAAGAAACTGATCGACGCGATGAGAGATTTTGAAGTAAAACCGCGAATCGGCCTGATTGGTGAACCCACCGATATGAAAATGGTGCCTGGTCACAAAGGCAAAGCTGCGTTTCGGGTCGACGTGACAGGTTCCTCCTGTCATTCGGCTTACATTTCGAGCGGAGTCAACGCGGTCGAATACGCTGCCGAATTAATTTCATTTATCCGCAATATGAACCGCAAAGTCCAGCAACGCCAGCCGATCGACGATGCTTACTCGGTTCCACATTCCACCTTCCATGTCGGCAATATCAATGGCGGTACAGCACTCAACATAGTACCTGAACGGTGTCAGTTTGAATTTGAGGTACGAAACCTGCCACAGGATGAACTCGATGATCTGGTGCACGAAATCAAACATTACGCGATGGATAAATTGTTGGCAGATATGCAAACCCGATTCGAAAAAAGCGACATTCGGTTCAGCCCTATTTCGCACTACCCCGGTCTGCTCACCGATATCGGTTCGACTGTGATCGAATACACGCGCTCTATCAACCCGGTGAATGAAATCGGCGACAAGGTCAGCTTTGGTACCGAAGCCGGTTTATTCGATCAGCAACTCGGCATCAATAGCGTTGTCTGCGGACCGGGCAGTATCGATCAGGCCCACAAACCGGATGAATTTATCACTCGCGAACAAGTGCAATACTGTGATCGCCTGATAACCAATTTGATCAATCGATGCAACGCAGCTTTCCCAAACTGACGCTCGGCTGGCGCGAGTGGGTGTCTTTACCCGAGCTCGGGTTACCCGCGCTCAAGGCAAAAATTGATTCGGGTGCAAAAACCTCGGTTTTGCACGCGTATCACACCGAACGCTACGAGGCCGATGGCGTCGATATGGTGACATTTCTGATTCACCCGCTACAGAAAAACTACGATTTTTACGTCGAATGTCACGCACCGATCATCGATCATCGCGAAGTCAGCGATTCGGGTGGTCACAGGGAAATGCGATACGTAATCGAGAGCAATATCCTCATTGGTACGACCAGTTGGCCAATTGAAATAAGCCTGACAAACCGTGATACTATGCGATTTCGAATGCTACTCGGGCGCCGTGCGATAGAAAACAGGGCTATTATCGAACCCGCTGCATCTTATCTGAACGGCAAATTATATCCGCGCAAACTGTATCAGCTTTAATTGGAATAGCAGGTATGAAATTAGCATTACTATCGAGAAACCGAAAACTGTATTCTTCCCGGCGTATTATCGAAGCGGCGGAAGAAAGGGGTCACGAAATCCAGGTTATCGACGTATTGCGCGCCTACATGAATATTGTATCCCATAAACCTTCCGTACATTACAAGGGAGAAATACTCGAGGGCTTCGATGCTGTGATTCCTCGTATCGGTGCCTCGGTGACCCACTACGGCACAGCGGTTTTGCGTCAGTTCGAAGTGATGGGCGTATCGCCGTTGAATGAATCGGTCGCGATAACGCGTTCGCGCGACAAGCTCCGATCGCTGCAGTTATTATCGCGCAAGGGTATCGGTATGCCGCTGACAGGCTACGCCAGCAAACCTGACGATATCAAGGACGTGATTAAAATGGTCGGTGGTGCCCCGCTAGTGGTCAAGCTGTTACAGGGAACCCAGGGTATCGGTGTGGTGCTGGCCGAAACCCAAAAAGCTGCCGAAAGCGTTATCGAAGGATTTATGGGCGTAAAAGCCGATATCCTGATCCAGGAATTTATCAAGGAAGCCGGCGGTTCTGATATCCGCTGTTTCGTCATCGACGGCAAGGTTGTAGCAGCGATGAAACGCCAGGCAGCGAAAGGTGAGTTTCGTTCCAACCTTCATCGCGGTGGTACCTCGAGCCTGATTAAAATCACCCCGGAAGAACGCTCGACCGCAGTGCGCGCTGCCAAAATTATGGGGCTAAATGTGGCAGGTGTCGACCTGTTGCGCTCTAACCATGGGCCGGTGGTAATGGAAGTGAATTCGAGTCCCGGGCTGGAAGGGATCGAACGTGCAACAAGCAAGGACGTTGCCGGCATGATGATTAATTATATCGAAAAAAGTTGTAAACCAGGTAAAACCAGTACGCGCGGTAAGGGTTAATCGCCATGAGCCTCATCACCTGATGCGAGCTGAAATAGAGATAGCAGGGGCCATAGTGAAGCCTGGCACGCGCCAGTCGATCGACATTCCGCTCCCCAGCTACTACACCCATACCAGTGCGTGCATGCCCATCCATGTAGTCCATGGGCGTAATCCCGGCCCCTGTCTATTGGTCTGTGCGGCGATACATGGAGATGAAATCAACGGGGTCGAAATCGTGCGTCGAATTCTGCTACACAAGTCGATCGACAGCATTAAGGGAACCCTGATCGCGATCCCAATCGTGAACGTATTCGGGTTTGTCTCCAAGTCGCGTTACCTGCCTGACCGCAGGGATTTAAACCGATCGTTTCCAGGCTCAGAAACCGGATCGATGGCCTCTCGCCTCGCAAACGTACTTATGACCGAGGTAATACCGCATTGCACTCATGTCGTCGATTTGCATACCGGAGCAGTAAACCGCGAAAACCTGCCACAGATCCGTGCCAAGGTGATAGATGAACCCGAAACCGAGGCCATGGCGCGCGCTTTCGGTGTGCCGGTAATATTAAATTCTGAATTGCTCGACGGTTCATTTCGCATGGCTGCGCGCGCATACGAAATCCCGGTGATATTATACGAAGCTGGTGAAGCCCTGCGCTTCGACGAAGTGGCTATTCGCGCCGGTGTAAAAGGCGTGCTCGGCGTGATGTCGCACCTGGAAATGCGCAGGAAAAGCCGCGCACACAGTCTAACCAACTGCCTCATCGCCAACACCAGCCATTGGGTACGCGCACACCAGAGTGGCATCCTCCGCTCGCTGGTTGCAAACGGTGCAAAGGTAGAACTCGACGAAGTGCTCGCGTATATCAATGATCCCCTGGGTGAAGTTAGCGAACCTCTTTTGAGTCCGATCGCTGGAATTGTGATTGGGAAAACCAATCTACCGCTGGTGTTTGAAGGCGAAGCGGTATTCCATATTGCCAGGTACGAAGAGTTCGCCGACGAAATGTCCGATCATATTGAAGCCTACCAGGACGAACTCGACCCACTTAGCGGCAATAGCGTTAGCGAAGAACCACCACTGGTTTAAGGAACCTCCCGATCGATTCTTTGACGATCGAGGAGGCAAGGGGGACCGTCGAATCTGATCAGGTGGAGGCTTGCCGATTGATCGGTGAATTTTTAAC
>VAPB010988071.1_pt1 | contig 10035 bp, 10 predicted proteins | sample 3395101 | NCBI WGS metagenome assembly VAPB01 (sample SAMN08290433, study PRJNA428436) | hydrothermal vent metagenome | isolation source: Deep-sea hydrothermal vent chimney | place: Indian Ocean: Southwest Indian Ridge | reverse complement strand
ATATGGTTAATCCTGAAGCAAGGGCAGCGTTCATAATTTCTGGTGCCGCAACAGCAACAACAAGTGACGCCACTAAATTAAAGAACATTCTGTATGTCGTTAACTCCGTTCGTTCATCATAATCCTGAGTCATTTCGGGTGTGAGGGTGTAAAAAGGGACTGCAACCAGCGTTTGAAAAGTATCACTGGATAATATACACAAGCATCATGTGAACGGCTAAAACTATCTGGTTCTCCCAGGGGGGAGCCCACCACATTAGCAAAAAAGCTAGGCCAAACGGAATGGAAAATACAAGTAAGAAAGGGCGTCTGCGGCCCCAACGGGATTGAACCTTATCACTGAGCATACCTACGAGTGGGTCATTGATTGCATCCCAAATCAATCCAATCAAAGCTGCAGCAGATGCAAGACGTGCGTCCAGGCCGACAACATCAGTCAGGAATATGGCATAAAAAATCTGGCGAAGCGTGCCCCAGCTCGCCAAACCCAAATCTCCAGTACCGTAAATGATCTTTATGAATCTGGATAAGGGCTTATGGTCTTTAACTGTGGAATCCATAAATGATCCTACTAGTGTGAGTTCACTGACTAAATTAACAACAAAAATAGGAGGGGGTTACAAATTCAGTTCATAAACACGATGGGTTTTGACCCAATCCATTTTGAAATGACTGGATTCTCCCAAACTTGGAATATTGTCTTCCCTGGTCTGGACTGTTTCGACAAAATCAAAACCGAACTCTCTGAAAGTCTTTTCAAGTTCTGTATAGATGACAGCTGTTGGTCCTAAACCTTGATATTCTGGCAGGATACCTATGCCATTAGCATCCAAATAGCGGGTATTTTTGAATTCCTTCATCAAATGGAACCAGCCGAATGGATACATACGGCCATTTGTCTTTTGCAGCCCACGACAGATATTCGGGTAGGTAAATAAAAATCCGACAATCTTGTTTCCCTTGTAAACAAGTTTGATTAATCTGGGATCAGCGATAGACAACATGCGTTTGGCGATAACAATGATCTCATCTTCCGTGACGGGACTGAATCCTTCGGATCCGCCAAATGCATGATTATAGACTTCTCTAAGTTCTGGGGCAATTTCAAGCAGTTCTTCCTTGTCCTTAAATTCTCTAACCCAGAAACCACTTCTCTTTTTGACCTTTTCTGCAACCCGCTTAACTTTTTCTGATAAACCCACTGTTGTATCGACGTACCCAGAAAAGTAATCAAAATTTTTCTTGAATCCTGCCAGTTTGATCAATTCGGCATAATAAGGGTAGTTGTAAGCAATGCCTACAGCTGGAACATAGTTAAAACCATCTACTAGTAAACCTATGCCATCTCCCTGGAGAAAGCCCTTTGGTCCGTAAAACTGCGTGTGGCCACGATCTTTTGCCCAACTGAAAACTTTTGCGAATAAGGAATTGGAAACCACTGGATCATCAACGGAATCAAAATAATAGAAATAAGCAGAATTTTTGTTATTGGATGCATTGGCACGCGAGTTGGAAATTGCAGCAATGCGGCCAGTAACCTTTCCGTTATCCTCTGCCAGAAAAAAATCAGCATCGGAATGCTGATAAAAAGGATGAACTGCCTTGTTAGCGATCGCCCTCGTATCTGCGCGCATCTGGGGGACCCAATAAGGGTTATTTTTATAAAGATCAAATGGAAATTGGATAAATTTATTGACATCAGATCTGGATTTCAGATCTAATTGACGGACTATCATTTTGGTCTCCTTCTGAGTTGGAATAAAGAAATTATATCGTGAACAAGGGTGATATTTTGTGGGCAAGATTCAGGTCCAGGTGCTGAAGTGGTGTCAAATAGCACACGAGGGAAATTGAGTGAACAAGCAGTGGTATCAGAAGTGATCTTAACCATATTGTTTCCTGGAGTGCAAATAAGTACGTATTCAATAAACAGGATGATTATAAACGAGGGTGTTTTAGTATAGCGTAGATAATTGAAAATTGAAAAAGTAAGAACAAGTCTATATTTTGAATGGTATCCCAAGTAGAATTCGAATCCAAGAATATGGTACACTCAAAATATTCAGAATTCATATTCTTATTAAACTCAACGGCCTTATTTTTCAGAGGAGACATCATGATGAAATATCACATCTTGGTGATTGATGACAATGAAAAGACGTTAGAGGTTTTGAAATTGTCGTTAGAAAGAGCAGGCTTTCGAGTTTCTACTGCAGATTCTTGGGAAACAGTAGAGGACAAAGTAAAAATAGGATATAGAATTAAAGATCATTTTGACCTGGTCGTGCTCGATTTAATGATTCCTAAAAGATCCGGCTTCGATATATTGAAATCACTCCAGGTTGTTTTGGTACCAATGCCTCCTGTGATTGTATTGAGCGCAATAACAGATGTTAAAAAGAAAGTTCAGGCAAGGGATCTTGGTGTCATAAAATACCTGACAAAACCAACAACCCCCGATAAATTGGTGAAAACCATAAGGGATGTGTTGATATAACCAAACTGCAAAAGAAGAGTGATGTAGATTTGTAACGCGGCGCCAAATGTATTTGGCAAGATTAAATATGGAATGACGAGCCCTGAATTAGATCAGGGCTTTATTATTTAGAGATTACAAACAGCATAACTGATCCTAAAATAGCGCAATATCCAGCAAAAATGTAGAGCGATTGTTTAGATAAGTAAACAATAAACCATCTAATAGCGAGGTAGCCTATTATGGCGGCAGTTGCGAATCCGGGGATATAAATTGGAATTTGTTGGACCAATCCCGGACTTTGTACAAGATCAATAACTGCCAGGAGTCCAGCTGCAAGCATTACCGGGACAGCCATTAAAAAAGAAAATGTTGCGGATGATTTTCGATCTAATCCCCGAATTAGGCCACCAGCAATTGTGGCTCCGGATCTGGATATGCCGGGGAAGAGAGCCAGTACTTGAAATAAACCCATCACAAGTGCATCAAACCATGACAATATTTCCAGCGAACGTGTTCGTTTACCGAGCACTTCACCTAAAATGAGCAACAAACTTGTAACAAAGAGGAAAATCGCAACAGCTTTTGGATTACTGAATGCATTTTTAAATGTGTCTTTAAATAACACAGCTGTCAAGCCAGCAGGAATTGTAGCCAGAATCAGGTACCATCCCATCAGGGATTGGTGATCATCGAATGGGTTAGAACTCTTGATACCATTCAAAAATGCTTTGAAAATCTTAATGAGATCCTTCCAAAAATAGATGATCACCGATAGTAAAGTCGCAACCTGAACAAGAACATTAAATACGAATGCTTCGTTTTGGGATATATCCCAACCTAGTAGAAAAGGCGCAAGAACAAGATGGCCTGAGCTTGAAATAGGAATAAATTCCGAAGCTCCCTGTATGACTCCCAAGATAAGGGATTGATATAATGTCAAATGGAATCTCCTTCATTGGACGCATTATTAAGATAATTTTTGCGGAAATCATCGAAAGTGCCGGTTATGATAGATCGACGCAGTTGATCAGCTAAATCAATTAAAATGTGTAAATTGTGAATTGATAGAAGAGTTGGAGCTAATATTTCATTTGCTTTCACCAGGTGGCGGAGATATGCCCTTGAAAAGTTAGAGCAGGTATAACAATCGCAATCAACGACCAATGGTTTTTTATCAGACTTATATTTTTTATTTGTTATATTGATCCTTCCAAAACGCGTGAATGCAGCTTTATGGCGGGCGAGACGTGTTGGATTAACGCAATCAAATAGATCAATTCCTCTGGCAACGCCTTCGACAATATCCAACGGGGTGCCTACGCCCATCAGATATCTGGGTTTGTTTTCAGAAAGAAATTCAGGGACAATATCAAGGATTTTTAACATCTCTGATTTCTTTTCGCCAACAGATAATCCGCCAATCGCATTTCCTTGAAAATCAAGTCCATTGATAAATTTGGCTGACTCTATTCTTAAATCTTCAAAAATTCCTCCCTGAACAATACCGAACAGGGCCTGATCTGATCTAGTATGAGCAGATTTACAGCGCTCTGCCCAGTTATGGGTTCTATTCATTGCGGACTGGTTGTACTCAAATTGGTAGGGATCCGGACATTCGTCAAAACACATAATAATGTCAGCCCCAAGATTCTCCTGAATTTGAATTGCCTTTTCTGGCGTAAAGGTGTGGATCGAACCATCAATGTGGCTTTTAAATGTTACACCATCATCATCAATCTGGTTAATGTCACCCAATGAAAAAACCTGATACCCGCCCGAGTCAGTCAGGATTGGTTTATTCCAACCCATAAATTTATGAAGGCCCCCTAACTCAGAGATCAAATTATCACCGGGGCGCAAATAGAGGTGGTAAGTATTTGCGAGAAGAAGTTGGGTGTTTAGATTAGCTAATTGGTCAGGCGTAACACCTTTTACGGCAGCTTGCGTGCCAACCGGTGCAAAGGTAGGAGTATTAATTGAACCGTGTGGAGTATGAAATACTCCTGCCCTGGCTTTGTCCTGCACAGCTATTAATTCAAAGGAAAAAGACTCATTCATAGTGTGATTATATAACAAATAATCATCCATATATAATTTGTTGGAAATTCTGGCAAGCAGGACCTGCGTGTTATAATGTTTCACGTTATTTCCTCTGGAATTGTAAAAGAAATACTAAATCGAGGAAATATAATTATGATTTACAATGAACGGTTTAAATGGACATGGCACCATAAATGTTCACAATAACACATTCAACAGAAAATAAGACTTTAAATATGAAATTTACGAAGGACTGAAGATATTCGATGATGCAGTAGAGTTGTATAACCGCTAACTGTACAATCGAACAAACTGGACAATGATGCTTCCTGACCACAGGATTCGGCAGAGAGATTATCTTCTTGAAATTACTCGCAGCCTAACTCAAGAATTGAATCTTGAAATACTACTTCAACGCATTTTAGAACTGGCAGCAGAAATGTTGGCAGGCAAAGCCGGTTTAATTGCTTTGAGGGAAGAGCACGGCGGATGGAATATAGACGCCTCTTATGGTATTCAACCGACATTTCTTCAATATATTAAACCAATACTAGCGGAAATTCCCGAAAAAGAAGATCAAGTGGGCGAAGAATTGCCCCAGATCAATCGAATGCTGCAATTGCTGACGAAAAGAGCGAGCATGAATCTCTTGACAGGCGTAGGATTGCCGCTGATATCCGATAAACGGGTCATTGGACTCATCTTCATTTTTAGAGGTTACCAAGGGGTATTTTCTAAAAATGACCGGGCTATTTTGCAGAGTTTCGCTGATCAAGCTGCTATCGCAGTGATTAATGCCCAGCTATATACTCAAGTTAGTCTGGAAAAAAGCCGTCTGGATGCTTTATTAGATTCTGCGGCTGATGGAATTATTATCATGGCGCCCGACCATGAAATTGAAAAAAGCAACCAAGCGTTCGCAAGAATTTTGCGTAAGGACGTAGCCGAAATTGAAGGTAAAAAGCTTGAAGAAATTCTTGCCTGGCAAAGCCTTCAACAGGGGAGACCTCTGGCAGAGGCAGAATTAAATGGTTGGCCTTTAACAGCAAGAGCAAACTTATATGTTGAGGGAAATTTAATCAGACCGGATGGCGATGTCATCCCGGTTGGAATTACATATGCGCCTCTGTTGTCAGGCGATGGAAAATTAATTAATATCATTGCATCAGTGAGAGATATCACTCATTTCAGAGAAGCTGAAGAAATCAAGGATGTTTTCGTTTCCGTTGTCAGTCATGAACTTAAGACACCAGTTGCATTGATAAAAGGGTATGTCGGAACTTTGAGAAGGAAAGATGTCTCCTGGGATAGCGAAATTGTACAGGACAGCCTTGAGGTGATTGAAGAAGAAGCAGATAGATTAACTGAGTTGATTGAAAATTTACTTGATGCATCCAGGCTCCAGGCCGGAAGTTTCAGCTTAAGTCTTGCTGAAATAAAAGTAGATCATTTAGCTGAAGAGATGGCTGAACGGTTTCGAACTCAGACTCAAGATCATCGGATCTTGGTTCAGTTTCCGGAAGATTTCCCTATTATTATTGGAGACAAGGCTAGACTTGAACAGGTCTTTTTTAATCTATTATCTAATGCTATAAAATACTCTCCTGATGGGGGTGATATCAGAATTAGTGGACAGATCCGGGCAGAACAGATTATTGTGTGTATACAAGATCAGGGAACAGGTATATCTCAGGAAGACGCACCCCATATATTCGATCGATTTTATCGTGCAGTTGAAGCCTCAAAGAACACTCAGGGCGCTGGTTTAGGTTTGTATTTAAGCAGGGCGATAATTGAAGCACATCAAGGGCGAATCTGGGTAGAACCCCGGCCTGATACCGGAGCGAGAATATGTTTCTCGCTCTTGCGAGAAAAAAATCTAGCCGAGAGTTTATGGGCAGACAATAATAAAAAAACATAATGGTTGGAGAATAAATGCCGAAAATTCAAACAAGTTGTCCTCAATGCCAACAACCCATTGTCGCTGAGATATTTCAAGTCATTGATGTTAATAGGAATCCGCAATTAAAAGAAGTGCTGCTAGCAGGCGGCCTGAATTTCGGGCAATGCCAAACTTGTGGATTTCAAGGGCAGCTGCCCGTTCCCCTGGTTTATCACGATGCTGAAAAGGAAATCTTATTGACATTTTCTCCTCCTACCATCAACAAAACGATGGAGGAAAAAGAAAAAGCTCTAGCCCCGCTGTTAAAGGACATCATTGATAATTTAGTTCCAGAAGAACGGAAGGGATATTTATTTCAACCTAAAACAATGCTGACTATGAACAGCCTTGTCAAAAATGTTCTGATGGGTGATGGAATTACAGAGGATATGATCAAACAACAACAAGAAAAAATGAACTTGCTTGACCTGTTATTTTCAAAAGATGGTGAGCAATTAATAAAAACTGTTCGCGATAATAACCTAAAGATAGATAGGGAATTCTTTGCTTTATTTGCTGAAATTGCTCAACGAATACTTGGCAGTCAGGACAATAAATCTATTACAAAAATACAGGAACTACAAGAAGTTCTAATGTCTGAATCAGACGTTGGAAAAGAAATATTGAATGAGTCCCTGGAAATCGAAAAAGCAAGGCAGTCGTTGGAAGCTTTAGGGCAAAATCTTACTCGTGAGTCTTTGCTTGAGCTAGTTATCAAGTCACCTTCTGATGAAAGTGTCAAAGCAATTGCAAGCCTGGTTAGACCGGCAATGGATTATCAATTCTTCCAAATGTTCACTGAAATGATCGAAAATACGGATGATAAAATTAGAAACGATTTCATAATTAAACGAAACCTGCTATTGAAGGTCACGCAGGAAATTGATCAACAGCTCGAACAGAGACTAGCCGCGTCGCGGCTTATCATTGACAAGATTATCAACCATGAAAATCCCGATGAAGCTTTACTTCAATATTTAGGATCGATTGATCCATTCTTTATACAAGAGCTTTCGTCTGAAATGGAAATAGCAGAGAAACAAAAACTTTACGATCGTAAAACAAAACTTGAAAATCTGTTTAAAAAGATACAGGAACTAACAACACCGCCTGAATTAAAAGTATTGGAAAAATTATTGGATGTGGTTGAAAACGAAAAGGAACTTAGAAATGTTGTGGATGATATTGACGGGCAATTATTAACCCAGTTGATTGATTACCTGACATCCATTATTGGACAATACGAAGAGCGATTGAATGAGACCAGCAAGAATGATCGCCAAGAAATAGAAGAGACTTTAGAGAAAATGAAGTTGGTATACAACTTCGTATTGAAGCGTTCAATGAAAATGAAATTAAGAGGTAAATAAGGCTGGTTTGAACAAAAGGGTGACAAGTTTAGTTTGATTTACCGCCTGTATAGGATGGATTATCTATTCGGTATCCCTGACCGCGAACAGTAACAATATAATCGTGGTTGCTGTCATATAATTTGATGCGATCGCGAAGCCTTCTGACAAGGGCGTCCAATGCCTGATCAGTGACGCCAATGGATTGTTGGGTTCCCCATACGCCATTGATTACCTCGGACCTTGAGATAACTCTTCCTCTGGACTCGGAAAGGAGGATTAGGAAATTAAATTGCAGACTAGAAAGAGGTGGATCAATTTCCTTGTTTAGAATCCAGGCTCTGCGAGATTCTTTCTCTAGACGAATCCTCCGGAAATATGAAATAACAGATGTTTCAAAATCTCCAGGTGATAACGGTATGGTGGCATCCTGTCCCAGGAAAATAAATTCTTGAGCAAGGGCAATTTGGATGATATCCCCATCTTCAAGGGTAGTGATACCAGTGACCGGCTTGCCATTATGGAACGTACCGTTTTTACTTCCTAGATCCTCCAGAGTGGGTCCTTTGGAAGTAGGCTTGATTTGAGCATGCTCCCGGGATACCTGTTGATTGGCTATGGATATATCGCACGAACTTGTCCGTCCAATCAATAATGAATTAGAGATTGTCCAGCGGAAGCCATTTAATGGCCCGCCCTGGCCAACAAGAACTGGCTGAGGGTGATTGTTGTTTTCCATGTGTATCATAAGGCATTAATATCTAGTCTGTCATCGATTATAATCGAATTGAATTGTTGATGGGGATTTAGACCAGTGGTGAAATGAATAATACACATAAAACTGAAGAAGTGATCAAAAAGCGCTATAAAATAACAGAAATCATCGGCCAGGGCGGAATGGGTTGTGTTTACCTGGCTGAAGATTTAAGACTATCCGGCCGGATGTGTGCTTTAAAAGCGGTTTACTACGAAAATAATTTACCGCCCGAGGTGATCAAACAAACCCGGGAACAATTCAAAAGAGAAGCTACTGTTCTTGCTAGATTAGACCATCCGAATTTACCAAAAGTTTCTGATTTCTTTTCAGACGAAGATCGGGATTACCTGGTTATGGATTATGTACCAGGTGATGATCTAAGGACGTTAATGCTGGATGAAAAGAAGAGAGGTAAATATTTGCCTGAGCGAGTTGTATTAAGCTGGGCTGACCAAATTGCTGATGCATTAATTTACCTGCACAACCAATCTCCAGTAATACTTCACCGTGACATTAAACCCTCCAATATCAAACTAACACCAAATGGCATTATCAAACTGGTGGATTTTGGTTTAGTCAAGATATTGATCTCAGGAGAAAAAACCATTACGGTTGTTCATGGCCATGGATCTGCTTATTACACACCTCTGGAACAATATGGAGGTGATACAGGACACACTGATCCCCGTAGCGATGTATATTCGTTTGGGGCAACCTTATATCATCTTATGACTAATAAAGCCCCTAAAGAAGCCCGTGAGAGGTTTCTGGAGCTAGAGGGTGAACTTCCCATTAGAGATAGTAATAAAAATATCAGTCCGAGGACAGAACGGGCTATCAACATGGCAATGAACGTACACCCGGATAAACGGTTTCAAAGTGTTGAAAGCTTTAAGGAATATCTTCTGGGAGATTGGGATCCAAGAAAAAAACCAAATGCAGCTCTACCTTCTCCAAAGATAGGGGATTTGTTAAGTTACAGGGAGGAAAAGGTTCTGGCCTGGATTGCAGTTCTGCTTCTATTGGTAAGCATCGTTGTTAATCTGGTTCAATAAAGATCGGGGATTTCATCACTTGTTGAAAAATAAAAGCTAACGCCCAACCCGATAGTGAACCAATTGAAACTGTAATCCCAACAGAAAGCGCAGATAAACCACCTGGAAATATCTGTTCAATTCCAGGAAGGTTTAACAACATATAGTTATAAATGAATAGGCCTCCAATTATGCTGGATATTCCCCAAATAATGCCTTCCCTAACCCTTCCAGCAATCGCACCAAGCCTGTATGCGATTAAAGAAATTGTTCCCAGTAGAATTAATGAGAATAGCCATGATCTCCAAACGGGATTTGCAGTATCCAGGTTCGAGGGAGAGAGTGGATCAAGGCTGTTTTGAGCTTCTGACGCTGTAGGAGATGCATCAGGAATATATTCTGGAGCTTCCTCGGTATTCTCTGTATCTGTAATT
>VAPB010352134.1_pt1 | contig 10054 bp, 7 predicted proteins | sample 3395101 | NCBI WGS metagenome assembly VAPB01 (sample SAMN08290433, study PRJNA428436) | hydrothermal vent metagenome | isolation source: Deep-sea hydrothermal vent chimney | place: Indian Ocean: Southwest Indian Ridge | reverse complement strand
GGCGGGGAATACGGCGGCAGAATTATAGCACAGGGAAAACCCGAGGATGTAATTAAACAGACGAAGTCATATACCGGTCTATACTTAAAAGAATATCTTAAATCTAAATTGAGCGATTCTTAGAGTCTGATGTGCAAGGCAGGTCGAAGCGACTCGTCGCAAAGACTCGCTCCGAGTTCAAAAATTCATAATGCGACCTGCCTGCTGGCAGGCGGGTAAAATATTGGAATTATCTTAATGCAATATTTAGTCTTTTTCGCCTCGGCGAATCAGACGAGTCTGACACTCAATGAATAAGTAAACATCTTCAAAGCAAAAGAAAGGCTGCACTAAAGTATCACTATGTATTTTTTCACCCGCCTTACACATCCTTATGAAATTAAATCGCTCAATTTAGGTTAAATAAAGAACAGGGTTCGAGTAAAAATTAAACATAATAAGAAATAATTCTTTCACTTGAATCATTTCTTATTTTGAAATAATGCTATAATCTGAAAGATTGTTATGATCCCTCAGGATATAAAAGAAAAAGAAGCTATCCTTTCATTTCTCAAGACAAGGACAAGACCCGTTAGTCTTGGGGAAATCGCAAGAACTGTCGGTACACATAAAACCCGGTTCCGTTCGCTCAAGCGTGTTCTGAATTCGCTTGCTGGCTCAGGGGATATTTTCAAAACCCGGTCAGGATTATACGGTGTTGCCGAGAAGATGAGCCTGATTACAGGAAATTTCGAAGCACACAGGGACGGATACGGTTTTGTAGTTCCTGAACGGACCGGAGAACAGGATCTTTTTGTCCCTCCAAGAAAGACATCAGGCGCCATGTCCGGAGACCGTGTTGTAGCAAGGATAGAGAGTTTTAAAAGGAGAGAAGCCCGTGTAATAAAGATCCTTGAAAGAGGAAGAAAAAAGATAGTAGGGAAATTATATTATGAAAAAAACTTTTATTATGTAAAGCCAAGGGGCAGAAACAGTCCTTTTGATATTCATATATCACCTAAATCGAGATTAAATGCAAATGTCGGTGATATGGTTGTTGTTGAACTGACTTCCTATCCTACAGGTTTAAGGCCTCCGGAAGGCAGGATCATAAAAATCATGCCTGAAATAGACAGCCCTAAACTTGAAATTGATATGATCATTGAAGACAGTTCCCTTCCTCTTAAATTTCCTTCCCTGGTCCTTAAGGAGACCCGTGGTTTTACTGAAAAAATAAGTGTACGCGGCAGGACCGATTGTCGCAATATGCTTACAGTGACTATCGACGGTGAGACAGCTAAAGACTTTGATGATGCTATTTCAATAAAAAAGACTGATACAGGATTTGGTCTCTGGGTACACATTGCAGATGTCAGTCATTATGTACAGTGGGATACAGCGCTTGACCTTGAGGCAAGGAAAAGGGGCACAAGCGTTTACTTTCCCGGCAGGGTGATCCCCATGCTCCCGAAATGGCTTTCAAATAATTTGTGCAGTCTTGTCCCCAGGACCGACAGATATACGTTCACCGTTGAGATGCATTTTGATAAAAATGGAAATCTGACGAAACGGGATTTTTATCCAAGCCTTATAAACAGCAATGAGAGAATGACCTATACATCAGTAAAGAAGATTCTTCTTGATAACAATCAAAACGAAAGAAAGAAGTACGGTTATCTTCTTGAAAGTTTTGAAGTAATGGCAGAGTTAAGCGGGTTGCTGAGGAAGCTGAGTTCAAAACGTGGAAGCCTTGATTTTGACCTGCCGGAACCTGAGGTGCTTCTGGATATACAGGGCAGGCCTGATGCGATCATTAAAGCAGAACGAAACCTGAGCCATATGATCATTGAAGCTTTTATGATAGCTGCTAATGAAGCGGTTGCCTCCCATCTTGAGGCTCTGAAGATCCCGACAATCTACAGAGTTCACGAAAAACCTGACTCTGTCAAGCTTGAAGGGTTGAAAAAGATCTTTGATATCTTCGGGATAAAGGTGAAAAAGACAGGGCCAAAAGCATTTAATAAAGTGTTCATGCAAGCCAAAGGCATAGCCGAGGAATCCCTTGTTAATATACTTCTTTTACGCTCGCTCAAGCAGGCAAAATATTCAACAGATAACATAGGTCATTTCGGCCTGGCATCTACTGCTTATGCCCATTTCACTTCTCCTATCAGAAGATATCCTGATCTAATTGTTCACAGGATACTGCGGGACTCAATAGGGGGTAAAAGGTCCAGAGATAAGAAGACTGCATATTTTGAAAAACTCCTGCCGGAGATTGCCTTTCATTCCTCAAGGACTGAAAGGACGGCTGATGATGCTGAAAGAGAAGTTATAAGTGCAATGAGGGCATGGTTTATGAAAGATAAAATTGGGGAAGAATTTCATGGAATTGTAACGGATATTACGTCATACGGATTAAATGTTCAGCTTAAAGAATTTTTTGTTAAGGGTTTTTTACGCGTTTCGTCCATGGCTGATGACTATTACAGGTTTGATGAGAAACATTACCGCCTGGTTGGAAGACACGGTAAAAAGACCTTTTCAATCGGTAAAGAATTGATGGTAAGAATAGAAAAAGTTGATATGGAAGAAAGGAAAATAGAGTTAGTTTTGGTCTGATCTATTGAGGAAAGTAAAGGGATTTCTTTCCGGTGGGTGCTCCACCCCACACCCCGGGTTACTTTCTTTTACCACCAAAAAAGAACCGCGGGTCTGGGGTGCGTAACCCCAAAAGAAATAGGGCATGGAATGGCCAGCCACCGTGCCAAACAAACTGGCAGGCAAGCACTGACTGACTGGTAAAAATCCTATATTAATATCAAGCAAATCAAATATTATGTTTACAATTACTGTATAAACAACCCTTAACTTGCCCAGGTTACTCCTCTATGAGAATAAGGGTGCTCTCTCCGTCAGGTGAGTTAAGAGGGTAATAAATAGCATTCCTTCCCTTTACCAGACGATATCCATTGCTGGAAAAAGCAATTTCCTGTGGTGTATCAATGTCCAGGATCTTGCCCTTCTGGGCTAATTTGGCAATAATATTTCCTGCAGCAATATTACAGAATTCTTTTACACCGTCAGAGATCATTTCTTTGGCATCAAGTTTAATATCTTTGCCTATAATTGTGGAGGTAATTAACCTGGCTATTTCCTGAGAAGATGAGAGGATATATTCATATTTATGTGTTCCGGATAGATTGAGAGAGATCAATAGGAAGTTTTCCGGGGGTTCGTTGTTGCTTATAATGCAGTTGCCAACTTTAATATTTACACATGCGAGACGCTTGAGCATTTTCTGGGTCAGGGCTACTATATCCCTGACAATTTCAGGATTCTTGATGCCCTCAGGGATAGTTATCTCACCTTCATCATATATGCTTTGATCTATCCTGAACAGATCAAGTTCTTTCTGGATGATATCCCGGGTTATAAAACCTTTCTGTACGAGGGCTTCTCCTATGAGAATATGATCATTTCTTTGAATGTTTAATATCTCTTCAACAAGCTTTGGGGTTAAGATATTCAGTTTTACAGCGATCGCTCCAAACATCATGTCTAGGTTTTTTTGCTCATCTTTTATCCTGTCAATATCCTTTTTTGTAATATAACCTTTTGAGAGGGCATATTCACCGAATTTAATGTTTTTGGATTCCTGGAAATCTATAGCCTCTAATAGCTGGGCCGGACTAATAATATTTTTTTCCAGAAGAAATAGACCAAAAAATTTTACTGCCATTTATTATCCTTCCCTGATTTTAAAGACTGTTAAGTATCTCTATTACTTTATCAGGTTCCAGAGGCTTTGAAATTATATTTTTGGCACCGAACTTTATGGCATCCATGGTCTTGCCACCGACACCTACAGCAGACGAAACAACCACTATCTTGGCTTCTTTATCAATAGACATTATGGTTCTTATTGCCTGGAGGCCGTCCATCTCAGGCATGATCAGGTCCATGCACACAAGATCAGGTTTTAAGGTTGTATATAGCTTTATCCCTTCAATACCGTTTTTTGCGTGGCCTACAATCTCAAAGAGACCTGAATCCGTAAGGATATTCTCCAGAAGTTTGGCAAATACAATACTGTCATCAACTATAAGAACCTTTTTTTTATTCATAATATTTGCCCGATTTTACAGTTTATTATGCAGGTAACCGGAACAATGTTGATAGCTCTATAATTATAACAAAAATCTCCTGATTATGAACATAGTTTCTTAAAGACTTAAGAGGAGACGATTAGCTGTTGTAAATGAAAGGCTATTTATTTATCAGATTTTTAACACCAGGAAATGCATCAATATTTGTATGGGGGATGAAAAGACCTGAGACATATTCATCCATGAATGAGCGGGATACTGACAGTTCAAGATATGTCATTTTTTTTGCAATTTCTTCTGCTTCCTCGCGCATCTCTTTGGAAAGTGTGCACAGGTAAGCGCCGATAATCGAGGTGTTCCCCATGTATTTAAATTTTTCTTTTGGCATATCTGGCAGCATCCCAAGTATTATGGCTTTTTCAATATCCAGAAACTTACCAAAACCGCCTGCTATATAAATCTTCTGCACATCATTAAATGTATAGCCAACTTCTTTAAGAAGTATTGAAAAACCTGCATAAATGGCAGACTTTGCTCTGATTATATTCTCAACATCTGTTTCAGTTAACACTATATCTCTGCCGTCGGCTGAATATACAAGAAATTCCACGCCGTCCTCACCTTTTCTTACTCTTTTTGAAACTTTTTTCTGCAGTTTCCCTTTCTGGTCCAGAATACCGGTAATAAACATCTCTGCTACTGCATCGATCATTGCTGACCCGCATAGTCCTATTGGCCGGGTGTTATCACCCCCTATAACCTTCAGTTCAGGCTCGAGCGTATCACGATTTATCCGTATGTCCTCTATTGCCCCGTCTGTTGCTCTCATTCCGTGCTTGATGCCGCTTCCCTCAAAACAAGGGCCTGCAGAACAGGCTGCTGCTACAAGCAATTCGGAGTTTCCCAGCACTATTTCTCCATTCGTTCCTATGTCTATGAAAAGGCTTAATTCCTGTTTTTTGTGTAATCTTGCTGCAAGAATACCTGAAACTATATCTCCGCCCATATAGCTGGCGACACATGGGAATGAGTATACAGGGGTGTTAGGATCGGTTTTTATCCCCAGTATTCCGGCATATGCAACAGGGAATATGTTTGCAGTAGGTATATACGGGTCCTCTCTTATTGCAGAGGGGTTAAGACCTAAGAAAAGGTGAGTCATTGTTGGGTTTCCGGCTATTACAATATGGTCAACAGAGTCTATATGCACTTTGTGGGTTTTCCTTAACAATGAAAAAAGCAGGTTAATATCAGAGATAACAGACTTGTTTAAACTGTTTAAGGCGTTATGCTCTGTTGCATGGACAATCCTGGTTATTACATCGTCCCCGAACTTTATTTGTGAATTGTAGGTTGATGCTGTGTCTATAAGTGTACCATCGGTAAGGTCTATAAGATAAAGCACAAGTGTAGTTGTTCCTATATCAACTGCAATACCGTATCTGGGGGTCTTTTTATCACCTGGAAATATTTTAGTGATCTCATTACAGTTTTCAATATGTAAGGTGGTTAACGTTACCTGCCAGTTATTTTTTCTAAGAATATTTGCAAGACCAGGCAAAAACCTGAAAGGGAAGGTTAAACAGCTTTCGCCTTTTAAAAAAAGTTCTCTCCTTAACCTTTCAAGGTCGCCTATGTTGTCGTCCAGTGAGGGTGGAGGGAGTTTTAACACGAACCTCTCGGTTATAGGTCTTATTTCATCAACCAAAGAATGTAAAAGGGTTTTAAGGTCTTTTGACCTTCCAGTAGCGATCTGGCCTTCGACAGTTAGCTGTGATTCCTTGGGGACTTCTATAAGTAAATCCTCACGTGGGAAAGTCTTGCAGGCAAGGGCATAGCCTTTTTTTATTTCTTCGCTTGAAAGCTTTATTTTTGAACGGGAATGAAACAGGCCGGACTTAATTATTATTTTGCACTTACCGCAGGTACCTTTTCCACCGCATGAAGATGTAAGATAGATACCTTCTTTTTTAAGTGTATTTATAATAGAAGTGCCGGAAGAACATGATATGCTTTTTCCTGTTGTTAAAGATATTTTCATTCAGTTAAAACAATTCTTTTACATTAAATTTTTAGCTGCAAACTATATTAAAATCCGAATATCGAATATCGAAATTCGAATAATCTAAATTTAAAATAGTTTTGAGCATTTGGGTTTTGGTCATTCGATATTGTCGGAGCGACTCTTCGCGGAGACTCGCTTCGAGTTTCGTGCTTCGGACCTGCCTGCCGGCCCGCTTCGCCGAATCGAGGCGAGCAGGCAGGTTTAGAATTTTAAGATTTTGCATTATAATTCTTTAACCGCATCCACAGCAAAATACGTGAGAATAAGGTCTGCTCCCGCGCGTTTTATTGAGGTTAGAACTTCCATAACGACTTTTCTTTCATCAATCCAGCCGAGTTTGGCTGCTGCCTTGATCATCGAATACTCGCCGCTTACGTTATAAGCTGCTACCGGTACTTCAAAAGAATCCTTTATATCTGAAATTATGTCCAGGTAGCACATAGCAGGTTTGACCATTACCATGTCTGCACCCTCCTCAATATCCAGGGCAACCTCTTTAACGGCCTCTCTTCGGTTTGAAGGATCCATCTGGTAGGACTTTCTGTCACCGAACTGAGGCACTGATTCTGCCGCATCCCTGAACGGAGAGTAAAAGGATGAGGCATATTTTGCAGCATAGCTTATTATCGGGATATCTTGAAACCCCTGGGCATCAAGGGCTTCCCTTATAATGGCTACACGGCCGTCCATCATATCTGATGGAGCGACAATGTCTGCTCCTGCTTTTGCATGAGACAGCGCTTCTTTAGCCAGAAGCTCGAGAGTCGGATCGTTAAGTATCTTGCCGTTCTCAACTATACCGCAGTGACCGTGATCTGTGTATTCACAGAGACATACATCCGTAATAACCATTAGTTCAGGAACTTTGTCTTTGATTGCCCTGACTGCTGTCTGCACAACACCCTTACTGCTGTAGGCTGCTGAAGCCTTTTGATCTTTATGCCTGGGGATACCGAAAAGCAAGACAGCAGGTATTCCGAGACTATAGACCTTGCGGGCCTCTTTTACAGCCATGTCAACGGATTGCTGAAAACAACCGGGCATTGCAGGTATTTTTTTCTTTACGCCTTTTCCATATGTAATAAACATTGGATAAATGAAATCTTCAGGTCTGAGACATGTTTCCTGAACCATCCTTCTTATTGTTTTATTATTTCTTAACCTGCGTGGTCTGTGAATCGGGAAAGACATGGCTGCCTCCTTTAATAAATTGCAAAATTAAAATTTTAAAATTCAAAATGATCATTGATAACTGATAATTGTTAATTGATAATTATATCTAAGTATACCAGATTTTATTTTCTCTCTCAGCCCCAAGGTTTTTTGTTCTCAGGCTTTTCATGAATGCAGTTGCAATTTGCAGATGCCTGTATATCATTGCTGAAAGGTTCGATATGTATGACAACATCTACAACAGAAGGCAACTCCTCCTTTATGGCTTCCTCAACGTCATGTGCCAGTTCATGTGCATCATGCGTACTTGTTTCAGGATCAATGAGAATATGAAGATCAATATTAACAGCACCTTCTTTGCCCCTTGTCCTTATGCCATGGCATCCCTTTATCCCTTTAACCCGGTCTATTATTTTCTTTATCTCATCTGGTTCTATGCATGCAGCGTCGGTCAGAACGTTTGTTGCTGACCTAAGTATATTAAAACCAATCTTGGCAATAAAAAAGGCAATTATAATAGATGCAATTATATCAATGACAGGGTATCCAATTTTAGCTGCAACAAGACTTATTACAACAGACAGCGAGATAAATATATCTGTTTTCGTGTGCATAGCATCTGCCAGAAGGAAATCGCTCTTAAGCTCATGACCTTTGCTTGTCTCATATATCATGACCCCGATGTTTATTAAAAGTGTTATTAACATGATTATAAAACTGAGATATGTCACTTCAACGCTGTGATGTATGCTTAACCCGAGGTAGGCTTTTCTCAGTATTCCAATGCCTGCAATAAATATGAGTGTAGCTATTGCTATGGTTGAAAGAGTTTCGAACTTTTTATGGCCGTAAGGATGTCCTTTATCAGGAGGGTGTGAAGCTATGAAGATACCGACCAGCCCGATAATATTTGATGTTCCGTCAAAAAATGAATGAAATCCGTCTGAGAACATACTGATAGAGCCTGTTTGATAGCCGTAAGCAATTTTAGCTATGGCAACGAACATATTAAGAAGAAGGGTATAATAAAGAACTTTTCTGACTTTTTTAAGGCGTGACATTAGTTTAATTATAAACTATTTAATACTACTTCCCAATGCAAAAGTTATTGAATATCCTGTTGAGTATATCTTCAGGCGTTGTAATGCCCAGTATTTCGCCTATTGCATCAAGTGCACTTCTTAATTCAACAGCTGTAAACTCCGGGGACATTTTCCGGGAGTCCCTTATAAAGGCATTTATTGATGAAAGGGCTTTTTTAAGAGCTTTTACATGCCTTATGTTTGTAACAAGGCCTGTACTGCTTAAAGACCCGCCCTTGAGAGTTGTTTTAACTATTTTGTTTTTTAGATCATTAAGGCCTGTTCCTTTGACCGCAGATATTCTGACAGTTTGCCTCTGAAAATCCCCCCATCCCCCCTTTAGTAAAGGGGGGTAAGGGGGGATTAGCTTCTGCGGAAGATCGGCTTTGTTTATAACCAGGATGGTATTTTTGGGGTCTGATTTTCTGATAAGTTCTTTATCTGTAGCGTGCAGTTTTTCGTTTCCGTTAAGAATAACAAGTACCAGGTCTGCGTCTTTCATTGCACGCAAACTTCTTTTTACCCCTTCTTTTTCAACTATGTTTTTAACCTCCCTTATCCCTGCCGTATCCATGATCTTTACAGGGATTCCTTTAATATTCAGGTGGTCCTCGATGATATCCCTTGTGGTTCCGGGCATTTCTGTAACAATGGCTCTATCCTGTTCAAGAAGGGCATTAAGAAGAGATGATTTTCCTACGTTTGGCCTGCCGATAATTGCAGTTTTAAGCCCTTCTCTAAGGATTACTCCGAACTGTGATCCTGTTATAAGGGCTTTAAGGGCTTTCTGAATTCCAGAAGCCATTTTTTTCATTTCATCTAATGACAGGGGTTCAATATCCTCATCCGGGAAATCGATGTGTGCCTCGACAAAAGCGGTGAGCTCAAGAAGTTCATCCCTTATTGCAGCTATTTTTTTTGAAAGTTCTCCTCTAAGCTGTTCTACGGCAGCTTTCTGCCCCTGTTCTGTAAGTGCATTTATCACATCAAGAACTGCTTCTGCCTGGGCAAGGTCAATCCTGCCGTTAATGAACGCCCTCTGGGTGAATTCTCCGGGTTCAGCAAGCCTGGCACCGGTTTTTAAAGTTAGCTCCAGGATTCTTCTTAGCGGTACAGGGCCGCCGTGACAGTTGATCTCTATAACATCCTCTCTGGTGTATGAATGAGGAGCCTTCATAATTGAAACAAGGACCTCATCTATAATTTCTTTATTTGAATCTATAATATGGCCGTAACTTATTGAGTTTGAAGGTATGTCTTTAATAGACTTGTACTTTGACGGGGAAAAGATCTTATTGGTTATTTTTACAGAATTTTTACCGCTGAGCCTTACAATTCCAATACCGCTGTAGGCAAAAGATGTTGATATGGCAGCTATTGTATCATCAGTAAACATGATGAAGTTTAAAGTTCAAGCTGTTCAAAACGATTAACCGGTAAAACGTCTGAAAAGAATTGGGAGTTTCCAATTAAGCAGCAGAGCTTGTTGTTTTTTTATTTACATGGTACTGCTGAATGATACCAAGTATATTGCTTACGAGCCAGTATATGACAAGTCCTGCTGGAAAGCTGAGAAACATAAAAGTAAATACTACAGGCATCATCATCATCATTTTTGCCTGCTTGGGGTCTGCTGTAGGAGTCAT
>VAPB010023541.1_pt1 | contig 10060 bp, 5 predicted proteins | sample 3395101 | NCBI WGS metagenome assembly VAPB01 (sample SAMN08290433, study PRJNA428436) | hydrothermal vent metagenome | isolation source: Deep-sea hydrothermal vent chimney | place: Indian Ocean: Southwest Indian Ridge | reverse complement strand
TCTCTTACTCCTGACTTCGGAACTATTGTAAGAGCCAGATCAACCCGATTCTCAACAGATTCTTTCGCAATTGCATCGGCGCACGCATGCTTCATCAAATCCAGCTCTACCTGTACCAGAGAAAGAAGCTCATTTGTTGAATAAGTAATGACAAAGTTCTCAATCGCATTATAGTCAACAAGAATCTGCTGACCATTCACCATACTCCCTGATTCTATCATTATTATAGTAGTAGCCTCAGTATCTGTACCTGGATCAATTCTAAAATCCACTGTATTTACATACCGAATAGTTTTATCAACATTTCTCACCACAATAGATTCAGGATCGGCACCCAAATAATCAAGGGGTTCCGGCTTACCAAGAATAATTACATGCGGCTCTTCAGTAATAGTCTGAAACTCTGTCAAAGGAAGATTGTTTGCAAACATTATCCGAATACTGTCTTTTGCTATGGTTGAATTTCCTTCTTCAAGTGGGTCCTGAAGTTTAACGAGTTCCCAATTAGCAGTAGTCAACAACCCTGACAACTGACCCGTAACAGAAATAATTTCATTAACCGGCTGACGTTCAAGAATGAATGTATCAGAACTCCTGAATTTATAGTCAACCTTTATAACATCATCAGAAGCTAAACCAACAAAGACATTTGTGGATTTCGTTTCATCCAGATCAATAGTATCACCATCACCAATAATCTGATAACCAGAAATATCATACTCTGCCGCCCTGGTTGCATTATACACCCTTGTTACTTCAAAAATAGGCGTATGGGCGGTTACACGAGTATTTGTTGTTTTGAACTGAAAGGAAGCTACATTTATAATGGTAAAGGTCTCGCCAGGCTGCGCTCCCTGAGAAGAAATGATACTCTGAAACGAGAAGGCTATCTGATCGGAAACCTGCCGCGGCCGTCTGCCCTGGATATATACATCTACTTTACCACCAACATGCTTCTGACGAACTGGGTCGTAGTCTCTTATCATAAGAGGGTCATTAGCCTTTTCTACACGTACTCTCCGAACACCGGGAACATTAGCTGCAGTTTTGACATAACCACCTTCAGTGCCTGTGTCGGTAAAGAAAGCCAATTCAATTCTTGTTGCCAGGTCATGATTTGACTCTATATCCTGTCCAAAAGCGATAGAATTAGAATTTTCAACGAAAAAGTCACTATCAGCCCCGGAAGAATTAACCTCAACCGTAAAAGAATCAGTATTTCCTTCTTCTCCGGCATTAAGTGCCTCCACATCTACTTCCAGTTCATATCTTCCTGTTACACTGTTGAAATACTGAGCACTATTTTCAACCTGCAGCACCTTTGTTACAAGAGCCCTATACGACTGAGCTAACACATTCTGATCAAGATCACCCAACGTAGAAACAACGGCCCCTTCATTTATTGTCATATCTCTAATAGGCGCTGTTTCTGTATAGTAAGTGACAAGGCCTATTGCAGTTGCAGCTGTTCGCCGGATAATATCAACATTAGAAGCAAGTTTATCAAATTGGTCATCAATAAGCTGCTGAACGTCATCAGGATTAGATAAAAAGAGCGCTAATTGTAAAGCCTTTTTCGGTAGAGAAGTTTCAATCGGATCACTTACAGTGTCACCATCCGCATCATCAAAGTCCAGCAGACCGCTTACTGACAGGGAACGTGCCATAAAGTCCTGTATAATGTAGACTCTTGCCATTTCCTCAGTAATGGGGTCCATTATATCTCTCATTACAGTACCAGGTTTAGTATCAGTCCCCTGATTTGCAATCAATAATTCCTGACTCATGGTGAGAATAATACTATTCTGAGACCTGGTAGGAAGATCCTTAATTCCTGTTGTGATAGTAAGAGGAGAACTTTGCATTTCTATGGAAAAAGCACTTTCAGTCACCTGACCAAGAACCGGATCATAAAGCACAGTGGTAATCACAAAGAAGAATGGTGTGCTTTCTCCAAAAACTGCTGCTGGAAGCAACCCTTCAGCTACCAGTTCTGCATATCTGGTTTGATCAAAAAACTGAGAATAATAATATTCTCTAGTGATTTCTTCAGTCGTTGTCGTTACCCTGATATCCCCCGCAGTATCTGTGGTAGTATTTAAAACAGTTGCTTTATCTTCATAAAACGAAAATGCAATAATAGGATCAACATTTATCTTAGCGTAAAAGCCGTTTACACCACCACTCTGCAAAGAAACATAATAATTATAACCTAAAGCATTAGGTTCAGGGTTCTGGGCATTCACGATCTCCATCTTATCCTGATAACGAAGAGACCTTACCCCTGTTGGCGGGGAAACTGTAACAAAATTGGCACTCTGAACCAATGTTATCGTTATTGTAGCTGCAGGACTCAGTAACAAAGTATTCTTTTCAATAGCAATAACATTTACAATATTCTCCCCTAAAGATAATCCACCAGTCCACGCCCAAACGAATTCACCTGTGGTATAGGAAATACCGTTAAGAGACCCGTTTACCTGGATTTCTTTTGTATCGGTAGAAGTTGTTCCCGATATTGTCTGAATACTGATATCAGTGGCATAATTAGAACCGCCTGAAGGCAAAACAATTACTGGGGCAGGTAAAGCCATTTTTTATTTCCTATGGAGACAATTGCAAAAATTGAGTATAATCAACTGTACGGCCCGATTTCGCCGTCACAGAAATTTCCGTTCGTATTATAGTTGGATCTTCCTCATCAAATCTTATTTTAACATTCTGTATTTCATCCATAAGCTCTCCGTCTGTTACCGGCCTGTCTGTAAAACGATACTGATCCTGCAGGCTTTTTAAAACATCCAAAGTTGCGGAGATTTCCTGTGTGATCTTCGTTGAGATATAAGAAGAATCAATAATCTTCTGACCGAGGAGTTTTACCAGAAACGTCCCTACGTAAGTATGGAAAGGATTACTTTGTTTCTCGGTGACAGTAAACTTCATCATATTCTGAAGTAAAAGTTCCTCATTTCTCCGAACCTGGAGGGCTCCCCTAATACCATAAGAGATATCATCCAATTCATTAAGACCTGCACATTTAGGGCAAAAACCACTTAAAGTGATGTAATTCAACTCGAAATAATCCTCAATTGACTGCCATTTTCTATTTAACTGAATTAATCTCGGTTGCTGTACTGTTATGGTATCCGGATCAGAAATGATATTATAGGCACTTTTTGGTACGAGATCATTAGAAGCAAACAGCTCAGTATTAGACGCAGCAAGGGGCTGAGACATAATGATAGTCCGTCTATCGTCCTCCAGCAGAACCAATTCTCTGTAGATTCTGTGATTACATATTGTGTTTATTTTTAAATCATAAGACATAATAATATATAAACTATTTAAAGATTATTAAATTAACCGGCACTCTGTAAACCCCACATTACATAAGCCACAAATTCCTTTATTTCAGTCCGTGTAGTCGAGGCTCTTATTATCTTCGAATTCTTCTCTTTTATTCTGGCAGGGATTTGCCCAGCATCAATAACTATCATCTCTTCCACTGAAACAAAAATATCAGTGTTCCCTATTTTTACAGTATACCCTACAACACTCTCATAGCTGTACCAACTTTTCTCCTCCATTTTCTGGTCTGACGTAAAAACAATCATATCATTTGCTCTCTGTTTTGCCAGAATAACAGATTCATCACTTGTCCCACGTAATACCGTTACTTGATTCCCCAGATATACAATGAGGCCACGTCCAGCCTTTCCAAATCTCTGCACATATATCTTCACCCATTCAGGAGCAGCATCATCTCCCGTAATAGGGAGATCCCCGTACTGTATCTGAACCTCTATTTCAACCAATCTTTCAGCTTCCTTCAATTTTTCTTCATAGAGATCCTGTGCTGCAAGCGTTTCCGCTTCAAATACTTCTTGAGCTTCTTCCTCTTTTGCGTCTGTAGAAGTCACCTCATCTCCGGTAGGTTTTGCATCAGGACATACAGGTAAACCAAAGTACATCCGAGATTGCTTCTTTTTCCAATTTTTCCTTATGGTATCAAAAAGAGTAGGCATCTCAAAAGATCCCAAGTAGAAATCACCAATTCTTATTGCTGATACAGGGTAACTCAAAGTATCAACACGCATAGATTCAGAAACAGAAATGGAAATATCTGGCCTAATTTCAACACCCTTTGAAATAATCGGATCAGCGACCACAGATTTAACATCATTGAGATAGCGAGTAACCTTTAATGACATCTTTTTCGTACTTCGGGCTGCACCCCGAGCAGTCTCCGAATAACCTTCTAAAACCTTTAAATTCTTTGTGTCTCCAGGATTATCAAAATTCAACAGAGTCGATAAAGGAACAACTTCTTCGGTAACAGTTATCCCCTCCTCTGAAGTTTCTATAACACGCGCATTCAAACCCTTTGCATGACCATGTGCATAGAATAACTGCTGATATACCCGCAATTGATTAGCAGTTCTTCTATCCCCATCAGGATACCCTACAACTTTCCCCGCTTCGAGAATCTCCAACCATTCTTTAACAGTCTTTCCTGTCTCTGAGGAGGTGTGTCGGTACACTGTCGAAAGATCCCTGAATTGTTTACTTATTCCCTGGAGCAGTAGAATATTCGTAGTTTTAGCCTGGGCGATCTGATCAGCAACAAGCTCTTCTCTCGTAGGGGCCAGAAATTTCCCTATTTTATTACTATCATCCTTTTTTTTCTCAGCATCATCAAAGCGTTTCTTTATCTCATCATATTTCTGCTTATATAAATTTAATGTTGCTTCTAATTCCTTAATCTCAGTATTTATTCTATTTAACTCTGCATCAAGTTTACGAACACCATCTTCCAATGTCATGGTATTAAACTTATTATACATAATATTCTGATGAGGGTCATCCGCAACAGTAATCTGAGCAAAAGACTGAATCGCCACGTTCTTTTTATTTTTACCTGCAGTGTATTCCGTGGCTATTTTAATAGCATCTGAATTATTATAAATCCGAGCTTTTATTATGCTTTCATTACGGTACAATTCCACTAACCGAGCCTCATAAATAATCATGCGCCGCTTCACTCTATTAAAAACTATTCGCATGCTTCTAACAGAATTACCAACAATGAGACCATCCAGTCTCTCTATGTCTTGTTCAGTAGTAAATAGAATTTGACTGTCTTCAGACATATTAATTCTCCGTCAAAAGAGATTCTATAAGATCAAAGGCTGCTGAGTGTGTCTTTATTATTGCTACACCGGCATCCGTTGCCCCGTAACAAAGAACAATACCCACGGTAATTCCATTCGGACCACTAAAACCTGACTGAGCGTCTTCAGGTACTTTTGCTTGTCTTATACGCTGAGCAAAGACAGGCATTCCTCCTTTTTTAGGAGGAAGTTTTAACAGGGCCAGTGAAGGACCGAATATAAATTTCTTAAATTGCTCTATTAACCACGTAATTAAACTTAAAATATTCCCGTACATTCTTATTCTCGATATCATATGATCCAGAAAAGCAGTAAAGGCATCAGAAGCATCGGTCACCGTGCCCCTGAGTGTATCAAGAAAATTATTCAACATTTTAATCACTTCTTCATACCAGGGAACCATTCCTGAAAGCTGAATTGATGACCAGTTATTTAACTTCCCTGCTCCTATGGAGAGGAACTCAAAGCGCCCTTCAGGATGCTGAACAACATCTGCAATATTATAGTTATCATTACAGGTTTTTATTGCTACATTTAATTCTGTTGAATTAGACCCCTCAACAAAAAGCGTTGCTGACCGTATCATATAGTAATAATTAGTAATAGGAACCTTTGTACCGTCCTCCTCCTCAATGTAAGCAAACTCTATACCATCACTCCCGGGGATTTCCTCCGTTTTTATCTCATAATCCGTATACTTAAGAGTAGTAAGATTAGGGGGAGCTAAAACAGTAACTGGTTTCCCTTCATTAAAATCCTTATCATCATATTCTTGCACAAATCTTTCAGGTAATTTAACAGTACCGCTACCGTGTTCTAGTGATGAAAGAAGATCAAAAGATACAGAAAGAAGACCCGGTTCACCTGTTTCCTGATTATCCACAAGAGATGAGGGCACAAATTCCTCTTTTACTGTTTGGCCTCCCGGAATACGACTCCTATAAAGATGATAAACTGTTGACGTAAAACTATTATCCCACTCTACCTGTACCCCGAATTCTTTAGGTGCATCAGGATCTCTTTGTTTACGAGGCAACGCGAGCTGTTCCTGACTGACAAAGTACCCGCAAAAACCCCGCATATTCGTAGGAGGAGGCGGAGACAAATTAATCGGAAGAAGCTGCATGAAATCAAACATAGCTGCCAATTGTTTTAATCCCGTCCATAACTGATCCAAAGATTCAGTATCCAAAAGAATAACCATACCCCCTACCCAGGCATTCGGACCAAAAGTAGGCCTGTTAGCATCCTTCGTATTTTGTAAAGAATTTTCAAACCTGCTCAAAAAGCCGTTAAAACCTCCGCGTGCCTGGTGCTTCGAATCTATATTCCCGGCAGATTTCCTTAATAGAGCGGGAGGTGCAAAAACTGCCGCGAAAACGCCGTCATTCAAGGAACCTGAAAATTCATTTATCTTCGCTTGAGCAAAATCAATTACACTGACAAACAGCTTCGAAAAAGAATTGAAACTACTATTAAATAGCTCAAGGATTTTAAGAATCTTCGAAAGGATTGTTACAACTTTATCCAGTTTCTTAAAGGCACTATCCATACCACTCGTTAAATCAGATACCCACCCCAATTTATCCTCAATAGGAACAGCCATTCGTCCCCATTCATCTTTTCCGGCCACACCTGCTCCCGGGGTGCCTCCACCACCTATGATCTGTTCTATATCAGTAGGAATGTTTCCGGATTCTTCTTCCAGTTCTGAGATGAAATCGTCTAATTCTTCCTCTATACCCGCTGCTTTTGCTGCCGCATTAGTGACTGCAGGGGCTATATAAGGAAAAGCCTTTAATTTCGCACTTATATCAATTTGAGCACTTGGCATTTAAAATCTCTTCATTCTTTTTATTTGTTTTTCCACTTTTTTACTTTTCTCATAGACTGCATGACCAAGCATACCGGTCAGTTCTTCCAGACTCCTCATCATACGATTATTAGAACTCAGCCTTTTCCAGACCAGTACTTCCCCTTCAGTAGACTCATTTAAATGAAACTTTTGTTTATCTCTAGGGCTGACTCGTTGGACGCTATCAGCGCCTCTATTTGTTTTAGTCTCGCGTAACACCGTTCTATCCAAATTTTAAGTTAATTTCTTCAAGTTTGTAACAGGCACCGTAAGGTCCTGTAATGAATCGTCGGAGAATATTTAAAGCGGCATTCAAATCTGAATTGTCCTCATGGTTACAACGAAGACATTTAAACTTCTCACTCTGGCGATTCATCCTATCTGTATAACCACACTCCGAACAAGTAACACTGGTATAAAAAGGAACTACACTCCTAAACTTAACACGGTTAAGCTCACAAGCCTGTTCCAACCTTTTTAACCAGTACTTCCAATTCCAGATACCGATAGAACGTCTAATATTTTTACTCAATAGACGTTTGAGTTTAGTATTTTTATTTAAATCTTTCAATTTTTCCACTACAATTAAATCCGGCTCTAAAGCAATTATTTCCTGAACCACTTCATCAATTCTTTGTTTTAAGGCTCTTCGTGCCTGTTTTTGTCCTTTAGAACCTTGTACACATCTCTTAATTCTTTCGATACAGGTTTTAATATCTAAACCTAATTGAAACCTGTTAGATAAAGAAGCTAATGCATTTATGCCGGTATCTATACCTAAAAGTTTATTTCCTTCTCTTTTTAGACCTGTTTTCATTTCAAAACTAAACTGAACATATTTATCAGTGATAATATATGAGTTAAGTCTTTTACCTTCCTTCTGATACTTGTTAAAATGTTTATGTTTCTTAATAGGTAAATCAAATATTATCTTATTACCAACAGAAGCTATATGTAACCAAGCATCAAATTCTAAGGATTTTTTTGAGTCTACTAAATCCGCTACCGTAGATGAAACATACATTCTCTGTCCTCTATGTACAGGCATAGTTATTTTTTCTGGTTTATGCTTCCATCTTTCTTTAACAGCACGAATCATATCTATAGCTTCTCTAGCAGCAACTTTTCTGAATCGAGCAGAGAGCCAAGTTTTTGGTAAATCAACTATTTCTTTAAAAAGTTTAGATTTAGGTGGAGTTTCAGAGTCCCAGAAATAATTAATGAAAATATTACAGACTTTTCCATACTCAGCGATAACTTTATTGAGTTCCTGTTTTTTATGTCTAGTAGAGAATTTAAGACTACATTTTGATGATCTAATTAATTTCATTTTCTTCCTTATGTTATAAAATTCTTATTTATATTTAAAGCAGACTCATTCGATGCAATCTGTGCTTCTATTTGCTTCAATCTCGCATAGCACCCTTGTCTCCTGTTATAACGGTTATTTGCCCATGTATAGAGATCACCTGGATTTCCGTCACTATCCAGTAATAATTCCTCACTGGCAATAGAGGATAATATCTGAGGTACCCGACTTGTCAAATAAGTTATCCTGTTTGAAAGAGTAAGATCCCTCGCAACAATAAAATCAGTACGATCTTCCAACAATCTCTCAGATATTGTCTGATAATTTACTTTAGCATCCCTTAATCCCGGTTTAATCGTAGCATTAGGATTTATGAGCTGAGTATCTAATGTAAAAGCCTCACTGAGATCTGAGTTATACACAGCACTACCCGTAGCACTTACCACAGCCGAAGCATTAAGGACTGCTTTTATAGCGCCCACTGAATTATAATCAGTATACCTGTATACTTCCTGATAGGTATCTCCAGTGATCTCCCACAAAAGATTCACTGCGGTCTCATCCGTCACATAGCGCAAATTACTGACTGTTGTTGTATCTGTGAGGGTAATAACTGTTGGTGTATTGATAATAAAAGTTATTTCATTATTTACACTATAATCATTGGGTGATATCTCCCACGGTGACCATGTCCCAGCAATAGAGGAGTTATCACCCTCCCCGGTAATCACAGGCATATAAGGAGAAGCAAATAAAGTGGCATTCAAAATCCTTCGATCATAACCTGGGGAAGCTTGAAGAATAAAAAAGGTCTGACCCTCAATAGGAGTTCCTCCACTTGCTACACCTACATCAGTCGCATCTTTTCCGCGGATAAATACATTATGATCTGAAAAATCCAGAGACCACTTCCAATTGGTCCCTTTCCCCTGCCATCCCGGAGTTATGTTATTTATTGCAGCCAGCGCCAACTGAGTATCAACCAATTGAAGTGTGGCCGCTAAATGCGCTGCTGAAGTATCCCCAGAAGGAATACCGCCTTCGGCTATTATATCACCCGTTGCAGAAATCTCAGCCTGTAATTTTTGGATTTCTTCAAGAATAGTGTCCCGTTCATTCTCCATTTCGATTTCAGCATCATTCGTTGCTATTAGGCCGGCAGGGCTCGCTCTGTCCAATTTATTAGAATACCCTATAAGAGTATCCAGTTCAGTCTTTTCAGCCGCAATAAAGCCACGTTCATATCCATCAAGATCTATCTCAGGACGGTGATCCGCTGGGTCCAGATTACCTACAGCCGTCTGGTCACTTGAAAAACCCAATTTATCCACAGTTGTATTATCACCCATTTCCAAAAGGTTCGAAGGATATGTAGTACGCATAACAAGAGTGCTCTTATATCCATAAGTAGTGGTCGGATCAAGGACTCTCTCAAAAGAACAGGACAACCCACTTACATTCGAAGTAAGGATACGGGCTATTGCAGGGCCATCAGGATCTGAAAAGAAATCTCCAATAAAAGGGCCAGTTGGAAATTCAAAAGTATAATCCTTACCTACCCCGTCTATTATACAATTAAAAGCATCTCCGGAAAGTATCCCATAATCCTTATTTTTGGAACCTATTATCTTTCCACCCATAAAACCGTCATCGTCATATACAGGGTAACTATTATTCGTTGCTGTATATTCACCAGTTACCGTCTTTTCTTCAAAATCCTCTTTA
>VAPB010151908.1_pt1 | contig 10073 bp, 10 predicted proteins | sample 3395101 | NCBI WGS metagenome assembly VAPB01 (sample SAMN08290433, study PRJNA428436) | hydrothermal vent metagenome | isolation source: Deep-sea hydrothermal vent chimney | place: Indian Ocean: Southwest Indian Ridge | reverse complement strand
GCCAGACGAGATCATCGCCCAGGGCATCGAGGCCGTCGATGCGGGAGCGGCGATCCTCCACATCCATGCGCGAGACACAGCAGGCAAGGCAGCGGCCGACGTCGAGATCTTCAGGACCATCACGGAAGGCATCACGACAGCCCGCCCGGACACCGTCATCAACCTCACGACGGGTGGCGCAGTTGCCGGCCTTCCCCTCGAGGACCGGGTCAAGGTTGTGCCTGAGCTCAAGCCTGAGATCGCGTCGTACAGCGTGGGTGGCGGTGCACTTCTCGGCCGGTACGACAAGCGCCAGGGCCAGTGGGTCAACGACCGGTTCGTACCGCTCTTCGCGTCCCACGGAGAGCTCGAACGCGTGGCTCGCATCTTCCAGGAGCACGATGTCCGCCCTGAGCTCGAGGTGTATCACGCGGGGATGCTCAACAACGTGGAGGACCTTGACGCCCTCGGAGTGTTCGACCACCCGATGCTCATCAACTTCGTCACAGGGATCCCCGGGGAGATCACGAAGTCGACGGTGAAGAACCTCGTGTTCCTTGTCGATCAGTTGCCCGACAATGCGGTGTGGCAGGTCACGTCGATCGGCGCTCGCAACCACTTCAGAATGGTCGGCGCTGTCCTCGCGATGGGGGGTCAGGTACGGGTAGGGATGGAGGACAACGTCTACATCGGGCCAGGCGAGCTTGCGTCGTCGAACGGACAGATCGTCGAGAGAGCCGTGCGCATCATCCGTGAGGTCGGCTTCGAACCAGCCAGCCCCGCTGAAACCCGCGAGCTGCTGAAGCTTCGTGGGGCATGAACAGCTGATGGGGACCCAGGAACGCAGGGCACGCGAGCGCGAAGCCAGACGGCGGACGATCCTCGACGCTGCGCGCCAGCTCGTACGCGAGAACGGTTTCAGCGGTGCAACAACACGCCAGATCGCTGAGCGGTCCGAGCTGTCCGAGGCAACGCTGTTCTTCTACTTCTCGTCAAAGGACGAGATCTTCGTCTCACTCCTCGCTGAGGCAAGCGAGTTCTGGACGCAAGGACTCGACGACATCCTCTCCAGGGAGGGGTCGCCGAAGGAGAGGCTCGCTGAAGTGTGGCGCTTCTTCGGCGAAGTGCAACGAAAGCACCCCGAGTACGTGCACGTGTCCACTTACCTCGCGCATCCACGCTCCACGTCTTCGGTGGACGACGCCGTTCGGGCTGAGCTTGCCAGGAGCACTGGTGACAATTTCAAACGGCTCGCCGATCTGATGGCCGAGCTTGACGGCGTCGACGACCCACGGCTTGCAGCCGATGTGTTGTGGTCATCGTTCCTCGGACTGATGGTGCTACGACAGGGCAGGGCGAACCTCGACGCACCGGAGCACCCCACCGAAGCCGAGCTATCCAATGCGCTCGAGCTGCTCACCAAGGGGTTGACGCGGTGACCGACAGCTCACGCGGCATTCTCGACGACGTCCGCGTCCTCGACTTCGGCCGCTATATCGCAGGCCCGTACTGTGCCGCGCTGCTCGCGGACCTAGGAGCAGATGTCATCCGCATCGAGAAAGTCGATGGCAGCGAGGACCGCAGGCTGATCCCTGTTGCCGATGGTGACGCAGGGGCTCTCTTCCTCCAGGTCAACCGGAACAAACGGGGCCTCACCCTCAACCCGACCAAGGCCGCGGGACGTGAGGTCGTCCGGCGGCTGGTCACGGCATCCGACGTAGTGGTTGCCAACCTCCCTCCTCAAGCACTCGAGACTATGGGCATCGACTACGGATCGCTGAAGGAGGTCAAGCCGGACATCATCCTCACGACCGTTGATGCGTTCGGTCAGGGTGGTCCATGGAGCAACAGGCTCGGGTTCGATGGTGTCGGCCAGGCGATGTCCGGAGCCGTCTATCTCTCTGGAAGCCCTGAAACACCATCGAAGTCCTACGTGCAGTGGGTCGATTTCATGTCGGCCACATCTGCCGCGTTCGGCACTATGGCCGCGCTCATGGAACGCAGCCGGTCCGGGCGAGGCCAGCACGTGCAGGGCTCTCTCCTTGCGTCGGCACTCACCGTGGCGAACTCGACACTCCTCGAGCAGGCAGTGAACGCGCCTGATCGGGTGGCGACCAACAACCGCGCCCAGGTGGCCGGTCCAGCGGACATCTACTCCACGACCGATGGATGGATCATCGCCCAGGTGATCGGCGCACCGCTGTTCGAACGATGGGCTGTCCTCATGGGTGAGGAGCACTGGTTGAACGACGACCGGTTCGCAACGGACCAGGACCGCGGCAACAACAGGGACGTCCTCAACGAGCGCATGGCAGCGTGGTGCAGCGAACGATCGACCAGCGAGGCACTCGACACGCTGGTCGCGGCTGGCATCCCGGCTGGCCCTGTCCTGTCCCCACAGGCCGCTTTGGATCACGAACACATCCAGAGCCTCGGGTTCCTCCAGCCTACGCCCTACCCCGGTACACGGATCGCCCCTCCTCTCGCCAGGACCCCTGTGAGTTTCACCGAGACCGCGGCCGGCATCCACTCTCGTGCTCCTCTCCTCGGTGAGCACACGAAGAGCATTCTCGGCTCATTGGGCTTCGACGCTGCCGAGATCGAACAGCTGCGCGAAGACCGAGTGGTTTAGGAGAAGCTGAGAGCTGTTACGGCCTCCAGCCTCTCACCAGCGCTTCGGAGATCATTTCGCGTTGGACCTCGTTGGCGCCTTCGCCGTATTCGATGATCTTGCAGTCCCTGTAGTAGCGCTGCACGGGACTCTCCATCATGTACCCCTGGGCACCATGGAGATGCAACGCTCGTTCCGCGATCCACGTTGCCGCCTCTGACGCGACGAGCTTTGCAATGGACGCCTCAGTGTCGTACGGCATCCCTTCGGCGAGCAACTCCGCTGCTCCGTACACGAGGGTGCGTGCTGCTGCCAGCCGTGCGGTCATGTCGGCAAGGTTGAATCGCACCGCCTGCTGTTTGACCAGCGGGCCACCAAACTGCTGGCGTTCCTGGACATGAGCGGTTGCAGCATCGAGTGCCGCTCTCCCGATCCCGAGTGCGAGCGTCGCACCGTAGATGCGACCCTGAGAGAGCACGGGCAAGCACTGCCGGAAACCAGCGTCCTCGTCGCCGACCATCCGATCCGCCGGAACAACAACGTCATCGAAGTGGAGTTCTCCAAGCTCGGAGGGATGCATGCCGAGCTTGTCCATCGACCTGCGAGTGAGACCCGGTGTGTCACCATCAACAACGAACACGGAGATGCCTCCGAGGGAGCCCGGTTCGGCCGAGGTGCGAGAAACCACCATGATGACGTCGGCGATGGTGCCGTTCGTGATGTAGATCTTCGAGCCGTTGAGGATGTACGAGTCGCCATCCCGCTTCGCTGACAACCGCACACGGGTGATGTCTGCTCCTGAGTCCGGTTCAGCGTATGCCCATGCCGCGATCGTGTCACCGGAGAGGATTCCCGGCAGGCACGCGTCGCGAAGCCGATCCGAGGCAACCATTCCAAGCGCGCCACCACCAAGGACGGCGTTCACATAGATGCCGAGGGCGACGCCTGCCGAGGCCTTTGACAACTCCTCGAACAGAATCGACCGCTCGATCGGACCTCCGCCCGAGCCGCCAAGTTCCTCAGGTACCCCGATTCCGAGCCAGCCAAGCGCTCCGAGCCTCGGGAACAGGTCGAGTGGATAGGTCTTCGACTCCTCCCACTCGCGCACATGCGGCTCGATCTCTGATGCTGTGAACCGGGCCACCTCGGACTGGAAAGCCCGCTGGTCATCAGTGAACTCAAGCACCCGAATACTCCGGGCGCCTCTTCTCCTGGAACGCCGCAACGCCTTCCCTGTGGTCAGCGGTTTGGAGGCACTGCACCTGGGCGAATATCTCGAACTCAAATTCACCCGCCATGTCGACGTCGAGAGAGCGATGGATGGCCCGCTTCGTCCACGCATGGGCGATCGGTGGTCCTGACGCCATTCGGGCTGCCCACTTGGCGACCTCAGCTGCGTGGTCAGCAGGCTCGACCACCCGATGCACCAGTCCCATATCGAGCGCTTCGTCAGCGTTGAAGAGGCGTCCGGTGAACATGAGCTCTTGCGCCTTGCCAAGCCCGACGTACCGTGGAAGGAACCAGCCAGCGGACATATCACAACCGGCGAGGCCGATCTTGGTGAACGGTGCGCCGAGGCGGATTCCCTTTGCTGCGATACGGATGTCGCACGCCATGGCGAGCCCGAGGCCGCCGCCGACGGTGTCACCGTGGAGCGCTGCGATGACGGGTTTGTCCATCCCAACGATGGCATGGATCGGGTCGAGGTAGTGCCGCACGATTTCTTCCCACTCCTGGGCTGACCGCGGTTCCATCTCGCCCTGGTCAGCACCGGCACAGAAGGTGTCGCCGTTGCCTGCAAGGATCACGACCCTGGCGTCGGATGCCGCGGCCTCTTCGAGCCTTTCGACGAGGAATCCGACGGTCGGGATGGCAAGCGTGTTGAGCCTGTCCGGCCGGTTGAGGGTGACAGTCGCTACGCCGTCGGTTACATCCAGTAGTACATCAGTTTCCATGTGCATTCCTCACGATCGGGGGACGATGACGGTGCGGCCCGGTGTGGCCGGTTGTTCGAATACGGCGGGGACTTCGTCAAGATTGACGCGCTGTGAGATCGCGTGGGTGACATCGAGCTTGCCCGTGGCGATCAGATCGAGGACGGTCCTGATCTCAGGGATAGTCGACCCGAATGATCCGTGGATCGAGGTCTCGCCCGCAACGAATCGGATGAGCGGCGGGAGACGAGGGCGGTCGTGGCCGATACCGACGATGACAAGCCGGCCGCCCGAGGACAGCGACTGCATCCCCAACTCGACCGATTCGGCTCTGCCGACGCATTCGAGCGCAAGGCTGGCGCCCCCGGTGAGCCCGTAGAGCGCCTTTGCGGGCTTTTCGTCTGCGCTCGGATCGAGCACAGCATCGGCACCGACCGTGAGGGCAGTGGCCCGCGCGTCCGTCGAGGGATCGACGGCAACGATGCGTCCTGCACCTCCCATTCGCGCAACGACGATCGCTTGGAGGCCAAGTCCTCCTGCACCGACGATGACGACGGTTTCGCCCTCGGCAATCCGTCCGACCGTGACAAGGGCGTGATAGGGCGTCGCGATCGCGTCTGGCACGATGGCCGCGATCTCATCGGTCACGGCATCAGGCACAGGGACGAGGATGTCGTGCGGCACGGCGATGTTCTCTGCGAACCCACCCTGACGGGTCATACCCATCACCTGAGGCCTGCGGCACCTATGCTCGTTACCGTCGAGACACGGCCCGCATTCTCCACAGATGACCTGCCCGTACGACAGCACCCTGTCACCAACTTCGACACCTTCCACACCATCCGTGACGGCGATCACGCGTCCCGCGATTTCGTGGCCGGGGACGGTGCCGGGTGCGACGTCGAGTTCGCCCGCAACGATGTGTCGATCGGTGCCACAGATGCCGGCAGCGGACACATCGAGAAGCACCTCCCCTGGGCCAAGCTCAGGATCAGGGAGCGTCTCGACCTTGAGGTCACCCGGACCGTGATACACAACGGCTTGCATCATCGAACCTCAAGCATCGATCTTGAAGAGCTTCGCTGCGTTGTCCCTGAGTACCTTCCGTGTCACCTCGTCTGAGAACCCTGCGCCGTAGACGTCGTCGGCTGCCTGCTTGAACGAGAGCAGCGGGTAGTCGGTGCCCCAGATCATCTTGTCCTGCCCACGGCCTCCGACGAACTTCTTCAACTCGTGCGACCAATACCGGGCCGGACGAGCAGATGACTCGATGTACACGTTCGGGTGCTTCCACGCGAGGACCATCATCTCCTCGACCCACGGGTCTCCGTTGTGAGTACCGAGGAGCTTCAGCTCAGGGAACGTCAACGCGACCTCGTCGAGGTAGATAGGTCGCCCACATTCGGACGGCAGCAGGGGTCCCGTGTGTCCGACCTGGATCGCCACCGGGATGTCGTACTCGACACAGGCTACGTAGAACGGCCAGTACATCCGGTCTGTCGGCGGCGGTGCCGTCGTGCGGCCATCCCCGTACTGGTACGGCTCGAGCCTGAACACCTTCATGTCGAGTTCCTCGACGCAGCGGCGGAACTCCCGTATTGCGGGCATCGGGTCCCTGATATCAACGGTGAACGAACCGATGAAGCGGTCAGGCGCCTCCTTGACATAGGCGGCTGTCTCGTCGTTCGTCACCACCCAGGTGTCAAGAAACTTGAACGCTGACGCGACGCCGATGTCGACGCCAGCCTCATCCATCTCAGCGATGATCTCGTCAAGTGAGAATCCGTTGCGAAAACGATCCTCGACTCCGTACTTGCGGAAGATGTGCCAAAAGGAGTCCGGCCACCTGTCAGCGGTCTCCGGGGACAGGATCGTCATCCATCCGTCGATGGCACCTACTCGTTCGGTCATGTCAATCCTCCTATCGGATCAGGGCTTTGGAAATGATCTCGCGCTGTATCTCTGATGTGCCCGCTCCAATCGAAAAGCCGGCGACATCTCTGAAGTAGCGCGGAACCGATGACTCCTCCATCTGGCCGAAGCCTCCATGGAGTTGCAGGATCTCCGCGGCCACGAACTGCACCGCTTCTGCCGCATACAGCTTCGCTGCGGAGACGGCCATCTCACCGGTCGGGTCGCCCTGGTCGAGAAGATCGGCCGCCTGGTAGGAGAGGAGACGTGTTGCTTCGAGCCTTGTCGACATGTCGACGAATCGGTGCCGCCATGTCTGGAGAGACGCGAGCGGTTTCCCGAACACCTCGCGAGATGACGCGTAGTCGATGCCGATCTCGATGAGACGCTCCATGATGCCTACAGCGAACGCGGCTATTACGAGTCGTTCCCCTGCGAAGTGAGAGAGGATGTATCGCATCCCCTGCCCCTCTTCGCCAACAAGGTTTCGGGCGGGGACGCGACACTCGTCGAAGAAGAGCTCTGCCGTGTCCGATGCCCGAGACCCGAGCTTCTCGAGCTTCCGGCCCATGGTGAACCCTGGCGTGTTGGTTGGGAACATGACCACCGAAACGCCTGAGGGACCCGCACCGCCTGTTCGCACGGCGAGGGTGATGAAGTCGGCACGTGTTCCATTCGTTATGAATGTCTTCTGACCAGAGATGACGTAGTGGTCTCCATCACGAACGGCCTTCGTCGCTATGGCTCCGACGTCCGATCCCGCTCCGGGCTCAGTGACACCGATCGCACCGATGAGCTCTCCCTTGATGGCAGGTTCGAGGTACTCGACCTTCAGTTCATCAGACCCTTCGTCCGCAAGGACTGAGAGAGCAAACTCTGACTGTGCCATGAGCCCAACCGGTGTGCCGACGGTGTCGCCCTTGACGAGTTCCTCGCCCAGGACACAGGTGGCGAGATAGCTCCCGCCGCCTCCGCCCCACTTCGGGTCGTAGCGCAGACCGATTATCCCTGCAGCCGCAGCCTTCCTGTAGAGCTCGAGGGGGAATTCGCCCGCGGCCTCCCACTCATCGGCATGGGGCCGGATCTCATTGTCCACGAAAGAAGCGATGGACCGTCGGAAGGCATCGAGGTCATCATCGAGGAATCTCGAAGGCTGACGGGGATATGACACTTGGGGAGCCTCTCTTGCCTAGAAATGACTAGATTAGGATTCTGGTCAATAATCGTCAACAGCGAAAAGGATGGATGCGGTGAGCACGATCACCCCGCCACGACAGCGGCTCATCGAAGCGGCAGAGCAGCAGTTTCGGCGGTTCGGCTACCGCCGTACCACTGTCGACGATGTGACACGAGCCGCCGAGACCGGCAAAGGCAGCTTCTACCTCCACTTCTCCTCCAAAGAAGACGCCTACGTCGCCGTCGTCGAGGCCTCCCTGGAGCGGTTTCTCGCCAAAGCCGAGATTGCGCTGCATGGGTCTGGAACCGTTCCCCAGCGGCTCCGCACGCTGGTGGCCGTGACCGCAGATCACTACGGTGATGATGAGTTGCTTCGTGCCTCTCTCTTTGGCGAGGCCGCCCTCGTCGAAGGGGCAGTCGCCCGCCGGGCAGCCAACATCCAACGCGGGCGAATCCGGAGCCTTCTCGCTGAAGCGCTCAAGTCCGGCAAGAGCGAGGGGTCGATCCGTGACACGGTCGACGTCGACAACGCGGCCGCGGTGCTTTTCGAGATCGGGTGGGCGGTGGTGCGAGCCGAGTTCGACGCCAGTGCCGACCTTCCCCTCGATGCCGCTCTCGACACCCTCAACGATGTCGTCGGCCTTGGGCTCATTGCCCGAACGCCACCGGAGGGACCGTGAGCCTGCTCGGTGAGACGCCGGGGAGTGTCTCCGAAACACTCTCCACTGCTATTGAGACCGTGCTGGACCAGGTCCCCTTTGGACGATGGCTCGGCCTACAACTCACCGCCGTCGAAGACGACCGGGTTTTGATGCAGCTCGGAATGCGCGAGGAGTTCGTCGGAAACCCCGCCAGAAACATCCTCCACGGCGGTGTCATCTCCTCGGTGCTTGACACCGTGGGGGGTGTTCCTGTCTTGTTGTCAAGCGGCTTTCTGTAGTTCTGTGTGTCGGTTGACGTCGTAGCTGGTTGCGGTTTTCAACATTGCAAGGATGAGGTCGCATCGCCGTCTGGCGACGCAGATGACGGCGGCGTTGTGCCTTTTGCCTTCATCTCGCTTGCGTTGGTAGTAGGCCTTGGCGTCAGGGTCGTGTCTCGTGGCGACAAACGCGGCGAGGAACATTGCGTTCTTGAGACGGTGGTTGCCGCCTCGGCTGTGGAATGACCCGCTAGTTGAGGTTCCGGATCGCCAATCAACTGGTGCGAGCCCGGCGTCTGACGCGAGTCGTGAACCGGTCGCGAACCTGTTTGGGTTGCCGATCTCTGCAAGGGTTCGTGCTCCGGTTCTGGGCCCGAACCCGCACAGGGTCACCAGAACCTTTCCGAGAGGGTGTGACAGGAACACCTCGTCGATCACAGTTTCGAGTTCGTCGCGTTGATCCGAGATACGTTCGAGGTCACCCAATAGATCCGAGATGACGTCTCCCCAGGTCGCCTCTGCTGGCAACGTCACCGTCTGAGCATCGAGCGCTGCCCAGATCCCGTCCGTGACTTTGTCTGCGAGTCGTGGCGATCGTTTCTTGATCGTGTTACGGATCCGTGTCTTGCCCGCCTCGCGAAGGGTCGTGGGTGTTGACCACTTTGTGATGACGTCACGAACACCGGCCTGGTGGAGTCTCGGCCCAACAACCCGTTCTAGCGCAGGAGAAACAGCGACCAACGCGTCACGAGTCCGGTTCCGTGCCCTGGTCGCGTCACCGGCAAGATCAACATCTCGTCCGTTCAACACGCGGAGTCGTATCAACAGCTCGTCAGACACGTTGAGCCATACAAGCTGATCGGTGTGGCGCCGTGCATAGTCCGCTAACACCCACGCGTCTCGAGGGTCCGTCTTTGCAGACCCGGCATAAAGCTGAGCAGCACGACGCATCTGAAGCCCCGTCACATACGCAACCGGAACCTCGCGCCGATCCGCAACCGACACCAACAGCTGAGCGCCAGAAGCCGTCATATCCACCACGACTGCGGTGTGACCATGTTCAGCAGCGTCATCGATCATCTGCTCGATCGCTGTCTCATCGTTGGTCACCGACCGAGCGAATAGTTCGTTGCCCTCAACAGTGACGGCATGAGCGAAGTGTTCCATCTTGGCCATATCGACCCCGACGAACACTCTGATATCTGTGTCTGGCATGAGATCCTCCGATCATCGACACACCGCACACAGATTCAGCCGCCATCAATCACCTTACGAATCAGCCCCGAAGTGCATGTTCCTGTCAGAGGTCAACTGAACCCGAACATGGCGGGTGGCAACACCCCCCAGGCCATCAAAGGTGGCAGGGGACTTGAGCCCTGCCCGCCATGCCGAGCGGTCAGCCAAGAGTATCTCAAGGCCTATAACCAAGGTAAGGGGACATGACACCTGATGCCTGTCAGGATTCCAGGATCTTGAGCGCTGCCGCGCCTTCGGCGCAGCCGTCGATAAGAGGACACCAACGACAGTGCGGACCGCCGGTCCT
>VAPB011246673.1_pt1 | contig 10076 bp, 9 predicted proteins | sample 3395101 | NCBI WGS metagenome assembly VAPB01 (sample SAMN08290433, study PRJNA428436) | hydrothermal vent metagenome | isolation source: Deep-sea hydrothermal vent chimney | place: Indian Ocean: Southwest Indian Ridge | reverse complement strand
GTAACAATACCACGTTTATCTATACCTTTAGCTCGCCTGCTGAGATCATATCCGTGTTTTCCAAACTTCTGTGCCAATTCAATTTCGGAATGATCTGCCAGATCGCCAATTGTCCGGATATTGAATCTTTCCAGCCGTTCCCGGGTTTTTGGACCCACTCCCCAAAGCATTTCCACCGGAAGCGGGTTAAGAAAAGCTCGTTCTTCTCCCTGGGGGACCACCGTAATGGCGTTGGGATAGCTATCACCACTTGAGGCGATTTTGCCCACATCGGTGGCGATTTTGGCAACCAGTTTATTGCTGGCAATTCCAATGGAATTGGGAAGACCCAACTCATCAAGAATAAGCCCCTGGAGTTCAACTCCGATCAACCTGGGTTCAGAACCCAGATCAGTGATATCAATAAAAGCTTCATCAATAGAGATTTGTTCAACCTGGTCAGTGTATCGGCCCAGGCAACCCATCACCTTCTTTGAGTAGCGTCCGTAATCGTCGTGGTTCCTGGACACCAGGATCAAATTTGGACAGAGCTGGAGGGCTTTTCCTGCCGGCATGGCTGAACGCACACCCATTTTCCGGGCAGGATAGGAGCAGGAGGTGATCACACCTCTGCCTGTGGGAGAACCCCCCACAGCAAAAGTTTTCCCACGCAAAGCCGGATCCTTGATTTCTTCCACAGCGCAGAAGAAAGCATCCAGATCAAGGTGCAGAATAGTTCGGTGGGGTTCCATGGCTTGGTTTTCTTAACTCTTGGGTGTTCCTTTTATATGCGGTTCATGTAAATGGACTGGTTGCCTTCGATTTTTACTTGCTTTCAGGTTAATGATTTCAACAAATAACGAGAAAGTCATTGCGAAGTAGATATATCCTTTTGGAATGGAGAAATGTAATCCTTCCGCAAACAAAGAAACACCAATTAACAACAAAAAGCTCAGGGCCAGGATTTTTAATGTGGGGCGATCGTTGACAAAAGAACTGATCGGACCAGAAGCAAAGAGCATGATTACCACAGAGATGACCACGGCGGCGATCATGATTACCAGCTCTTCTGCCATGCCAATCGCTGTAATAACCGAATCAAGCGAGAACACTATGTCCAGGATCGCAATCTGGGTGATCACTGCCCCAAATGATGCTTTTACTTTTCTTGACGAAACCTCAGATTCACCTTCAAGTTTATCGTGGATTTCAGTAGTGCTTTTCCATAACAAGAACATACCACCCACCATCAGGATCATGTCGCGTCCTGCCACTCCATGCTCTCCGACGTAAAAAACGGGAGCGGTTAATTTGATGAGCCATGTCAAGGAAAGCAGCAGCAATATCCGGGTGCCCAATGCCACAATCAGTCCTATCTGACGGCCTTTTTCTTGTTCTTCTTCCGGTAATTTTCCAACCAGAATGGAAATAAAGACGATGTTATCAATACCGAGGACTATTTCCAAGATAGTAAGCGTTAACAGAGCAATCCAGCTTTCAGGCGATGTGATCCAAGCCATAATGTTTTCCTTATCTAATCCGATCTTTCAGTATTGTACATCCTATTTGTTTACGAAATTTGACCCTGGAAGTTTCAAACCAGCGCTTCGGCAAATACCTCCAGAGGATGAATTGCTTTTCGTTGGGTGGTATGGGCGATCTGCTCTCTGCAGGATGTTCCTGAGGCGCAGATGATGATATCAGGCGCGGCTTCCCTGATTTTGGGGGCGAGCCCCAGTTCCGCAATATCCAGCGATAGCTGATAATGTTCTTTTTCATATCCAAATGCCCCGGCCATACCGCAGCAGCCAGCCTCGATTTCCTCAACCACACAATTTGGCAGGTTATTGAGCATGCTTATTGTTTTTCCAGTGCCTAAATGAGCCTTTTGTTGGCAGTGTCCATGATAGAGAATTCGCCTTGGTTTTCGATCATAGGAAAAATTAATACTGCCGGCATTAATTTTCTGGAGCAAGTAATTTTCTACCAGCATTGTAGAATTTGCGACAAGATCTGACCCTGCACCCGGTACCAGATCTCTATATTCCTTCTTTAACATGACAACCACGGTAGGTTCACAAGCTATGATCGGGATGCCTTTCTCTGCGTAAGGCTTTAAAAGTTCCAGGTTTGTTTGAGCCAGTTTTCGGGCTTTTTTCAGCACACCTTTGGAATAGGCCGGGCGGCCTGAATCTGCTTTTTCCCGGAGCACGATCAGATCGATTCCGGCTTTCTGAAAAATTTTCGCTACCGCCTGACCGATATGCGGATAATTATATTCCAGGTATGTATCGAAGAAAAAAACTACCCCTTTGGTCAAATCACCTTGCTGGGTGATATTTTGTTTTTTATACCAGGAAGTGAAGGTTTCCCGTGCAAATGACGGCATTTGCCGTTCTGGATGTATGCCTATCAAGGACAGAAGTCGTGACAAAGGTGAATTCAAGATCGGGTTGACCAGACTGGAAAATCGTTGAGCCAGGCGGCTGATTTCGGCTATATGGGCAAAAAACCAGCTTCTGAAGGGCACGCCGTGAACCTGGTGGTATTGGTGGGTGAACTCAGCTTTGAGTTTGCTCATGTCCACGGTGGAAGGACATTCACTTGCACAAGCCTGGCAGGAAAGGCATAAATCCAGGACCTGGTAAAGCTCCCGGGATGTCATTCCATCCGGTCCAAGCTTTCCACTTATGGCAGCTCGCAGCATGTTGGATCGTCCCCGTGTGCTGTGTGTTTCATCCCGGGTTGCTTTAAAGGATGGGCACATGACGCCTTCGTCCAGCTGACGGCAAACCCCTGCCCCGTTGCACATTTCCACCGCTCTGTCAAATCCCTGATCCTCCTGGAAACTTAATAGGGTCTGGTCTGGTTTATACCGGGCCTGATACTTTTTCCCATAACGGAGTAATTCATCCTCATCCATTCTCGGCGGATTGACGATCTTGCCGGGGTTGAGGGTGTAATCTGGATCAAATAGTTCCTTGACCTGTTTGAAAGCCCGGGTCAGATCCGGACCAAAAAGCTGCCGGGAGAATTCTCCCCTTGCAAAACCTTCCCCATGCTCTCCGCTGGTCGTGCCCCCATACCGGAGCACCAGTTCGAGGGATTTTTCTGCCAGCAGGCGCATTTGCTCCAGGCCTGCTCCACTTTTCAGGTTTACCTGGGGGCGAATGTGCAGGCAGCCGGCGCTGGCATGAGCATAAATAGCTGTAGCGCCCACTCCGATCTCCTCTGCAAAACGCTTGATCTCAAGGGCATAATCAGACAGGTGCTCTACGGGAACAGCAGCATCTTCAATGAATGTTGTTGGTTTGGCATCACCCCTTGTGCTCTGAAGAATACCCAGGCCAACTTTCCGGGCTTTCCAGATCCGGGCTTGCTGATCAGGATCAAGCAGGGGTACTGTATGTCCGAAAGTAGACAGCAGTTTACCTTTTCCGGATAATTCCCGCAGATCATTTCCCTGATATTCCACAGCCAGTATACCTGATAGACTTCCCTGGATCGCGTCAAGCAGGTTGCGATAGGCAGGGTTTGCCCTGGCAAGGTCAATCAGCATTTGGTCTATTAATTCCACCGCACTTGGTTTGCTCTCCAGGATCGCTGGTACACAATCAAGGGCGGCTTTTAGTTCGTTGAAATGGATCAAGTAAAGGGTTTTATGAGGAGGTATGGGGACCAGGTTCAGTTTAGCTGAAGTGATGACCCCCAGGGTTCCTTCAGATCCTGCCAGCAAAATTGCCGGATTAAGTCTTTGCTGTTGGGCAAGGATATTCAAATTGTAACCTGCGACATTTCGGAATGTTTTGGGGTAGCGGGTGTTTATCTCCTCACGGTGTTCATCAATCAGCGCTGGCAGGGTCCGGTAAATATCCCCTTCAAGAGTTGAGCTCTTTTGTATTGCAGCCAGTGTACCTGGTCCTTGTTCTTGAAAATTGACCAGTGTGCTGTCGGAGAGCACAACTTCTGTTTCCAGAAGGTGATCATGAGCCATACCGTACAGGATCGAATGGGCTCCGGTAGCATTATTTCCCAGGACGCCACCGATAGTTGCCCTGTCCGCGCTGGCAGGATCGGGACCAAACATCAGTCCATAAGAATCCAGATACCTGTTTAATGAACCCAGAATAACTCCAGGTTGAACCTTGACGGATCGTTCCTCCGGGATAACCTCCAGGATTTGATCCATATGGCGGGAAAAATCAAGTATTATGGCCTTGCCAATCGCCTGTCCGGCCAGGCTGCTGCCTCCTCCCCGGGGAAGCACTGGAGCTTGATGTTTTCGTCCGATATCGAGGATTGCGCGAACCTCATGGCTGTCTTTCGGCCAAACTACAGCAATGGGCATGACCTGGTAGATGCTGGCATCTGTGCTGTACAACAAGCGGGTTACGTGGTCAGCTGAAAACTCCAGGCCTGCCTGTTTTAGATCATTTATTAAATCTTGAGAAACATTTCCCGGGGCCGATTTTTGCATGAGGGTAGTATACCAAAGAACCACCGGGTAACTTCGGGATAAACTTTCCACCTTGTTGATCATCCCCAACGAAATGGAAGGTCCAAACAATGCTATAATTTTTACGGATGAAACCACCCTTTTTACAAGGAGCAGGGAATGTCTGAAGAGCAAAAATCGGCAGAACACCAACAGGCAATCCAACGCTGGAAAGAAAAAACACTCCAGGAAAGCCTGGATCGGTTTCCTGAACGCCGGAAAGATTTCATCACAACCTCATCGGAAGTGATCAATCGTTTGTATACTCCTGCCGATCTCTCTGAAAAAACTTACCAGGATAACATTGGCTACCCGGGTCAATACCCATTTACCAGGGGAGTTCATCCAACCATGTATCGGTCCCGCCCATGGACCATGCGGATGTTTGCAGGATTTGGGACAGCAGAAGAAACTAATCAACGCTTTAAGTACTTGCTGGAACAAGGGCAAACCGGGCTTTCAGTTGCATTTGATATGCCCACTTTGATGGGTTTTGATACTGATGCGCCTGAAGCAGATGGGGAATTTGGGCGCTGCGGCGTAGCTATATCATCATTGAAGGATATGGAAGTGCTCCTCGAAGGTCTTCCTCTGGATCAGGTCTCAACCAGTATGACCATTAATTCTCCAGCTGCCGCGATCTGGGCTATGTATTTGGCCACAGCTGAAAACCGGGGAATTGGCCTGGATCAATTGAGGGGGACCATTCAAAATGATATCCTCAAGGAATATATTGCTCAAAAAGAATACATCTTCCCGCCGGAACCATCCATGCGACTGGTAACGGACACCATTGAATTTGGATCTAAAAAAGCACCATTATGGAATACCATCAGCATTTCTGGATACCATATTCGGGAAGCTGGAGCAACAGCTGTTCAAGAACTTGCTTTCACCCTGGCGGATGGACTGGAATATGTGCGCTGGGCAATTGAAAGGGGTTTAAAGGTTGATGATTTTGCTCCCAGGCTGTCCTATTTCTTTAATGCCCACAACGATTTCTTTGAGGAAATAGCTAAATATCGGGCTGCCCGCAGAATTTGGGCCCGGGAGATCCGCGAGGTATATCAGGCTAAAAATCCCCGATCCTGGTTAATGCGATTTCATACTCAGACTGCCGGAGTTTCCCTAACAGCTCATCAGCCGGAAATCAATATTGTCAGAGTCGCAGTACAAGCTCTGGCTGCAGTCCTGGGAGGCACTCAATCGCTGCACACCAACAGCATGGACGAAGCCCTGGCTCTGCCCTCACAGCAAGCAGCCACAATTGCCTTGCGGACCCAACAGATCATCGCTGAGGAAACAGGAGTGATTAACAGTGTTGATCCTCTGGGCGGATCCTATTTCCTGGAAGCTCTTACCGACAAAATGGAAAGCCAGGTTTATGAATATTTTGATAAAATAGATGATCTTGGTGGTGTTTTGCCAGCTATTGACCAGGGATTCTTCCAGGGAGAGATTTCGGATTCTGCTTACCGGTATCAGCGGGAAATCGATCAGCAGGTCAGAACGGTCATTGGTGTAAATGCCTATAAAGACCAGAAGGACCCCGAGATCCCACTGCTGGTAATTGATCCAGAGGGTTACCAGAATCAGGTTGAACGCCTGGAGAAGCTTAAAAAAGAAAGAGACTCCGGTCGGGTAGGACAAACCCTCGATCAATTGAGGATTGCCTGCCAGGGGACAGAAAATACGATGCCGTATATACTTGAGGCAATTCACGCTTATGCAACACTGGGTGAGATCACCCAGGTCATGAAAGATGTGTTTGGTATATATAGAGAAGAAAATTGGATTTAAAAGGAAAATGTCGTGAGTGACCTGAAATTCAAACCACTGGAAGATTTATCCTACGAACATGCCCTTCAAGAGATGGAAGAGCTTGTCAATAAGCTGGACACCGGGGAAAATGACCTTGAGAGCACTTTATTGTATTATGAACGTGGTCAAGCTCTGGCATCTTATTGTTTATCCCTGCTTGACAATGCAGAATTAAAAGTTGAAGAAGTTTTGAAGGGGGAAAATGAGTCTAGCTGATTTATTGTTTTTTAATCCCATATTATTGGCAGCATTAACTGCCTGGGCTGTAGCCCAGACAATCAAAGTACCGATTGAGTTCTTATTGCTAAAAAGGTGGAATTGGGCCCTGGTGTTTCAGTCTGGTGGAATGCCAAGTTCTCATTCCGCAATGGTCAGTGCAGCAGCACTTTTAATTGGTTTGCATATTGGTTTTGATCAACCAATATTTGCCCTATCAGCAATCCTGGCGATGATTGTGATTTATGATGCTACAGGAGTTCGCAGGGAGGCTGGTAAACAGGCAGTCTTGATCAATTCCATAATCGAAGAAATAGCCAAAGGCAAAATGCCTCCCCAGGATAAACTGAAAGAAGTCCTTGGCCATACCCCGGGAGAGGCATTCTTAGGAACAATTCTGGGTTTATCTATTGCCGTGATAATCTGGCTGATCGTTCGTTAAGACTGGCGAAAGGTTTTAGCCCTTTCCCCCATTTTCCAACAGTACATGATCCGGTCCCGCCTGGTCAAGATCCCAGGGATAGATGATATATGCATCTGTAATTGCCCCGTAATAATCCGGATGATAATTTAATAAATTTCGATAAGGGTTGTAATGCAGCACGCAGGTCCAGGCCATTCCCCCTGCACTTTCCACTTGTTTGTGTACAGCCCAGGTTGTGCGTCCGGAACCCCAGGCATTGTTTACCACCAGCACCTTTTTCTCAAGCAGGATCTCATCTTCGGGAAAGTGGAGAAAGCTAGGCCAGGAAAATAATTTGGATGGTTCCATCTCATTGCCAGGCGAAAATTCCACCTGGGCGATCTGCAATTCTGAGATTCCTGCCGCTGAGGCGAGAATTCCAGCCGGGATAACACCGCTGGGGGAAACCATCACAATGCTGTCAAAGACGGTTTCAAATTGAAGAACGATTAATGAGACCAGTTTACTGACTTCCTGCCAGGAGATGATCTCTTTTCGGGGTTCATTCATGCAGCCATGCTCCAATAAAAGCTAATAACACTATTTCATTATAGCAATTATTTTAATATGGGGTGAAGAGATATTTTTCATATTTCAATTTCAGCCTGTCCTGAGCCCTTCGACTCCACTTCGTTTCGCTCAGGACGGGCAAGGCGAAGGACTCTGAGAGCTGGTGTGTTTTGATGACCACAACCAATTCAGCTCATTGAGCCCTTTGGCAAGCTCAGGGTGAACGCAGTCGAAATGGCGATTTCAATATGCCCCAGGAGTCAATCTCCCGGAATCTCCGCAGCGGCATTTTCCAGGATCTCAAACCCCATTTCTAACAACTTTTCAAGTGATATCAAATCAGGGTGGGGAGCGCCGAGGGTTTTAGCGATCGATGCCCGGACCCCGCTGGCTTGATGCGCCCAGGGTGTATCAGCAGAAATCCTTTCAAGCCGTTCGAGCAGGATCTGAGATCTGGCGATCGTTAACGGTAGATTTTCGATTGTCATCAGAATTTTTATCTACCCTCAATTACAATTCAAAAAGCATGCCGGGAGGGCAGGCTTTTTGATCAATATATCGGTAAACTGTGGTCAACATACGCAGCCCAGGCGTTAATTCCCCCTTTCAGGTTTTTAACTTTTTCAAATCCTGCGCTGGCGAGGATTTCCAGGGCTCGGGTAGACCGGGTGCCTGTTTTGCAATACAGCACGATGTCTTCGGCACTATCTAATTCAGATAGTCGGGCGGCGAATTGACCCAATGGAATCAATTCGGAACCCTCCAGGTTTGAGATCTCCTGTTCATGAGGTTCCCGGACATCGATCAGCCTTAGATTTGCCCCGGATTGTAACCTCTCTGATAGTTCATCAGCAGTGATATCCCAATTATCCCCTGCAGACCCTTCATCGTGGCCATGGGTCGGTAATCCACAAAAATCCTCATAATCGATCAGTTCGGTGACTTCAGGATTCACTCCGCAGACCTTGCACTCCGGATTTTTGGCCAGCTTCACTGTCTGGAATGATAAATCGAGGGCGTCATACAGCAGCAGTCTGCCTATTAATGTTTCTCCGATGCCCAGGATTAACTTTAAAGTTTCTGTTGCCTGAATGCTTCCGATGGTTCCCGGTAAAACACCCAGGACACCTCCTTCGGCACAGGATGGTACCAGTCCCGGGGGAGGAGGTTCGGGGAATAGACAGCGATAACAGGGTCCTTCTTCTGCATAAAAAACGCTGGCTTGACCATCAAACCGGAAGATTGATCCGTAAACATTGGGCTTACCTGTTAATACACAGAGATCATTGACCAGGTAGCGGGTAGGAAAATTGTCAGTTCCGTCGACGATAATGTCATACGGTTCGGCAATAACAAAGGCATTTGCGGATGTGATCATCTCATTATAAATATCAACCTGTATTTCAGGATTGAGATCCAACATGCGGTCTCGCGCTGATTCTACTTTTAGGTCACCTATCCGGGATTCACCGTGGATGATCTGCCTCTGTAGGTTGGAAAAATCAACCACGTCATAATCGACCAGGCCAATTCTTCCCACTCCAGCAGCTGCTAAATATAAAGCTACAGGGGATCCTAATCCGCCTGATCCGATTACCAGGACTGAGGCAGCCTTTAATTTCTGCTGTCCAACCAATCCTACATCAGGAATTAATAAGTGCCGGGAATAGCGGAGGATCTCCTGGTGAGTTAATTCGGGGAGCATTTGATCTCCTTTGGACATTTCTGGTTGACCGCCAGCGATTGACGGGATGATTATTATGGTGTCGCCATCTTCAAGGGGCGTACCCAATCCTTCCAACTGATTGACGTTTTCTTCACCCAGGAAAACGTTTACGAATGGGCGTAGCTTATCCTCATCATTGAAAAGATGTTTCTTTAGTTCAGGATGACGTTCAACCAATGCACCAAGCACATCGGCTACTGTTTCGCCGGGGAGGGTGATCACACTCTCCCCGTCTGCATAAGGGCGCAAGGGGGTAGGAATCTTTAAAGTTGGCATTTGTACCTCTTCTGCTAAAAATTATATATCCAGCCTGGCAGTTTTTTTATCAGCAGCCTTTTCTATTAACCACAGTCTCGCAGTGCGAAGCTGGAGTGATTTCCAAGGTGCCGGCTTGTTCAAAAGGTGCCAGGTAGGATCTTAAACTGGATTCATCCTCTGCTTCCAGAACCAAATTGAAGGTGTGTTTCCCATCCAGTACCGCGTCAGCGAGAATCTTCACCCCATGCGAACGAGCATTGGCTGGGCTGAGGTGTTCCAGTAGATAATTGCCCTGGGTGGGATCTTTAGCGGGACAATTGTCCGCAGAATGTGTGTGTACTGCAAAAAAAAGAGACATTATTAACCTCACTTTGATAATATGTTGATATTTTCTTCCAAAAATCTTTCCCTGTCATCCTCCAAACGCCAGCATCTGCTGCCGCTTGATTTTCCAGATTTAATACTGGTGATCAAATAGGAATACCAGGGTATAGCATACTCCCTGTCAAATTCCGAAGGCTGGTTGGGGTGGTCAGGATGGGAGTGAAAGATCCCGATGATACTAATACTAAGACGTTCAGCTTCCCCTTCACCCCGGAGCATATCCT
>VAPB010477890.1_pt1 | contig 10087 bp, 21 predicted proteins | sample 3395101 | NCBI WGS metagenome assembly VAPB01 (sample SAMN08290433, study PRJNA428436) | hydrothermal vent metagenome | isolation source: Deep-sea hydrothermal vent chimney | place: Indian Ocean: Southwest Indian Ridge | reverse complement strand
CAACGATTGCTCCAACATTTGAGGAGATTGAAAATGATAATAATAAAAGAACTAAAAGTTTTAACAATATTAGATTTGGTCCAGCAGTACCACCTCCCAAACCAAAGGAGCCATTTAAAGCTCCTGATACTGAAAATATAGGATTTGTGTTTATAATATTGTTTATTGTGTTTTTGTTTTTTGGAGGATTAATTTTTGTTGCTTGGAGGTGGGTATCGAAAGACGGTGAAGATGATTTCAATAAAAAAATTAAAAAAACACCGAGTGATAATATTGATAATAGTGAAGCTGTAAATTATCTTAGAAAGTATGTCAAGTAATCACAACATTTAAATAATAGTTATGTTTACTATTAATTACTATATATATTAAGTGAGGTACTAAAAATGAAACGTGAATATCCTGTGTATGAATGTAAAACGTTAGATGAAGTTAAGGAAGCAACTACTAATTTAGATAGTGCAAAAATGGTTCCAATAAAAATCGATGATGGTGGAGTGACTAAAGATGTTGATAACTTTAAAGGAGTATATAATGTTGGACAAGGCAAAATGTGTGCAGCTGTAGTTCCATATTATAATTTAGTTTTGCATAAAACATATTTTAATAGTTTTGCTGAAGCAATGAATAGATTAAATTTAAAATATAAAATGTCAATAAAACAGGTGGGTAATAGAGCGTTTGCAGATATTGAATTTATTGATAGAAACATCAAATATAAAAAACTTAATGAGGAATTTACAACAGGTATTAGATTAATTAACAGTTATGATAAAAGTACAGGGCTTCATGTTGCTCCTAGATTTACTAGATTAGCTTGTACAAATGGTATGATATTAACTCGTTCTGAAAAAACATTATCTATTAAACATCATTCAAAAATGGTTAAAGAAATTGAAAGTTTTGTAGAAAAGAAACTTGGAGAACTAATATCAAAATATGATGACTTAGAACAATGGGTGTCAACAAGTATTAATGATAGTATTGAATGGAAAATATGTTGTGGTATTATTGAAAAATTATTTAGTCAAATTAAACATAGGGAAGAAATATTAAAACGGCTTAATGTTGGCATTGTTGAAGTTACTGATAAAAAAACAAAGAAAAAGAGTATAACTTATGTTTGGAATGACAAATCATTAAAGAAAAATAAATTTACTAGATGGTCTGTTTATAATGCAATTACTGAATACATAAGTCATGGTGAACAAATATCACCACATATTGAAGATTTGTTTCATAGAAGGGCTGAGAAACTTTTGATTACACCACTTGCAAAAATGCCTAAAATTGAGGTTACAATATGAATAATAAAGAACCAAATGATGTTGAAATATTACTTGAAGGACTTGATGAAAATAGTATTGATTCTTTATTAAAAAAAGTTGTAGAGGTTGGAAGTGTTAAGAAAAAAATTGAAGAACTTGAAGAGATGTTAAGAACAAAAATTAAAATATTTCTTAAAGAAAAAAATTGGGAAAGATATATAGATGAGAAATCTAAGATTAGTGTGTCGTTGGTTCAATACAAGAAAACATCTATTGATAAACAACAGCTAAAAATGATGATAACAGATGCTCAATATGCTCAGGTTACAAAAATTCAGGTTTCTGAAAGAATGACAATAATGACTCCTGAAGTTAGAAAGAGGTTGAAAAATTATGTTAAGGTTAAAAAGAAAATCTAAAGTTGAAGATATTTATAAAAATGTTAAGAAAAAAGAAAAAGAGATTGAAAAATTAGAAAATATTGAAAGGCAAGCAAAAGAAAACAAAAATAGGATAAGGGAGGATATAGAAAAAATGGTAGGAAAAATAGGAATTAAAGACGGTAAATTAACAAAAATAGATGAACCAAAACTTGGTGAACCTGGATTACCACCAGAAGAACAATCTGAATCACAGCAACCGGCACAAGTGCCAACACAACCACAGCCATCATTGCAGGTTCCAATACCACCAGAGCAACCAATACAAGCGCCAATACCACCACCATCATATACAACAGATGATGTTAGAATGCAGAGTGCACCGTTACCACAGATGCCACCACAACAATATAGAACAAATATAGAACAAGCAACACCAAATATAAATCCATTTGAGGATGTTGCATCACAACCACAATATCAACAGCCACCACAGCAACCACAATATCAACAACCTCAACTTCCTGAAATAATTAAAGTAGTGATACATATGATTGAAGGAAAAACGTTGAGTATACCAGTAGACAATACTCAAATACAGGATTTTCTTTCAAAGGTTGGTGAAGCTGTAGATAATCAATCTATGATTGCGTTTGGAACAGAGTTTGTTAATGGACGACATATCATTTATTATGAAATACAGGAGTAACAAAAACGTAGGAGGAATTAAAGAATGGTAACGTTTAAAGAATTTATGGCTGAACGTCGAACTGTTGATAGGTGGTTTGTAGTAAAGGTTGCGTTGTTCGGAGCTTTTTTTGGAGCACTACTGTCAATTGGAGCATCACTTATAGGATTGTCATGGCCTTAAAGAATCCAATACAGTTCTTTTTGATTTTTATTTTTGTAATTGTTAATCTGGTAGACTTAATAACTTTTTGGTTTATTCTTCCCGGAGAGGCAAATCCACTTTTTTTAATTACAAATTCAGCTATTTCTATAGTTGTTGTAAAAATATTGATAATTGGATTAATAATTCATTACTATAGAAGAAACATATATCCAAGTCATTTTGCCTATTTTATGATTATGTTGGCTATGATATTAGGAACATTAGTAGTTGGATTAGGAGCTTATTCTAATATTGTTGGAATAAACAATCCTGACATGGTTGAAGAAGCAGCTAAGATTCCAGCTATTGAAAGAGCAAAGGATTATGCAGTTACAATTAGCATTCTTTATTGTATTCCATTTGGTTTATCATTACTAGCATTTCATTTATATTATAAATCTTTAACAAAGATAAAAATTGACAGTGAATACTATAAGAAATTTAAATGGTGGCAAATTTGAATATTAGTGAAGTACCCAACACTCCGGAGAATATGATGATTGGGATTGGAGTAATATTTGGAATAGGATTATTTTGTCTTATAGGTTGGGGATTATATCAGGCTTTAGGAAAATAAAATGAGGTAAAAAACAATGAATCCAACTCGTATAGGAATTGCAGCGTCTTTAATTTTTTTAATCATAGTATTGGGTGTAATTATAAGCGTAAATAAAGATACACTCTTTACTAACTATGCTAATTTAACATATGCTGATGGTTGTATTGAGGAGTATATTAATGGGGTTTTAGTAACTGATGAATGTCAATACAAAAAGGATACATATAAAGACCATAATAATATATTTAGAGAGAATAATAAATATGACAACAATTCCTGAAATGTTGAAAAAACTTAATGAATTATACAACAAAGAAGAATTATTAATTAGGGAAGCTAATAAAATAAAAGTTATGTATGAACAAATTCAAGAAGATAAAGAGACTTTGCAAAATTTAATAATGCATCAAAGTAATAAACAGCATAGATTCAATAAGTTAAAAAATGGTTAATATGTGCCTTAAAGGTGTGTGTTAGATAAAATGGAAAAAACTGTAGAAGATGTTGAAAGGATTGTTACTCTTCAATTAGAAGCAGTAAAAAACAGGTATGCTAAAACATTTGGTTCTTCTAATCCTAAATGGTATCAAAAAAGAGCCAATGAATTAAATGGACAAATTAAAGCATTAGCCTGGGTTAAAGTATTTGCTATACAAGACAAATCTTACAATCCTAAACAAATCAAAGAAAGGGAATACTGAATGGTAGGTACAATTAATAAAGTTAAGCATGGTTGATGAAAAAAAGAAAAATATTTAGAAATTGAATTTAAAATGTTGTTCGGACGGATTGTTGCGATTATAATTATATTCTTTTTATTACTTGTTCTCCTGAGAGAATATGTATTGATTCCTTTAGCTATTATATTGTTACTCTATTTGATTAGGTTTATTGCTGATGTTTACTGGTGGGGCAAAGATGATGGCAAATGGTAATTTAATTTTGAATTTTTAATTCTATGTTACCCAACTAACTTAATTATCTTAGGGTAACAATAAAGTTCAACCTTTCAGGTATCTTATAGTATTATTCAATAGAACTATATAGTAAAAACTATACGTTCTATTATAATCTTTTCCCTCAATAATTAATCACCTCAATAATTAATCACCACCTCAAGAAGGAACATTGTATCCCTCTTTTGGATTATAACTTGTTCCATTAAGTATAATATTTTTGTACTATATAAATATAGTGATTATCAATTTTCAAAATAAATATATATATAAAGGAGTAATTGTATGCTACAGATATGTTTGATATTGATAAGAATATAAAGAAACTTTTAGGCAATTCTAAAAATATAATTAATAATAAATGGAATAGTGGACTATTTGTAAAAAACGATTCTGATGGTGATAGAGTTCCCAATGGACAAGATTGTCAACCATTTAATGTTATGAGACAGGATAAGATAAAAAAACCTTATGAAATAAAACATAAAGGTTTATGGATTGCTTATGGTGATAATGTTCTAAAGAGAAAAGAGTCTGCCATAATGATAAATGAGGTTGAAAGAGTTCTTAGGGATAATCCTAGATTAGTAAGTAAAAGCAAAGGACTTTATGGAATAGAAGTAGAGACATACAAACCTAGAGGTTCTATTGCTAGGTTTCATTTTACAGGTGGTTTTACTAAAGACAATAAATTTGTCTATAAAAGAAAACCTGTGATATTTCTTCAAGCAAATCCGACAGTTGATGAAATCAAAAAGTATGGAAAGAAAAAAGCTGAACTAATATACAAAAATAGAGTTAAACAAGAATTACAACATGAATTTAAGCATTACGAACAACACAAAAAGGGAAAATTAATTAAGGTTAAGAAAGGTAAGATAGTTAAAATTGATAAAAGAGCACAAGAAGCTGAAGCTTTAAAGACAATGACTCCAACTCATTATTATGTTATTTATAAAGATAAAAAGTATGGGAAAATTTTTAATGTTGAAAAATATAAAACAAAAAAGAATGCTTATATAGCTATGAATAGAATTAAATCATACGGTTGGTATTTTGTTGATGTATTAACTCCAACACAATTTGATTATTTAAGACGGTGGAAAAAAATAACGACGAATAGGATAAAAAGTGCTAAAGAATATTCTTAAACTAAAAATATTCATCTTCAAATTCAATTATTCCAGCTTTTAGTCTGTGTATTATATTGCAATTTTTTCTATTTTCATAAATATGCCTTGAAATGTGAAATCCTTTTAATCTAAGTTTTACTTCTGTTCCATTATCTTTTTGTGGTATAGGAAAATGGTCGTAGTCAGACCTAGATATATTAGAGATAATTTTTTCACATGGACGCTTGTTGAATGCATTTTCTCTATATCCCATTTTTAAATCAACCTCCGAATTATTGGTGTTATTTATAATTAATTAATATCACTATATAAATTTGTTGATTTTATATGATACATCATATAGTTGGTATAGTGAAAATTAAATATTTAATCAATTACACCACTTAATTAACTACACTACTTAATTAATTGCTTAAGTAGTGATATGATATATACCACTTAATTAATTACACTACTTAATTAATTACACTACTTAATTAATTACACTACTTAATTAATTACTTAAGTAGCGCTATGAAGATAAAGTATCTTGAAATTATATATTTGAAACTGTATGTTTGAATGTGTATGATACATCATATAGTTGAAAGCTTGAAACTGTATATTCAAGGCTATAGGTTGGAAACTATATATTCAAGGCTATAGGTTGGAAACTATATATTCAAGGCTATAGGTTGGAAACTATATATTCAAGGCTATAAGTTAGAAACTATATGATACATCATATAGTTGAAAGCTTGAAACTGTATATTCAAGGCTATAGGTTGGAAACTATATATTCAAGGCTATAGGTTGGAAACTGTATATTTGAATGTGTATGATGCATCATATAAATATTATTAAAACATAATCAATCAATTACACTACTTAATTAACTACACTACTTAATTAATTGCTTAAGTAGCGATTGTTGACTGTCAACAACCAAAGCGGTTTAAGGGTTCGTTTAACCAACGGAAGGTTAATTGGGTTCCGTTGTTGACAGTCAACACCACCAGATTGGTGGATTTCACCATAATAATTTTCATATTTTTGAAAAAAATTTGGAGGAACTGTATGATGTATCATATAGTAGTCAAAAGAAAAAGGTTATTTTCTTTTGAGAATGACGAATCTGGATGACCCTCAATTTCTATTTGAAATAAAAATTACTCTGTGCCAATAATTCAATGTATTCAAATTTCAATTACATCCAATAATTGAATTAGAAAGGGTGTACGTTACCCCCTAAAACACCCTAATTCAATTATTGGCCATTCAATTATTTCAATTTGGCTTCAAACTGGATTTTCCAATATGAATTTTATAGTAGTTAATTACAACCACGTTATCCAATTTGTATGTTCATTTTCAAGGGTAGTATATTTATGCCAAATTGTATGGTTGTTTTTGTATATACTCAAATATATATTTCCTAAAATATATATTAAAGAACATGCTTGCTATAAATTATGTTACTCATACATAATCTATATTCTTTAATATATAGTTTGGCATATATGGTTTATAGAACTAATCACTGTTACCCTATATAAACTTATATGATATAGAATATATATTGGGATAGATAGATTGTATAGTATATATTAATAGAGTAACATACTGCTAAACAAGTATATATATGCTGTAATATATATATTGTAAAATATATGCTATAGAACCCATACATTTATATATACTGAGTACTTCGCTATATTGTGACTAAGTACGTTGGACACAACTTAATATTGCTTAGCCACTATACATAAAAAAACAAACGTAGGTGAGCCCAAATGGCAAAAGACGTAAACACAAAAAGTGACGACAAAACAGAGACAAAGAAAGTAGAAACACCAAAAGTGGATGAGATGCTTACAATTGCATCTGCATTCCACAAGAAGTTTGGAAGAGAAAACAACAAGGACAAGAAAGTTTGTGCAGACAAGATTGTAAAACACTTGCACAGTAAAGGGAAGACAAAGACAAAGAAAGGAAACGACATAAACCAGGATTTAGTAATGAGGCAGATAAATGCCATGTTGGCTGACATTAAGAAAGAGAGAGGCAAAAACACTGGCGCCTGGTGGTCCAAATACAATATCGTGGACAAAGAAAATCTGTTCCAAGTAGTCCCTAAGTAGGGACTCATTTTTTTTTCTTTATTATCTTTATGTTACCCAACATATAGTATATAATATATGTTACCCAATATATATGATATTCTATTCTACATTCTACACCAATATATTTCTAATTCAATTGAATTCTTAATGTTACCCTATAGTAGATGTATAGATGAGAGTAACAATCTATTCACACTATGAATATTCAATCCAATTTTGAATACTGTACAACACTATTGCCTTTCTACAGTAATAGTGGTGCAACCCAAGATAACCCTAGATTAGTGTGAGTACTATATTATATATGTGTTTGTGTATCCTCAATAATCCAGTGAATACAACAAGAGTTCTATATTATATAGTGTTTGTGTATTTCTCACAATCTTAAAAAATCAACAAGTTTATATACAGATTAGTACATACTACTTTTATGGAATACGACAAACTAATAAAAATAGGATTTGAGATAATTGAAGAGGAAGACTTACCTAAACCTCATGAGATTAAATTTCGACATTCACTATATGGAACTAAAAAAAGAATTGGTACATGTATCAGTAATAGTAATAGAATTACTGGTGAGATAAAATACAAGATAATAGTACATACAACCAAGCCTAATTTTGTAAGAGACGATAACGGAAAATACAGAATGAAAAAAGATGGATTAATGTATAGAAGAGCAGTTGGAATATTTAGAAGCTTTGATGAGATGAAATTAACGCTTGCTCACGAAATTGCTCATCTAAAATTTTGGAATCACAACGTCGAGCATTTATCATATACAAATTATATACTGGAAAAGATAAATAAAAAATTAGAGGTTTAAGAAAATGGAACAGACACTTTGGGTTAGTAAAGAAAATGGATGGTCTAGATTTCTATTATTGGATATTAAAGTTATTGATGGCGAAATAATGATTTTTGGAGATGACGAATACGATAATGAATTGAAACTAATTCCAATGATTGAATTCAATGAAAAGTATGAACGTCTTATTAGAGAACAACCAGCATTAAGAATACGATATGCAGAACCAGTTCGTAGTAATGTTGTAGATATGGGAAATTTTATTGATTCAATGATTTGGCATTGAGGTAAAACAAAATGGTAGGACATATAAGTAAGAATGAAGGAGACAGGATGATTAATGAATCAATAAAAAGAGCTTATTATGCTGGAGAATATAATAACAATCCTGTTTTAAAGAAATTAGCAGAAAAAGAACTTGGAATAGTTAAAGAATAAGCGAGGTAACAATAAAATGGTAAGATTTTCAAGTTGTTGTGAAGGGGCAGATATGTACATCTGTCAAGTGTGTGGAAAAGATTTATGTAGTAAGTGCAAGAAACCAGAGTGGAGACCTGACATTACTAAACATAAGAGTGCTGGAAATGTTTGTCCTGAATGTATTAGAGTGTATGATGTTTTTCAGAGACTTGATAAAGCTGCAAAGGAAAATAATGGAGTAGTTACAGATGTATCAAAGGAAGAATTAATTGCATGTTTTGCGAGGTGAAAAATGAAATGTGAAATGTTCAGTAAAAGCATAAACAATTTTAAATTAAGACCATTACTGTACAACAAATTGGTTGAAAAACATTTACACGACAACCCAAGTTGCGTGTGCAATTTAAAATATTTGGAGGTATAAAATGGCATGCATTGTAAACAGTGAATGGTATCCAACAAAAAAGAGATTGAAGGAAGTGTTGGAACAGACGGATAAGGACGTTGCAATTGAAGACCCAAGTTTTACAAATCCAAGAACATTTTTTAGTAGTGAGATAAAAGAAGGTGAAAGTGTTATTGTAACAAATCATCCCAAGCGTTCATACTTTGCTAAGATTATAAAAAAAGATGGAAAACTTAAAGTATTATAGGTGAGTAATAAAATGGTAAAATTAAAACAGATAAGTTTTCCAATCACAAAAGAAGATAAACAAATATCTTCAAAAAAATCATATCTTATTAAATATAATAGACAATGGCATGCAGGAAAGTTTATTGAAGAATGGTATGGTTGGGTTTTTATAGGAGTGTATCCTGCTGGTTGTCAAACCAGTTACAGTAGTTGGCAGGAAATCCATGAAATAATTGAGTGAACAAAAATGAAATGTAATAGATGTGAAGCAGATTATATGCCTATAATAGTGGCACAATTTGGAGATATAATTATAGAGGCATGTGCTAATTGTGAAAATCTTTATTAAAAATTTAAGAAATTGTGTTTATAAATTTTTCAAAAATTTGATAAAGCAGTGTAAAGGTGATTTAACCTTGAAGAACAAGAAGTCTACATCCTAAAATCTTTGATTTAGGTTGTAGATGAATTGTTTTAACCAAAAAGTATATATATAACTTATATATTATTAGTAACATGATATACAAATTTGATAAAAATGCACATTCAGTATATACTTTGAATTACCATTTGGTTCAATGTATTAAATATAGAAGAAAAGTTTTATATTTTCCTGATATAATAAATGAACTCAAAGAAAGAACAAAAAAGATAGCTGAAAGTTATGAAATAGAAATAACTGCAATTGAAACTGATTTGGACCATATTCATATTTTGTTCAAATCTAAACCGCAAACAAATTTGATAAAATTCATTAATAATTGGAAATCGGCAACATCAAAAGTGTTAAGAAATAAATTTAGAGAACAAATAAAAAATAAATTATGGAAAAATGTTTTTTGGTCAAGAAGTTATTGTTTGATAACAACAGGTCAAGTAACATTAGACCAAATAAAAAGATATGTTAAAAATCAAGGAAAATGAGAACTTAT
>VAPB010064637.1_pt1 | contig 10088 bp, 13 predicted proteins | sample 3395101 | NCBI WGS metagenome assembly VAPB01 (sample SAMN08290433, study PRJNA428436) | hydrothermal vent metagenome | isolation source: Deep-sea hydrothermal vent chimney | place: Indian Ocean: Southwest Indian Ridge | reverse complement strand
CAGTTCGTGGTTCAAGCGCCATGCCACACTTGGGACAGTTGCTGGGTTCATCACGGACAACTTCCGGATGCATGGGGCAAACCCATTCTGTTTTTGAAGGCGCTATGGACGGAGCAGCGGGCTCGAGCGCCATGCCGCATTTTTTGCAGGAACCGGGCTCTTCCTGACGTATTTCAGGATGCATCGGACACGTAAAAATATTGCCTTTTCCTGAATCTTTTTTCTCTGATGCCAAAGCTTCAGCGCCGATAAATTCAGAAGGGTTTTTGGCAAATTTGTCCTTGCACACTTCTGAGCAGAAATAATATGTAACGCCTTCATGGACTGATGTTCCTGCAGCATCCTTTTCTTCAACGTTCATTCCGCAGACTATGTCTTTAACCATAAATACCTCACATTGCAAATTGTCTACCCCAGCAGACCCGCCTGAGGCTGGACAAAATTAACATCTCCAATTGATAATTGTTTATTTTTTCATATCTGACATCTGTTTTTGTATTTCCATCATTCTGTTATGCATGTCCTTCATCTGTTCATCTGTTGCCATGCCTTTATCCATCATATCAGACATCCTGTTCATCTCAGCACACATTTCCCTCATCATATTAGACATCTTATGCATCCTGTCTCTGGATATATCCTTGCTCATTTTTGACATATCACCCATCATTTCAGACATATCGCGCATCATTCCAGACATGTCTTGTGTTATTCCCATCATATCACCCATCATGTTACCATGCTCCACCTCTCCTGCCTTATCCCTCATCATACCATGACCCATTTGGGCAAAATCGTTGAGACTCGTACCTGAGCTGTAGGTGGCCACTAACCCTAAAATCAAAATTGATATTATAAGCATCCGTTTCATTTTATCACCCTCTTTCTTATTAAAACTTTTTATATTCCACCCAGTCAGTCATTTGCAGCACCTCGCCTTTTGGCGGATACCGCACTTCTTCCCAAGTGTCAATGGTGTATATGTGTAAGGCAATCTGCATAGGCCTTTGGGGAATTGCCTTTGTGCTTGTCCATACTCTTTTGTCGTCAATGTAAAATTCCACTCTGTCAGGATGCCAGTCAAAACGGTAAACATGCCATTCGCGTATATCAAAAGAAGGGTCCTCCCATAAAAAAGAATTGTGAGTCAGGGTTTGCTTACCACCTTCCATCCCAGTTGCCAGATTCCATGTAGTCAGCAGTACAGCATGGGGTTTAGCAGTTATCAATTCAAAGTCAATTTCATCATGCGTCCCATCTGTGAAAATCTTTGCAATTTCAGTACAGACGAAAAAACTTCCCACAGCCCCGGGCACATCAGAGACTTTAATTCTTGCAGAATAAGAACCATAAGAGAAATGGTCCTTTGTATAAATAAAACCTGTGGGGTAGATATCACTTTCGGGCAGACCAAGACGCAGATAATTTATCCCTGATGAGTTTGATACCATATCAGGGTCAGCCTTGAAATTATACAGCGAAAAGGTAGGGGCTCCCCATTTAAAAATTGATAGTCTTTTTGAAGAGAAATCCTCTCTGAAGATAGTTGTTTTATTTATCTCTGCAGCCATGGCATAACTCAAACAGCCTGAGACATAAACAACTATTAATAATGTCCTGAAAAACCAATCCATTTTTTTCATACTTCTTCCAGTATTCTCTGACTAACGTATAAATCTATACCCTTTTGAAACCCCTTTTTTAGAAAGAACAATTTGCCATAATTGATTTACCCTTGCGCGAAATGCTCCAGCAGACATTAGTAGAAAAAATTTCCACATTCTACAAAATTTTTCATTATAATCTGACTTTATCTTATCCAAATTTTTATCAAAATTTTCATACCATGCCATAAGTGTCTTATCATAATCGGTACTGAAATTATGCCAATCTTCCATGACAAATAATCCTTCGATTGCACCTCCTATTTGTTTAATTGAGGGTAGCATCGAATTAGGGAAAATATACTTATTTATCCAAGGACCTATGGAGGTTACTGATTTGTTTCCACCGATTGTATGTAACAAAAACAAACCATTATCTTTTAAGCAATGGTGAACAATTTTCATATATATCCTATAATTTTTATAACCAACATGTTCAAACATGCCAACAGAAACAATATGATCAAATTTCTCGTCAATATCCCTATAATCTTGCAATCTGATTTCAACAGGGAGTCCCTTGCATAATGTCTTCCCGAGTTCTACTTGTTCTTTAGATACAGTAATTCCAATTACTTTAGCTTTATATTTTTCTGCAGCATATTTTGCAAAACTCCCCCAGCCGCAACCAATATCAAGGACTTTCGTTCCGGGTTGCAATCCTATTTTCTGGCAAATTAAATCTAACTTGTTCTCTTGAGCTTTGGCGAGCGTATTAGCGTTTTTCCAATAAGCACAGCTATAAACCATTTGTTTGTCAAGCATAATTTCAAACAGTTTATTCCCTAAGTTATAATGTTTCTCCGCAATCTTTAATGCTCTCTTTTTTAATTGCATATTGAAAAATTTTGTTAGTAGAACCTCAAAAAGTAATATCCAGTCCTGTTTAACCTTGTTCTCTATTTGCGAATAAAAAATTCGGTTAAAGAATTCATCAGGCTTCTTGCAATCCCACCATTCATCCATATAAGACTCTCCAAGACCAAGTAAACCCTGAGTTAAGACCCTTTGATAAAACTTCTCATTATGAACTTTTATATCCCAAGGATTATTTCCGTTAATTTTTACTCCTGCAAAAGATAATATTTTCTCTAAAGTATTTTTTAATCCATCTATTTTCATTTTAAATCTTTTTTCTTCTCCTCAAATTCTTCTTTGTTTATCTCTCCTTTTGCATATCTTTTCTTCAGAATATCAAGGGCTGTCTCCTCTTTTATTCCACCCTTTGCACCGGGAATAATCAGCCTGATTAAATAAATAACACCTATTATCACCAAAACCCAGAAAATAACCATGAAGAGCCATCCAAATCCTCCCATTCCCCATTCATAATCCCAATGCATCATAAAACCCTCCTTTTCTTAATATTATAAGACCTTGTTAATTCAGTTTATAGCAGTTCCTCTTATAGGCTCTTATTGTTTTATAAACTATTGATAACCTTTTTTAACTTATTTTGAATTTCAGCAGAAATCTCTTTTAACATGGGATTTTCAACCCCGGGAATACAGGTTCTTTCATTCTTTGTCACCCTCCAGGTTGTAAGGCAACTCTATAATTACCTCTGTCCCCAGCCCCGGTTGACTCTTTATATGAATTTTACCATTATGTCCTTCTATAATTTTCTTTGCTATGGACATTCCAAGCCCGGTTCCAGTACTTTTCTTTGTATAAAAAGGTATAAAGATGTTTTCAAGTGTTTCTTTATCCATACCTGAACCATAATCCTTAATTCTGATAACTAAACAATCTTTTTCAGACTCTGCTTTGATTATGACATTCTGACCTTTACTTGATGCATCAATAGCATTATTTATAAGATTTACAATCGCCCTTTCTATATGGTGCCTGTCTATTACGATATTTACAGGATTAACCGGCAGATTAATTGAAAGTTTTACTCCTTTTTCTTCAGCTTTTGTCCTGTAGCACTCACATGTCCGATTGATAATATTCTTGACTTCGTCTTCTTTAAAAACCAATTGAATTGGTTTGTTAAAATCAAGCACATCATGCACTGTCATCTGCATATCCTCGGCTGAGTTTATTACCGCTTGCGAAGCTGCATTGATATCTCCTTTTCCGTCCCGAATACGTCTTGCAAAACCTAAAATTGTAATAAGAGGGTTTTTTAAATCATGCACAATTGTTGTGGCAACCTGGCCAAGACCGGCAAGATAACGGTTTTTTTCTAATTGTTCCCGATGTTTTCTCTCACGGTCTACAAGAAATCCGGCAATAAATGCAAAAAGGCCGGAAAGTAAAATGTGCACGAACCTGTTTAGTACAGAGACAAAGGGGTCGGTCCAGGTTGCAAAAAAGTAAGGGAGATATAAAGCGGTAATAAATATGAAGGTTAAAATAGCGCCTTTTAGTCCGAATATAAGGGCTCCTAAAAAAAGCGGTATATAGTGCAGCTCCGTCAGGATATTATGTGAGGTGTGGTCTCCTGGACTTGTTGTATAGTGAAGGTAAATAATAAATAAGGAAAAAACAGCAATAACAATTATGTAGTATTTTTTTTTATTAACCATTTTTGTTTTCTTAATTTACGCCCTAATTTCGCTAAATAATACCCCGTGATTCTTAGAGTGTCTTTTCCCTGAGATTCAATATATACTGTCTTGCTGCCAGCGCAGCCTTTGCTCCTTCACCTGAGGCTATGATTATTCTCTTCCCAAAAGCATTTGTAACATCACCAGCAGCAAATATTCTCTGAAAAGAAGTTGAGCAGTCAGGATTTATAACAATTTCCCCTTTTTCATTCAAATCACTTAGTTGAGAAACCAATGAAGAGTTAGGCTGTAATCCTATTGCAATAAATACGCCTTTAACAGGTAGATCAAGAGTTTCTTCTTCTGCTTTTTTTCTTATTGATATGCTGGAAAGAGTGTTTTCACCGGTAAACTGAGTCACCTTATAACCCTCATATCTCTTCAAGTTTTTAAATCTGTCAACTCTTTCAACTATCATAGGATCTGCTTTCAGTTCTGAGTCAGAGACAAGATAAATATTTTTAGCAACGGTATGCAAGTTTTCAACTATTTGTAATGCAGAGTTGCCACCTCCAATCACGGCCACATCCTCTCCGTGCACAAATGGAAGGTCTTGAATGTTTCCATAAAAAACTCCCTTTCTCTGGAATTCCTCCTCTCCAGGCACTTTGAGTCTTCTCCTGGACATCCCTGTTGCAATAATCAGTGTTTTCGCAAAATACCTCTTGAGTTCTGAGGTTGTGACATAAAAACCACCTTCAACAGGCTCAATCTTTTCAACCTCGCTCATAAGATGGTCTATATAGCGCGAGTGGATAAGCTGATACTGAAATTTCCTTATAAGTTCAGGGCCTGTAATAAAATCAAATCCCATATAATTCTCTATCTTTTTGCTGTCAATTGCCTGTCCCCCAAGGTCTTTGGTTATAAGAAAAGCGTCCATCTTGAGTGTTGCTGCATATACAGCAGCTGTCAGCCCGGCAGGTCCACCGCCGATAATTATAAGGTCATAAGATGTGCGTGGTATTTTACATGTCTTTTCTTTAAGAAATTTGTCCCTGCACCCTTCAGAGCAGAAATAGTAAACCTGTCCATCACATTCTGTTGTGAGGGCCTTCTTTTCATCGACATCCATGTTACATATTGGGTCTTTTTTCATTTGAAAATACCTTTTCGCCTCAGTCTACGACTCGTAGAGCGAATTAGACGAGTCTGATAACCCAACTGATATCTCGCAGAAAAATGAGAAATATGATTAAGACGTTGTCTATATGAACATAAGAATTTATGTTACAAAAGCTATTTTTTGCTGGTTCCCTGTTTATTCACACCCTCATGCAGTTTTTCGACTTGTTCTATAACCTTAAGCATCCTTTCTCCTAATTCATGCAAATCATCCATAATCTTTTTATCAAAACCACCTTCCTTATAAAGCTCTCTCATTGCTTTACCTTCGAGCATTTCCTTAATCATGGCTTTCCCGTCATTAACCATTATTGTCCCGTGAACAATAGCGTCTTTGTCTAATTTTTCTGACATCCCCATCTGCCCAAGCATTTGCAGATTTGCACCTTCAAGAGCCGAGCAAAGCCCGTGGTCCATAAACTCCATAATTAAGTGCATATCATGCAGACTTTTTTCCGCGGGTTTTTCTGCCTGTACAACGGGGGAAAGAAGAACTGTAAGTGTTAAAATTAAAGTTATAGTCAAAGCTTTCATTCTGCACCTTCCTTTCAAACATTCAGGACTTTAAATTTGAATTTTTAGCTTATGTTTTTGAGAGAGAGGCTATAAGCGCCGCCCCGGCTACTTTTTTAATGCGCTGAACGGAACCTACCTGTATATTTATCAACTAATAGTTTATCTACTAAACCTACAATCAAAATTGTTATTATAAACACCCGCTTCATGCTAATCTCTCCTTATTAAACTCTTTTTTACCCCGTATAAATCCCTCATCCTACGGAGTTTAGGATTTAGAGTTTAGAACGTAAAGCTCCCTCCCTCGTAAAGTCCATCAACAAGTCTTTGCTATGAGACCTTAGTGGTGGCTATGTTCATGTCCGCCTGTTTCCTCAACATACTTTTCAGGCTCTTTCTCAAACCTCTCTTTGCAACCGGTTGAACAAAAATAATAGGTCTTTCCCTCGTGAACACTTGCTGCAGCAGCCTTGCTTTCATCAACATTCATTTTGCAAATTGGATCTTGTGCCATATTTTATTACCTCCTTTTTGTGCTGTTTGGGGATCTTTGCAGTTCTGTTTCAAATCTCTCTATTTAGTATCTTCTGCTTCAGAGTTTCCCATTCACTGTTGGTCAAAATACAGAAGTTGTCCTTCTCTCCTATCTCGACACGCTCATCATCTAACTTAATTACTGGGCAGTGTCCTGAACCACACAAATTTACAACCTTCATCTTTTTTACCTCCTTTCTAAATTGATTATTATTTACAGAATATGCCCTTTCTATAAACTCCACAATGATATAAATCATGTTAAGATGGGATGTGTCCCTGTTTTTTAAATTTCTTTTTCATTAAAAAAACAACACTTCCTCCTAATATCATAAAAAAGCAAAGAACTTGCCCCATAGTAAAAGGACCCAATACAAATCCCAATTGAGGATCAGGGTTACGAACAAATTCAATAAAAAATCGAACCAATCCATAGCCTATAAGATACAGAGAAACAAGAAAGCCGTTAAAGGGGCTCTTTTTCCGCAGGAGCCAGAGTATAACGAAAAGGAATACCCCCTCGAAAAATGCCTCGTAAAGTTGTGATGGGTGTCGAAGTTGATGGGTTGGGTCTAAAGGAAAATACATCCCCCATGGCATAGTAGTTACACGACCATAAAGTTCGCCATTAATGAAATTGCCAAATCTGCCAAATGTATATCCTAAAGGTATCGCAGGGATAAGAAGGTCTGTAAAGTGCCAGAAGTCTATTTTATTTTTATAGCAAAATAAAATAGTGGCTAACAAAACTGCGATTAACCCGCCGTGATAAGACATGCCTCCAATACCTGTATAATGAAATCCGTCTGTAAAACTAAATGGAAGGATGATTTCTAATGGGTGGGAAGCATAATATTTCAAGTTATAGAATAATACATATCCTAATCTGCCCCCAATCATAACTCCCAGAATAGCCCATATAAAATAGTTTTGAATAATGTTTTTAGAGTATTCATACTTTTCATTGTTTATTCTATACAGAACAAGCAAATACACGACAGAAAAAGCAATAACGTACATTAACCCATAATAACGCAGTTGAAATTGCCCTATTTGGACAAGAGCAGGATTGATATGTTCCGGTATATGATTCCAAAATTTAAGGAATTGATTCAGCATTAAAAATGCCTCGGAGGTCGATTCGACTGAGAATGAGTGAAAAGTCTGTCCCCTGTTATGTTTTACTATTGTTATTCGTAAAATTTATGAATAAGTGGGATAACTTGTATAATCCTCTTTTTTTCGCTTTAACCTTTTAATTCGTCTTTAATCTGAAGATACTTTGCTATGCCTGAACGTGTTATTAATCCGATTAATTTGTTATTACTTAAAACAACAAACCTACCTTTATCTTCCTGAATCATTCTCTCAAGAACCTTTGATACATCGTCATCTTCGGATAATAAAAGAGAATCGTCAAATGCCTGCATTACCTCTTTAGCACTGGTATCATGCCATTTATCCTTAGGTATCCTCTTTATTTCTTTAAGGCTTATAATTCCAATGAGTTTCCCCCTGTCTGTAACAGGAAATCCTCCATACCCATGTATTAAGAAATAGTTATCAACAAGCTCTGAAAGGGAAATGTCTGAACTTACTGTAATAACCTCACTTGCCATAACATCCCTGACCTTTACTCCTGCTAAAATACCTCTAACAGTTGCCTGCTGATAACTTGACTGTGCTGCTGTGTACAAAAACCATCCTATAAGAATAAACCATATGCCTCCTGAATAACCTGTAAAAAAGGTAATAAAGCCGAAAAATATAAAAAATATGGCAATCCTTTGTCCGGCTTTTGAGGCTTTTCTTGTTGCAGAAAGATAATCACCTGATTTTTCCCAGAGCCATGCCCTGAGCACCCGACCGCCATCCATAGGAAATCCCGGAATAAGATTAAATGTTCCAAGAATGAGATTCATCATAAAAAGATATGATGCTATGGCTTCTATCACAGGATAATCAGCAAATAATTTAAACAGCAGGAAGAAAATTAATGCAAGGACATAGCTTGAAAAAGGCCCTGCAATCGCCATATTTAACTCAGCTTTCGGGCTTGCAGGCTCTTTTTTCATCTGAGCAACACCGCCGAAAATAAAAAGAGTGATACTGGAGATAGGTATATTGTATTTCTTTGCAACAAAAGAATGGGAAAGCTCGTGGATTATAACAGACAGAAAAAGCAGGGAAGCAGCAATTGTCCCCATCAGCCAGTAGGTTGTTACCGGGAGTTCAGGCTGTTCATGCGGGAAATACCCTTTTGCTAATGCCAATGTTATCAGGCCAAAAAAGACAAACCAAGAGAAGTGGAGCTTTATCGGGATTCCCATTATTTGCCCAATTTTCCATGAACCTTCAAACATATAAGGTCCTCCCTCAAATAATCTTATCACATCTTCTGCTAAAATACCCTATGCTTACTGATGATTCATTTAAAGTCATTTCTGTTACAGGTGCCCACAGTAAAGCAGGCAAAACAACCCTGTGTTCAATTCTGCTCAAAGAACTTAATGGCTTTGGAGCAATTAAGTTCACAAAAACATCGCTTTACGCCTCTGTTGTGGAGGATATCAACATACTTAAACAAGAGGGTAAAGATACATCTCTGTTTCTTGCATCCGGGGCTGAAAGAGTTCTATGGGTTCAGTCTCCGTATAATGAGCTTAAGGATGTTTTAGATATTGCTGTCGGCAAGATGGCTGACCTTAATGGAGTCATTGTAGAAGGCAACAGTCCTGTGGATTTTTTAAATCCCCATCTGGTAGTATTTATCATCAGTTCAAAGGAAAAAATAAAGCCTTCAGCGTTCAGAGTTAGCAAAAAGGCAGACATTGTTATTGTCAATTCTGAAAAACAGGCTAAACAACACACTTTTTCATCTGAGATTTGCCGAAAAGACGCAAAGGTTTTCTGGATTGATTTAATAAAAATGAAGGGAGAAATTGATGGATTCCTCTCTTTTGTCAAAGAAAGAGTTAGTAGAGGCTCACATTAAAGAAAATACGGCAGACGGGAAAATATCCTGTCCTGCATTAAGAAAAATTGCTGAAAAACTTGAGATTCCATATAAAGAGGCTGGAGAAGTTGCCAATGAATTAAAGATAAAAATAAAAAATTGCGACTTTGGTTGCTTCTAAGGAGGAACTAACTTGCAACTTGAAACAAACATTCTTCTTTTTGAATTAGCACTCACTTTTTATTTTATAGCCACCATCACTGGAGTTATAGTCCTCTTCAAAGGTAAAAAAGCAACATCCAGAGTAATAATCGTCCTTGCAGTAATCGGATTTCTTTTTCATACCACAAACATCATTGCCAGGTACATTGAAGGAGGATATTTCCCTGCTACCAATCTGCACGAGGCATCTTCTTTCTTTTCGTGGTGCATAGTAATCCTCTTTCTCCTGCTTGAATACAGGTATAAACTGGGGCTCCTCGGGTCTTTTATAATGCCAATAGTCTTTATTTTCATGCTTTCATCTGCAATGCTCCCCAGAGAGATAGCGCCTTTGCCTGTGGTACTTAAAAGCTACTGGCTTGTTATTCATACAGGTTTGGCTTTTCTTGGAGACGCTGCTTTTGCAATGGCGTTCTGCATTGGCATTATGTATCTCATTCAGGAGAGATATGTAAAGTCAAAACATCTGAGCGGTCTTTTTCAGAGACTGCCGAGTCTTCAGGCTCTTGATGAAAT
>VAPB010536734.1_pt1 | contig 10089 bp, 7 predicted proteins | sample 3395101 | NCBI WGS metagenome assembly VAPB01 (sample SAMN08290433, study PRJNA428436) | hydrothermal vent metagenome | isolation source: Deep-sea hydrothermal vent chimney | place: Indian Ocean: Southwest Indian Ridge | reverse complement strand
TCCTTATTTTTTCAAGCCTTGCTTTTGCTCTCTCATTTTCGTTTAATTGAGGGAACTGTTCTATCACAATCTTATAGCTCTTTTCAGCCTCTTTAAGATTGCCCAGATGAAAATTTGCCTCAGCATACATAAATATCAGGAAGGGCAGGGGATGTTTTCCTTCTTCAGTATATTTTTTGAATACAGGTGCAGACAACTTTAAAAGCCTATCCCACTCTGCATTTTTATAATAACTGATGCCGAGTGTTCTATCTATACGGCCTTTCAAAGCAGACCGGGGGTAATCCTTTAAAAATTTATTATAAAGCGCTTCTGCTTTTTCATATAGCGGAGGGGAATAATCATTCACATAAATCATAATCAGCCGCCAGTAGCTTTCCTGCGCAAGAGGTGCATCAGGATAATCTTTAATAAGCTGCGCATAGAGTTCCTCCATCTTCGGCAGCACAGCCTGCCTGTCACCTGATGGCTGACTAATGGTGAGTATCTTATTGAACACCTTAAGGGATTCTGTCTCCTGCTCCGCAGGAGTGAGCACTTTTTTTGTCTCTACCGGCGCTGTTGCACATGCAGAAAATAAAAATATAAATATGATATAAATACCGGCTCTGTTCATCAATTGTCTGTAAAAATAAGATAGTACAAATATAGAGAGCTCTGAAAAAACTAATCTTGCTCTCTTGATTATTCACCCCTGCCGTTTTGCTTCGCAAACCGAAGCAGCAGGGGCAAGCAGATGTTAGTATATTTTACAATATTTCAATTAGAGAAATCTATTCCTTAAATCGGCTTGCCCCGTTTAGATAAATCAAAATTGTTAGCCTCGGCTGATACCGGACTTTTACTTTGTATCCTTCTACCCTCTATTCTCTTTATTATTCGCAATGTCCTTCTGACAGAATAAAATATTCTATGGTAATATAGTGCCGTAATATCAACTGAGAAATGCGAAATAGGAAATGAGAATGGGAATGAGAAGTGAGAAATATCAAATTTATTCTTCAATACGACAGCAGTGATTACTCAGGATAGCAAATCCAGAGAAAGGACTTTGCTTCCTTGACAAGCTGGGTATATCATAATATACATAAGTTGAGAAGAGAACCTTACTAAAGGAGGTCTTATGGCTATTTATATTGCATTAAGCAATCTTACTGACGAGGGAAGGAAGACTATAAAACAGCGACCGCAGAGAATCAAAGAGGTAAATAAAGAAATAGAGGCTATGGGTATTAAGGTTTTAGGGCAATATGCAGTATTAGGCCCTTATGATTTTGTAACATTACTTGATGCCCCCAGTAATGAGTCTGTGTTGAAAATGTCAGTTGAACTCGGCTCAAGAGGGACTGTGCAGCTCGTTACCCTTCCAGCCCTTTCAGTAGATGCATTTATAAAAACACTCACGTAGCACAGATTAAATGCAATAGCGAGCCTGCCTGCCGTCAGGCAGGTTCACTAAACGTTCAGGGTTTCCGGAGGGAACATTAAAAAGAAAATAGATGATCACAGCTGATAAAGACAGCTGTGATCATCCCTGCCTGCCGGCAGGCAGGTGCGTTTCCTTCAACGGGATTTACTTTTATCTTTTGTTTCTGGCATTCTAATCAGATGCGAGTAATCTGTCTTGATGTTGGTGACAAACGTATAGGTGTTACTTGAAGTGATGCCCTGGGACTAACGGCTCAGGGCATAAAGACCATAAGCAGAAAAAAAGAAAGGGTCTTAGGGATAAGGTTTCCGCCATAGTAATTCTACAAAATTATCTTGACAGCTTAAGACAATGAAAAAGCGCATCATAAGTTCAGCAGAGATAACTTTCATAATTTTTAGCTTTGTCACGTTACTGGGTCTTATCTCTTACGTGAATTTTTTAATGCCCCTTTCTTCTGAAGATAAGTGGAAAGAAATTTTGATTCCAGAGGGTTATACGTATTCACAGGGTATCAACATACTAAAAGAAGAAGGCATGATAAAAAATGAATTTGTCTTTCTTGTATTAAGTAAGATTACAGCGACTGAAAGAAAACTCCTGGCAGGCTATTATAATCTTAACACCTCTATGACCCCCCTGGAAGTATTTAATCGCCTGAGAAAAGGCATGATTGTTCAGTTCGTCATTCCCATACCCGAAGGGTCCACGCTTGAGGATATTAAATTAAAGCTCCGGAAGAACGGCCTTATTGATGAAGAATCCTGGCAGCTTGTTGAAGATGAAGGATTTCTCGCCTCTTTAAATATAGATGCTCCAAGTCTTGAAGGCTACCTATATCCTGATACATATAATTTTGCAAAAGGTGCAGACCCCAAGGATATCTTCAGGATGATGGTTCAAAGATTAGGAGAAGAATTTGACGAATCTTTAAGGAAGCGCGCAGAAGAACTGGGTATGAGCGCAAAAGAAATCCTGACACTTGCATCAATTATTGAAAAAGAAGCCATTTTTAATAGGGAAAGACCTCTGATATCTGCGGTTTATCACAACAGATTAAAGAAAAATATGCGTCTTCAGGCAGACCCAACAGTTGTTTATGGCATAAAAAGAATGCAGGACGGCATTTCAAAAAAAGACCTTAAAAGAAAAACTCCCTATAATACTTACGTTATAAACGGGTTACCGCCTGGTCCGATTGCATCTCCAGGTATAAAGTCAATCAAGGCAGCTCTCTACCCTGCAGATGTTGATTATTTATACTTTGTATCCAAAAATGACGGAACACACTATTTTTCCAAGACAGGCGAAGAACATCTAAAAGCAGTAATGCTTTACCAGCGCGGAAATAACAAGGGAAATAAGGCTAAAGATGAAGAACCGACAACCAACTAAGCAGATAATTCTCGGCAACATTAAAATCGGGGGCAGTGCGCCTGTTATAGTTCAGTCCATGACAAAGACTGATACGCGTGATGTACGTTCCACTGTATCACAGATAAAGAGGCTTGAGGCTGCAGGCTGTGAAATAATAAGGGTTGCGGTACTAAACCTTGATGCAGCCCGGGCAATAAAATCCGTAAAAAAGAAAATTAAAATCCCGCTTGTTGCTGATATCCACTTTGACTACAGGCTTGCACTTGAAGCTGTTAAAAACGGGGCAGACGGTCTCAGAATCAACCCCGGAAACATAGGCAGCATGCTCAAGGTAAATGAGGTAGTCAGTGCTGCCAGAGACAAAGGTATTCCCATCAGAATCGGGGTAAATGCAGGCTCGCTTGAAAAAAAGCTTTTAAAAAAATACAGGCGCCCGACTTCAAAAGCGCTTGTAGAAAGTGCAGCAGGGCATATAAGAATCCTCGAAGACCTTAAGTTTACATCAATAAAAGTTTCGCTTAAAGCCTCTGATGTCCCGAAGACTGTAGAGGCATACAGACTTTTCTCCAAAAAATTTAAATATCCGCTTCACATAGGTATCTCAGAGGCCGGGCCTGCTTTCTCAGGAACAATAAAAAGTGCAGTTGGTTTAGGCATACTCCTTTCAGAAGGTATTGGAGACACAATAAGGGTATCGTTAACAGCAGACCCGGTTGAAGAAGTAAAGGTTGCTTATGAGATTTTAAAATCCCTGTATTTAAGGCAGAAAGGCCCTGAGTTAATCTCATGTCCAACATGCGGCAGATGTGAACTGGATTTAATAGGGCTTGTTGATAAGGTTGAGACAAAGTTGATGGACATGAAAAATCCGGTTAAAGTTGCTGTAATGGGGTGTGTTGTAAATGGCCCTGGCGAGGCGCGGGAGGCTGACATAGGCATTGCCGGCGGAAAGGGAATTGGTATTCTGTTTAAACACGGAAAAGTGGTCAAAAAGCTTAAAGAACGCGAACTGTTCAGCGCTCTTATAAAAGAGATCAAAAAAATATAATACGAATTATTGTCAGTTGCTGGTTATTAGTTATTAACTTTGGATGCTTCTGCAAAAATCTGAAAAATTCTATTATCGGCAATACAAATAACAAATAATTTATAACGAATAACGGTTTTTTTATGCAAATCATCAAAACTGTAAAAGAAATGCAGGCCCTGAGCAAAAAGCTCAGGGCTGAAGGCAAAACCATTGGATTTGTCCCGACAATGGGTGCACTTCATAAAGGGCATCTAAGCCTTATCAAACAGTCAAAAAATGAAAATGATGTAACAGTTGTAAGTATATTTGTAAACCCCTCACAGTTCGGCCCTAAAGAAGACTTTAAACAGTATCCAAGAGATATAGCGGGCGATTTAAAAAAATTAGACTCCATTAAAGTGGATGCTGTTTTTACTCCTGATGACAAGGAAATGTATCCAGAAGGTCTTACTGTTTCCGTCCGCGTAGGGCATATCCGTGAGATACTCTGCGGGGCGTCAAGACCCGGGCATTTTGACGGAGTGGCAACAATAGTTGCCAGGCTCTTTAATACTATCCAGCCTCACAGGGCATATTTCGGACAGAAGGACTATCAGCAGTCAGTTGTAATAAAAAAATTGGTAGAAGACCGGAATTTTGACATCGATATTATTGTCTGTCCTACTGTAAGAGAGCCTGACGGGCTTGCAATGAGTTCAAGAAACAGCTATTTAAACCGGGAACAAAGAAAAACAGCCGCCATTTTATATAAAGCTCTTAAGCATGGAGAATATCTTATAAAAAAAGGGGTAGAAGATGCAGTGCAGGTCAAAAAAGAAATGGAAAAGACCCTTAAATCAGAACCTATGGCAAAGATAGATTATATAGAGATTGTTGACCCCCGGAATCTCGATGAAGTTAAAAAGGTAAAAAAAACTGTTGCTGTGTGTCTTGCAGTCAAAATCGGTACAACAAGGCTGATTGATAATTTAATAATTCAAAAATAACGTCCGCTGCCAGCTACCCCCCCCCGTAAGATTTGATTTTTACGGGCATATTAAGTAGAATACTTAGTCTGAATTAATAATCTATGCCCCGAGAAATCTTTCAGATTTCCGGGATTAGGTACCCGCAATTCTTTGAATTGCAGGGTATAATCGTCTGTAAGTATCTGTGTAATCAGGAATAACAGAAGGTTATGCCAAAGGAGAGGCAATGACTTATACTACATATCGCCCTCATAATATAAAGCGCAAGAGAACTCACGGGTTTCTTGAAAGGATGAGCACAAAGGGTGGCCGTAAAGTCATAAAAAGAAGACGCGCTAAAGGCCGCAAGAAACTGTCAGTATAAAATAAAGGGTTCGAGGATTCGAGCCTGCCTGACGGCAGTCAGGGCTTCAAGGGTTCCAGTGAGAATAAGTTCAATGAATAATAATTCCATCACTTGAATCCTAGACCCCTAGACCCCTTGAATCCTTCACTTATAACTTTCATTCAGGATTTTTAGATTTACTCGTGCTGAACAATAAATTTGACCGCCTAAGGAGTGAGAGCAATTGAAAACATTAGCAGTTTTTGCAATTAAAAAATACCAGAAATACATATCACCGTTTCTTCCACATTCATGCAGATTCCATCCGACATGTTCAAGCTACTGCCTGGAAACAGTGGAAAAGTACGGTTTTTTAAAGGGACTGTGGCTTTTTTTGAAGCGCTTATCAAAGTGTCACCCTTTTCATCCCGGTGGATATGACCCTGTAGCATCCCATGAAAGCGAGGATACAGGTTTAGCAAAATAATGGATAAACGAACTCTTTTAGCCATAGTTTTATCAATCGCTATCATTATAGTGTTCTCATATCTCTTCCCACCACAAAGGCCTGTGCAGCATCCGACAGAGCCTCAACAGACAGAGAAAAAGGTAGAGAAAGAAAAGCTGCCAGTATCTGTTGCTGAGACGTCTCATGGCCAGGTAGAAATACCACCGGCTGAGGAAAAAGAGATAAAGGTCGACACTGACCTGTATTCAGCAGTCTTAACAACAAAAGGCGGAACATTAAAAGAGTGGTATCTAAAAGAGTACAATTATAAAGACGAAGACGGTAAGCTCAAACCCGTCCCCTTTATCTCGCCTGATGCTCCGATACCTCCGATATCCATTATTCTCAACGGGCAATCAGAAGATTCACTAGAAAAAATTTACAGTGTTGATAAAGACACTGTAACCCTTAACAGCTTCAGAAAAAGCGATACTTTAACCTTCTTTTATGCTGACGCTTCAGGGATTTCTATCAAGAAAACCTTCACATTTTATAAGGACAGCTACAGGGTTGACCTTTTCACAAGGGTAAAAGGTGTTCAGTCTTATAAAGTTGCCCTTGGCTCAGGGTTCGGCGGCATTTTTGATGAAAAAGGGACATGGGTCCACATGGGGCCTGTTCTTTTAAGGGATTCAGATAAAATTGATATAGATAAGAGCAATATTGAAGGCATAGGCTTTATAAAGCGGTGGGTTGCAGGCAAAAAAAGTAAAAACAAAATTGAATATCAAGGCAGCATCCAGTGGATTGCACAGGAAGATAAATATTTTGCATCAGCACTTGCTTCTGTAAACAGAAATAATGATGTGGTTATATGGAGCTGGGAAAAGGATGGCGATGGTAAAAATCAGGGTGCTGAGATTGCCTACACGGTAACCGGAGAAAAAGGAGAGTTTTTATTATATGCCGGGCCAAAAAAATCCGAGATACTTGAACCCTTGAATGTTGGTCTTGAACATATAATTGATTTCGGTATTTTCTCTATAATAGCAAGACCGCTTTTCTGGCTTTTAAAGCTCCTTTACGGTTTTGTAGGCAATTACGGATGGGCAATCATTCTGATTACTATAATCGTAAGAATACCATTCATCCCTCTTATTAACAAAGGGCAGAAGTCAATGAAAAAGCTTCAGCAAGTACAGCCTCATATGGCAGCGATAAAAGAAAAATATAAAAAAGACCCTCAGAAAATGCAAAAAGAAATTATGCAGCTTTATAAAAAGCATAAGGTAAACCCGGTGGGCGGTTGTCTGCCAATGTTAATCCAGCTGCCGGTATTTTTTGCCCTTTATAAGATATTGCTGATAGCAATCGAGCTCAGAGATGCTCCCTTTATTTTTTGGATAACAGACCTTTCAGCAAAAGACCCCTACTACATCTTACCTGTAGTAATGGGACTTACCATGGTAATTCAGCAAAAAATGACCCCATCAGGTATGGACCCTAGACAGGCAAAGATAATGATGCTCATGCCGATTGTTTTTACCTTCATGTTCTTAAGTTTTCCTTCAGGTCTTGTTCTCTACTGGCTTATAAGCAACCTTTTAGGCATTGTTCAGCAGATGCATGTAAATAAAAAAGCCAAAAGTACTGCTTAATAATAGAGAATTCCAATTATTTTTCAGGTTTTTTACGTCTTGAACAGCCTGCCCCGTACCCTTTAGTGGTTTATGGGGGTTTAAACAATTTAAACGTTTTGAACTTCGTATTTCACCATGCTTACTGAAGACACTATAGCTGCTATATCAACCCCTGTAGGCCATAGTGGTATTGGAATTGTAAGACTCAGCGGCAAGGATTCAATAAAGATAACAGATAAAATTTTTGTCTCTCCCAAAAAAAAGTCCCTTAAACAAACTCCATCGCACCGCATCATTTACGGTCATATCATAAACTTAAACAAAGAAATTATAGACGAGGTGCTTGTCTCTGTAATGAAGGCGCCCCGCACCTATACAAAGGAAGATGTTGTAGAGATAAACTGTCACGGCGGTCCTGTGCCCATCAGGAGAATTTTAGAACTTACTCTAAAGGCAGGCGCAAGGCTTGCTGAACCGGGAGAATTTACGCGCAGGGCATTTTTAAACGGAAGAATTGACCTTACCCGGGCAGAAGCTGTGCTTGATATAATAAATGCCCTGACAGACCAAGGTCAGAAAGCAGCGGTTGAACAGCTCAGGGGAAAACTTGCAAAGAAGATAGAAACCTTGAGGGAAAAACTGATTAAACTTACTGCTTTTGTTGAAGCTTATATTGACTTCCCGGAAGAAGATGTAGAACTGCCGTCTTTAAAAGAGATGAAAAAGATGGCTTTAAAGATACAGAAATTCCTGAGACAGCTTATAGAAAGCTCTCAATACGGAATGATTTTAAGGGAAGGGCTCAAAACAGCAATCATCGGCAGGCCGAATGTCGGTAAGTCTTCTTTGCTTAACGCCCTTCTGGAACAAGACAAGGCTATTGTAACAGAGACGCCGGGGACTACAAGAGACGTTATTGAAGACTACCTGAATATTCAGGGTATTCCAGTAAAAATTATGGATACCGCGGGAATAAGGGAAGTTAAAGATATCGCGGAAAAAGAAGGGGTAAAGAGAAGTCTCATGGCAATGAAGAATGCGGATTTAGTGCTCACTATTCTTGACGGGAGCGAAGATTTGCATGATACGGATAGGGAGCTGATTGGCAAATGCAACCAAAAAAACACAATCTTAGTTATAAACAAAACAGACCTCCCACAGAAAATAAGATTGTCGGAGATCCACTCCGGGAAAAAATCAGGCAGGCAGGTAGTCAGAATATCAGCTATTAAAAAAAGAGGGCTTAATGAATTGAAAGATAAAATAGTGGAAACAGCCTTAAAGGGCAAATCTTTTGACAGTATGGGTGTTGTGACAAACATAAGGCATGTGCATGCATTGAAAAAAGCGCTTGCCTCTGTAAATTCTTTTATTGAGGGAATAACTAAAAAGACGTACCCGGAATTTCTGGCAGTTGAATTAAGAGATACACTTGACGTCATCGGAGAAATCCAGGGTATTACCACTCCGGAAGATATACTTAATAAAATCTTCAGCGATTTTTGTATTGGGAAATAGTCCTAAATTATTTATAATCAGCTTATGATGCAAATAATGATTGCATTGATTACACAGATTACCGACAGGGAACTTATCTGTGTCATCCCTGCCTGCATGCCTATGGCATGTAAACCGGCAGGCAGGTCTACTTTTTTCTCATCTGTGCTATCAAGCTAATAAACTATGACACGCCTTAAAAAAGTCAGACAGGTCCTTTTTTACACTCTAATCCTTAATATGGCTGTTGCCATAGCAAAAATAACCTACGGGTATGCAACAAACGCCATAAGCATGCTGTCTGACGGATTTCACTCTTTCTTTGACGGTACATCCAATGTTATAGGGCTTGTAGGCATCTGGATAGCATCACGGCCGCCGGATGAAAACCACCCTTACGGGCATAGAAAATATGAAACCCTTTCAACAATTGCTATAGCAGTGCTTATATTCATAGCAGGCTTTGGAATTTTAAATAAAGCCCTTACCAGCTTTAAAGAGCCTCCCGGCATCGAGGTAACATCTTTGAGTTTCATAATTATGGCTCTGACTCTTCTGATAAATGTATGGGTTATGGCTTATGAAACAAAAAAAGGCCGGGAATTAAAGAGTGACTTCCTCCTGGCAGATGCCATGCACACGAAAACTGATATATTTATTTCAATATCCGTTGTCATAAGCCTTATTGCTGCAAAGATAGAATATCCTGTTGTTGATACAATTGCGGCAGTTATTATCACCCTGTTCATTGCAAAGATGGGGTTTTCCATCCTGAAACCCGCTGCTGCTGTTCTTGCAGATGCTGCATGCATAAATCCCGATGATATAAAAAACGTAGTAGACCGGATTGATGGGATAAAAGGATGCCATGGAATAAGAACAAGGGGTAAAGAAAGTGCTGTTCACATCGACCTCCACCTTCTTGTTGACCCTGAAGTAAAGACTGCAGAGGCACATGAGCTGGCACATTCCGTGGAAGAAGTGATTAAAAAAGAGTTCCCTTCTGTTATAGATGTTGTTACTCATATTGAACCTTCTCACGAAAACATAACAGAATCACCGAACTGTAAATGCTCCCCTGAAAAGCAGGGCGAGTAAAAAAACTGCCGGGCTGAATGAACATATTTGGTATACTTAAGTAATTAAATTGCGGATTTTAAATCCGAAACCTGCCTGCCGGCAGGCAAGGTCCCAAATATTCATATTCTTAAACTTGACAGATAACAACTATATAGTCTAATGCACAGATCTATAAGGAAGAAAAGGAGGTAAACATGTCTTTCCCGATTCATAGACCTCGAAGACTCAGGATTAGCAAGGCAATAAGAAAAATGGTTCAAGAAACACGACTTTCACCGGAAGATTTTATATATCC
>VAPB010025606.1_pt1 | contig 10094 bp, 8 predicted proteins | sample 3395101 | NCBI WGS metagenome assembly VAPB01 (sample SAMN08290433, study PRJNA428436) | hydrothermal vent metagenome | isolation source: Deep-sea hydrothermal vent chimney | place: Indian Ocean: Southwest Indian Ridge | reverse complement strand
CTGGAATTTCTATCGTTCGAATTAGGCTAGTGCAAATATGGGTTTATGTACGGGTTATTATTGGTTAATTTGGTTTTATTGATAGATTGTGCAACAGACTCCATCATGGATTAGAAACCAAGGCCAAGGAAATCCATCGCCGTATGGATCCTTCACTTCGTTCAGGATGACAGGCAGGGGTTCATTGTCATTCCGAAATCCAGGATGAAACCACGTTCACAAAGAAAGCAAACGTCAGGGATTTATTCCAAGGCCGAGGAAATCCATCGTCGTATGGATCCTTTACTTCGTTCAGGATGACAGGCAGGTGTTTATTGTCATTCCGAACTCCGGGATGAAACCACGTTCACAAAGAAAGCAAACGTCAGGGATTTATTCCAGGGACAGGGAAACCCAGTGTCGCATTCAACCTTCCAACCTTTCAACCTGCAACCTTTTTAATATATAATCAAATCAACACCCGGGAGGAGCCATGAACGAAAAAACCACCCGCATTATCCGCTGGATCGCACGGGTCTGGGCTTCTCTGATGGCAGCCATGGTCGCCTTTATTTTCATCGGTGATGCTGTAGACGACGGCATCGGACCGATCTTCAGCATGACATTAAGAGACTCTTTGATGATGGCAGCCTTTGTGGCCACCTGGCTGGGATTGGTCCTGGGCTGGAAATGGGAGCGTCTGGGGGGATCCTTGATCGTCGGAGGAATGGCCGCTTTTTACTTATTCGATTTTGCGTTTACAGGGTCATTCACCGGGGGATCGTTAATTTTAATGATCGTAGTACCTGGATTTTTATTCTTGCTCAGCAGTCTGGCCAGAGGTGGTGAATTAAACGGACAATCGTTCTTGGAGTCAAAACAGGATAAAAGATACTGACTGTGAAAATAACAAGCCCTGGACGCCAGTAATTCGGCTCCAGGGCTGATTTGTGGGATTTGCAAGTTTAGGATCTATCATGTTTCAGTTTCAAAAAGTGAGTGGAGCAGGAAATGCATGGATCATAGGATCGAAGCAGGTGCTCAAGCTCCAGGCTGGCCTCTTCCTCAGACCGGTCGAAAAGCACTTCCGGCGCAAGCTTGGCCAGATCCTTTTCCATCTGGGCGTAATTCTGAGCTGTGGGAGGTGTGATCTTGGCTTCTTTGATCAACCCGTCTTTGCCAACTTTATAGCGGTGATACAACAACCCGCGGGGAGCTTCAGAAACACCGAAACCCTCACCGTCTTTTAAACTGATTTTCTTATGAGGAGGACCCTGGGGGTCGTAGGCTTCCATCAGCTCAAGCGCCACATCGTACACTTCGATGGTTTCAAGTGCCCGGGCAAGCATGCCTTTATAGGGATTGAATTGAGGAGGTTCGAAACCAATTTCCCTGGCAATATCCATTGCGGTTGGCCGAAGCTGTTCAAAATTCAAATTGTAGCGTGCTAATGGACCGACAAAATAGGAGTTGCCGTCGGTGGTGTGGCTGTGCAGGGCTGTGGATTGAGGCACATGGAATTCCAGGTACCGGGATTCATATTTGTCAACAGGGATCTTTGACCCTGTTGAAGAGAGCACATCCCCATCGTATATCGCATAATGATCGGGATTGCTGACCGCGACAAATTCATAATCCATTTTAAACTCTGGAAAATCCAGAGTCACTGCCCAACGGGCTGTTTCAATGGCAAATTCCAGACCCCATTTGTAGTCTTCCAGTAAATCTTTGATCTTGTGTTTATCAGGCCAGCGATAAAAGCCTCCCACTTTCGTATTAACGGGGTGCACGCTTCGGCCTCCGATGGCTTTCAACAGGTCATTGCCCAATTTCTTGGATCGCAGGGCTTTTTTGACTATTTCCGGTGCGATAGCAGCGATCTCAATCACGCTGGGTGTGCCTAATAGATCCGGCGCCTGGAGCAAGTACATGTGCAAAACATGGCTTTCAATATATTCCGCGCAGTACAAAAGCCGCCGCAAGTCGTAGACTTCCTGGGAGATTTCTACTCCATAAGCATTTTCAAGCGCTTTGGCGCCGCTCATCTGGTAGGCAACTGGACAGATCCCGCAAATACGCGCAGTGATGTCTGGGACCTCCTGGAAATGCCTGCCCTGCAGGAAACCTTCATAAAAACGAGGAGGTTCGTAAATATTCAGCTCAATATGCTCAATTTTGTTGTCTTTGGATCGGATATACAGCGCCCCTTCACCTTCAACACGCGTGAGAGCCGGTATGGATATATTTTTTGTCATTTTATTGAACTCTCCTCTAAAATGGAATCAACTGCATTCCTGAACTGAGGGGCGTAACCCGCAAAATTACGAAGCAGGTGGACTGTTTCATTGGGGTACTGTTCCCGTTTTTGCATCAACGGAATCATGACTTCCATTTCTGCATTGGGAGATGGACCAAAACAACCATAACAGCCCCTGCCGTTGGCAGGGCACAATGCGCCGCAGCCTGTTCTGGTCACGGGGCCTGCGCAGGGAATTCCCTGTGCTACCATCACACAAACTGTCCCGTTACGTTTGCAGTCCAGGCAGACACTATGTGTGGGAAGATGGGGCGTTCGCTGCTGCAGCAGCGCGATCACAGCTTCCAGGATCTGGTATTTATTAACCGGGCACCCCGGGATGGTCAGGTCAACGCTGACGTGGTCGGAAATGGGAGTGGTTTTTTCCAGGTAGCTGAGATATTCCGGGTGGTCATAAGAAGCCTGGGCTAGTTTGGCATGGTCTGCAAAGTTGCGCAGGGATTGAATGCCGCCCGAGACGGCACAGGCACCAATGGCAATTAATACACCCGATTCCGATCTGATCTTTTGGATGCTTTCTCTTTCGTGTTCAGTGGAGACTGAGCCTTCTACTAGTACGATATCATAGGGGCCAGGTTGAATGGTGCTGGTGGCTTCCAGGAAATAAGCAATTTCGACTGCATCTACCAGGTCGAGAAGTTCCTCTTCCAGGTTTAAGATTCCCAGCTGGCAGCCATCGCATGATGAAAATTTATGTACTGCTAACCTTGGTTTATTCATTAGAAATCCTCCACTTCAAGATATGGACCAATTTGTTCATAACTGAACACGGGTCCATCTTTACATACAAAATATGGGCCGAGCTGGCAGTGTCCACAGGATCCAAATCCGCATTTCATATTCTTTTCCAGGGACACAAAGATCCGATCTCTGGGCACACGGCGGGCAATGGCTTCATAAGCCGCAAAACGGATCATGATCTCAGGTCCGCAAGTCATCAGGGCACTCTTTTTGGGATCTAGCCTGAGACTGTAAAATAGCATAGGCACAACACCAACCAAACCTGTCCAGGTATCATCGCAGGAGTCAACGCAGACCATCATTTCGATGTCTTTGGCTTCCCAGTCATCGTATTCAGCTGTAAACTGGAGATCTTCGGGGGTTCTGGCTCCATAGATGACAACAACTTTGCCATAATCCTCCCTGTTGTCCATGATCTGGTAAATGACAGGCCTCAGAGGGGGAAGGCCAATGCCGCCTGCGGCGATGTAAATATCTCTGCCCTTGAGCTGCTCCAGCGGCCAGGCAGACCCAAATGGGCCCCGTAATCCCAGTTTTCCCCCAACTCCTAACCGGTCAATTGCATTGGTGACATTGCCGGTCAAGCGAATAGTATGACCAATGGCTTCTTTGTTATTGGGATGGGAACTGATGGATAAGGCAGCTTCTCCATATCCGGGAATGGTCAGCAGGTTAAATTGTCCGGGCTGGAAGGAATAATTCTTCTGAACCTCTGGATCAGTGAATTTGAGCCAATAGGTGTACACTCCGGGGGCTTCCTGTTCAATTTTGAGGATTTCAGCCCAAACAGGCAGCATGGGATCCGAGGAGAAGTCAGTGGTAGGTTTTGAAGTTGTTAAAACAGTCATGAGGGCTCTCCTTCACGGATGGCAGCGATTTCGTCAAGATGGTTGATTTCTGCCGGGCACCAGGTAATACAACGTCCACAGCCGACGCATCCAGCTGTGCCATTTTGTTCATACCAGCTGGCAAATTTATGGGTCAGCCACTGGCGGTAGCGGGCTCTGGTATTGGGACGGGTGTTTCCATGAGCAACATAGGAATAATCCGGATTGAAGCAGCTGTCCCAAACCCGTTCTCGAATGACCGTGTCTCCGGGAAGGGTGGTCTTATCAGCCGAGTCCCAGCAGAAGCATGTTGGGCATACCAGGGTGCAGCTTCCACAGCTCAGGCACCTGCTGGCAACATCGTCCCAATGAGGGTGATCCAGATTCTCCAGCAGTTCAGTTATCAGTTTTTCAGGATCTGGCAATTGGAGACCAATCTTTTGAATTGAATTTTTTATTACCTCTCCGGCTTCCTTCAGCATTTCATCCGAAGCTGCTTGCCATTCCAAATCCCTCAGAGCTTTTTGACCTTTTTCTGAACCAACTTCGATCAGGAAATGATCCTTTAATTCAGTAAGCGCGAGGTCAAAACCACTTTCTGCTTTTGGCCCTGTTCCCATGGATGTGCAAAAACAGGTCCCGCAGGGCTCGCTGCAGTTGGTTACCATGATCAGGGCTTTTTCTCTTCGCTCCTGGTAAATGGGGTCACAGCGTTCACCCTCCAGGAATATTTTGTCCTGGATTAGAATGCCTGCCAGATCACAGGGCCTGACACCGATCAAGGCATACCGGGGAGCCTCACCCTCGCCGCTCGTTGTGGTCCAACTGGTTGGATCATCCGCATCCTGTTGGAAAACCATTAGCTGAGCTTTGGGAGGGAAGAAGTATTTCTTCCAACTATGTGGTCCGGAGGTCAGGTCAAAATATTTCTCCTTACCGTTGGAAGACAGGGTATATTTCCCCGGTTCTTCCTGGCTGGTATAACCTTTCGGGAGATCAGCCAGGTTTTCAATGGGACCCAGGATAACGGTAAAGTCCTGTACTTGTGGACCTTCCAGTTGGTAATCCAGGTCGCTGAGGGTGGTGAGGATGGTATCTAAGTGGGGTTTTGTAATAGCGATGTTAGCCCGGATTTCCGGGCTTTTCTTAGGCATTTGATCCTTCCTTGCTGGATTGTGAGTACATGTCAAGCAGCTGCAGTCGAGTGACTAATAGCCGGCTGGCAGCCACATTGGCGATCCTGCGCATTACTGCATAACCAAATGAATGGTTTTGATCACATAAATTTTGTAATTCTTTTGCATCCAGGCGTACCAGAGTGCTTGGCAGAACCGTGATAGCGCCAGCTGTCCGCTGGCGTACGATTGGTGTCACACTGGACCATCCCAGCAATTCTGTAGGTTCACAAGTGGAAATTCTTACCCGCCCTTTTCCGGGAACGGCAATTTCTATGGCAACTCTGCCTTTCAGGATGACATACAGGTAATCCTGTTTATCTCCCTGATGGAATAGGTCTTTGCCGGCATCGACCTCAATAACATCAGAAATTCCAGCCAGGTTATCAAAGTGTTCCTGGTTTAAATCCTGGAACCAGGGAATGTTTTGCAAGGCGCTGATAAGTTCCTGTTTGGGTGTCATAAAGTTCTCCTTTATGGTTCCGGCGGGGCAGATTGATAAGGGCGATCCGGAATCAAACTAAATAATAGGTCCCACTTGAGAAAAAATTCACGTGAAATCCTTCACAAATTCTAATATAGAGAAGATACCTTTGCAAGAGTTAGGAATGTCATGTTTTTTGTCATTTGTAAACTGTCAAGTCCTATAGTTTAATGGGTGTAGTTATCACCCTATGATCAGCCTGTTTATTCAAAATTGACAGATCGTCCAGGCAGACATAACCCATTATACTGAAACATCCAAGTGAGGGACCATGCCAGATTTCGATGATTATCTATTTCGGGGTGAAATTGGTGAAATTGCACCCTTTGTTTCCGAGCTGATCCGCTGGGAGGATGAACGCCAGGCCAGGAAATTGATCTTTATCCCATCCCAATCCTATGCTCCCCAGGCAGTTCGAACAGCTCTCAGTTCACGCTTTCAAAATCTTTATGCTGAAGGATATCCTCCTACCCAATTGACCGGGGAAACTGAAGCGGGACTGGAGGATATTGCCTGGCACCTGGCAAATTACCGCAGGTATGCAGACCGCAGGTTCTATAAAGGCAAAGAATACGCCAATATTCTAGAAAGCCTGGCTCAGCGAAAAGCTGCCCGGCTTTTTGCCGGGGGTGGTATTTCTCCGGGTGAGATCTATGTCAATGTTCAATCTCTGTCAGGCACCCCGGCAAATCTGGGTGTTTACTGGTCTTTGATGGAGCCCGGAGACACCTTCATGGGTCTGGATCTTTACCAGGGAGGGCATCTTTCCCATGGATCCGAATTCAATGTCTCAGGCCAGCGCTACCAGGTGGTTTCTTATGGTGTTGATCCTGATACTGAAAAGCTGAATTATGATCTTATCCGGGATCTAGCCTTGGCCCATAAGCCCAAGATCATTGTGGCTGGTTATACTTCCTATCCCTGGGCACCTGATTGGGGTAAATTCAGGGAAATTGCCGATGACAGTGGATCCTATCTGATGGCAGATATATCCCATGTGGCCGGGATGGTTGCAGCGGGAGTATACCCGAACCCTGTTGGTATCGCGGATGTAGTTACCTTTACAACGCATAAAACTCTGATGGGTCCGCGCGGAGCGGTTATCTTAACAACAGATGAAGAACTTGCCAGCAAGATCGACCTGGCTATATTCCCGGGAGAGCAGGGAGGTCCCCATGTAAATAAGTTTGCCGCAATGGCGGTTGCTTTTGAACTGGCAGGGACGGATCAATTTAGATCTCTCCAGAAGGATATAGTAAAAAATGCTGCTGCCCTGGCTGATGGATTGACCCGGCGGGGCCTGCGCCTGGCATACGGAGGCACAGACACCCATTTACTGCTTTTAGATTTGAAGTCCATTGCCCAGGACCCAGCGGCTCCCACCGATATTTCCTATCCATTGTGGGGGGAACCAGCAGTCAGGATCTTGGACCTGGCAGGCATGGTAACTAACAAAAATACCATTCCTGGTGACCTGGAGACATCCCTGGCGACGGGAATACGGCTTGGCACGCCCTGGTTGACCCAGAGAGGACTTGATGAGCGAGATATGGATACCCTGGCGGGGTTAATACACAGGCTGCTGGGGGACCTGAAACCCTTTGCCTATCAGGGATTGATCGGCACCCTGCCGCGGGCTAAGGCAGATCTCGAGGTCCTGGAAGAAGTTAGGGCTGAAACTGCCAAGATTGCCGCAAAAGCAGGGATCGATTTCCTTTTTGAAAAGAGCACTTATCCCCATTATTCGACCGGCGGAGAACTTTCTAAAGGGCAGTCGAGTGGGATTCTTATCACCGGATATCGGGCAAAACAATTTCTCAGTCAAGTGACAACCTCAAATCTAACTCAACTGGGGGTTGGAGAGAGGATTAGCACTTATTTGCTGGATCCGGCCGGAATGTTATTGAGTGAAGTGGGCATAGAAAGGGTAGAACCGGATCAAAAAATGCGGGATCGATATCAACTGATCGCCCCCGCTGATCATGTAAACAATCTTTTGACCTGGATGCGGAATTTGAGTGACGGTTATACCCTGTTTGACAAAGCAGACATTTACAGGAAAGTTGAAGGCCCTGTCATTGTGGAAGAGGTCGATTATGGTGGTGATAGTTTTACACCCTCAGCTCCCCCCGGAGCAAATGCACCTGATTTGTACCGTGACCATCCAGAGAATATCGATCTAAAAAAACCTTATTTCATCGGACAGTCTTCCATTTCAACTGAAATAGCTGTGGATGGGAATAAAGAGTGGAAATGGCAAAGTCCCGATTCTGAACTTAAACAAACCGAGTTATATACCATTCACCAGAGTGCAGGCGGAAAAATGGTCCCGTTTGCGGGATGGGAAATGCCGGTTCGTTACAGCTCGGTTCTTGAGGAACATCGAGCTGTGAGGCAATCAGCTGGTCTGTTTGATGTCTCTCACATGGGAGTATTTGAGATATCCGGTCCCAACGCCACAACATTGATCGATACCGTGTTTTCAAATTACGCGGCCTGGCTTGAAGACGGGCAATCGCTGTATGGTTATTTCCTGGATCCTGATGGTGGTGTGATCGATGACGGTATCATCTATCGGATCAGGTCTGATCATTATTACCTGGTGATAAACGCTTCCAATGAAGATAAAGATTGGGATTGGTTGAATGCTGTCAATGAAGGACGGGTGATCATTGATCGTGACCGCCCCTGGATCAAGGTTGAGGCGCCGGCAGTCTTGAGGAACCTCAAAGATCCCTCTGTGGGGAAAGATCAGAAACGGGATCTGGCCCTTCAGGGACCAGCTTCGCTGAAGATCCTGCAGTCCCTGACGGATGACCCTGAACTGAAAAAGAAACTTGCCAAAATTCGTAGGACCGAATTGATAAGCTGTGAGTTATTGGAAATTCCCCTGGTTGTTGCCCGGACTGGATATACCGGAGAAAACTGGGGCTATGAAATGCTGGTTCATCCGGATCAGATGCAAAAACTCTGGAAAACGATCTTAAAAGCCGGAAAACCCTTTGCTATCAAGCCTGCTGGACTGGCCTGCCGGGATTCAACTAGAATAGAAGCCGGACTGCCTCTGTATGGCAGTGAATTGGCTGGACCGATGGATATATCACCCGTAGAAGCAGGTTTTCCAGGTTATGTGAAATATCACAAACCCTTTTTTATTGGCCGGGAGATGCTCTTAAAAAAGGAAAAGGAACGCCTGAGGGAATTAATCCGCTTCCGCTGCACTCAGAAACGCTCCCGAAAACCCGATCAGGGTGATCCAGTTGTGAACCCTCAGGGTGAGGAGATCGGGCAGATCACCAGCTGTTCTGTAGGCGAAGAGGGTTGTTTAGTGGGGCTTGCGATCTTGGATAAGAACTGGGGAGTACCAGGATCAGCGCTGCAGGTATTATCCCTGCGCGGCAAAAGCCTGCAGGAAGGTTTGGGCGAAAAAGCAAAAGTTTCCACCCAGATTGACATTACAGTCCTGGAAAGGTTTCCGGAAAAAACCGGGCAGCTGCCTTCCTGGCTCCTGGGTGGTGATTGATCCGAGTTTTTTGATCTAATTGATAACCGCGAGTATCCAGTATGGTAAGATATTCGCGGTTATTTTATTCTAAACAATGACCCAATAGAATAATACAGGAGGAGAATATGGATCCAATTATATTTACAATTCCGGGCACGAATTTTTCACTGCATTGGTATGGAGTCATCATGGCAGTGGGAATACTCCTGGCCGGTTTGGTCGCTGAATGGGGCGTCAAGCAGCGAGGTGGAAACGGAGAAGACATCTGGGAACTGCTGATCTGGGGAGTTCCGTTTGGAATAGTCGGTGCCCGGCTCTGGTATGTGGCAAACGATATCCTTGGCGGCGGTCGTTATTATCTTGACAACCCGATAAAAATCATCAACCTGCCTGAAGGAGGACTGCATTTTTATGGGGCTATTTTATTTGGTGCCTTAGGTGCTTTGATTTATGTAAAAAGAGCTAAATTGGATTTCAGGATCTTTCTGGACGCAGCTGCACCGGCTCTTTTGATCGGGCAGGCATTGGTCCGTCCGGCCAACTTCATCAACCAGGAACTCTATGGTCATCCCACAGATTTGCCCTGGGGGATTGCCATTGACGCAGCTCACCGCATCGCCCCCTGGAAGAATATGTATGAGTTCCCTTTTGAAACGACCCGCTTCCATCCGGCATTTGCCTATGAGATGCTGTTGAATTTCCTGGCAGCAGGTATTTTATTGTGGATTGCCCTGGAATTAAAAAACAAGATCAAACCGGGTTCGATATTTGCCGGATGGCTGGTTCTGGAAGGCTTTGGCAGGGAGATCATTGAATTCTTCCGGCCTGATCAACCCCGTTTGGGAGCCACAGATATCAGCTACTCCCGCATTGCGGCTGGGATCATGATCCTGGTAGGAATTATCTGGCTTCTGATCCAATATGAGGTCATTAAACTTCCCTTCTTAAAACCCGGTCCTGATAAATATCAGCTTCCTCGAAAAGCAAATCGCAGGAAGAAATAATTTTTTGATAGCAATGGACTAAGTATTTTTTATAAGGACTTAATCCCTAAAAGAATAGAAGG
>VAPB010458368.1_pt1 | contig 10100 bp, 10 predicted proteins | sample 3395101 | NCBI WGS metagenome assembly VAPB01 (sample SAMN08290433, study PRJNA428436) | hydrothermal vent metagenome | isolation source: Deep-sea hydrothermal vent chimney | place: Indian Ocean: Southwest Indian Ridge | reverse complement strand
TTGGCTGACTAAAATCTAAGCTACAGACATATTCTATCCACTCGCTTTAGGGAAGAAGCGTAATTATAATATCTCGCTATGCCGTTTTCTATTGGATCCTATACCTTCCACAATCGACTGGTTCTAGCGCCAATGGCCGGTGTGACAGATCGCCCATTTCGCCAACTGTGCCGTTCTCTCGGTGCGGGTATGGTCGTCTCAGAGATGATCACCAGCCGACCCGATTTGCGGGAAAGCCGCAAGACTCAGTTGCGCATGGATCATTCGGGTGAACCTGGCCCTGTGATCGTTCAGTTAGTCGGTGGAATTCCAAAAATGATGGCCGATGCAGCCGCTTATAATGTCGACCACGGCGCACAGATAATCGATATCAACATGGGTTGCCCAACGAAAAAAGTGTGCAGGGTTGCGGCTGGATCATCGTTACTAAAAGACACGATGCTGGTACGAGCCATTTTGAGTAGTGTGGTAAACGCTGTATCGGTACCAGTAACACTAAAAATGCGCACCGGATGGTCAAGAGAAAACAGGAATGCTGTAGAAATCGCCAGAATAGCTGAAGACTGTGGTATCCAGGCTTTAACCATTCATGGGCGCACACGAGAAGACAGGTTCCTTGGCGATGCCGAATACACAACCATTCGCGAGGTTAAACAGGCTGTAAACATTCCAGTCGTTGCTAACGGAGACATCTGCTGCGAGAAAAAAGCAAAAATGATCGTGAACTTCACGGCCTCTGATGCTATTATGGTTGGACGCGTTGCGCTGCAACGGCCGTGGATATTTCAGCAAATCGATCACTATCTATCAACCGGTCAATTCGCGAAAGAACCCACAGTTGAACAGAAACAACGATGGCTCCTAAACCTCCTCGAAAATTTGTATGCGTTTTACGGGGAATATCAAGGGGTACGGGTCGCTCGTAAACACTTTAACTGGCAACTCGGGCTAAATAAAAATTACAGGTTGATCAAGTCTGCACTCATGCAGGCAACAACCGCCGAAAACCAGTTGGATATTGTCGAGAATCGCCTGGAACTATGGATTCCAGATCAGTCTGCCAATGCCTCCTAAGTTTTCAAACGGGGAATTAATGGTAAGTTTTCGTGATTAATAACAAGCATAAAAGCTCATTACAGGAATCCGTCGAACAGGCGATATCCAGTTATTTAGTCGATTTAGATGGAGAAGTCCCCTTAAACCTGTTCGAAACTGTAATCGCGGAAATTGAGCAACCAATGCTCCGAACCGTATTGCAGCACTGTGATAATAATCAATCCAAAGCCGCCACTTATCTCGGCATTAATCGTGGAACCCTGCGCAAAAAACTCCAACAATACCAAATAGACCATTAATCCGAATATAACCTATCCCCGATATTTTTCATCCACTATAATGCCGTTTTTTTCAGATCCAGGCTTATGACTCAATCTACTCGGCCTATCAGGCGTGCATTAATCAGTGTTTCCGAAAAATCTGGCGTGGTTGAACTCGCGCAGTCCCTGCACTCAAAAGGAGTAAAACTTCTGTCTACCGGCGGCACCGCCAGGCTGATAGCCCAACACGATATCCCTGTGACCGAAATAGCCGATTACACTGGCTTTCCAGAAATGATGGATGGTCGCGTCAAAACCCTGCATCCAAAGGTTCACGGCGGCATTCTCGGACGACGCGGCATCGATGACGCCGTCATGCAGGCTCACGATATAGAGCCGATAGACATGGTAGTGATCAACTTATACCCATTTCAAAAAACCGTCGCGAACTCCGGCTGTACGCTTGAAGATGCAATCGAAAACATCGATATCGGTGGCCCGGCGATGGTGAGGGCAGCAGCAAAGAATCACCCCAGTGTGACGGTGGTGGTCGACCCTGCTGACTATTCTGGCTTGCTCGACGAAATGACTACAAATAATGGTGGTCTGAGCAATGAAACCCGTTTTTCACTGGCCGTCAAGGCCTATGAGCATACCGCGAGCTACGATGGTGCAATTGCCAATTACCTGGGCTGCCTGGTCCAAAAACCCGATGACCGACGGTTTCCACGTACGATCAACTTCCAGTTCAAACACGCGCAAGGCATGCGCTATGGCGAAAATCCTCACCAGAACGCTGCCTTTTATATCGAAGCGGAAATACCAGAGCCTGGCATTGCCACCGCCACCCAGCTACAGGGGAAAGCCCTGTCGTACAATAATATCGGTGACACCGACGCAGCGCTTGAATGCGTCAAGCAATTTAAACAACCAGCCTGTGTTATCGTAAAGCATGCTAACCCCTGCGGCGTTGCGGTTGCAGCTAATATCCATGATGCCTGCCAACGGGCATTTAGCACCGACCCCGAGTCAGCTTTCGGGGGTATCATAGCGTTCAATCAGACCCTCGATGCACAGACGGCTGCAGCGATCATCGAACGCCAGTTCGTAGAGGTGATTATTGCGCCACAGGTAGACGACGAGGCAAGCGCCATCGTCGCTGCCAGGGAAAATATTCGCCTGCTCAGTTGCGGTCAGTGGCAAAACGAGAGCTACCGACTCGATTACAAACGAGTGAACGGAGGACTACTCGTCCAGGATGTCGATGACAAACTTTACGATTCGTTGCATGTTGTCTCTGATATAAAACCAGGCGATCAGCAAATGGAGGATTTGTTGTTTGCCTGGCAGGTCGCGAAATTCGTCAAGTCAAATGCTATTGTTTACGCCAGGGACGGGATGACCATCGGTGTTGGCGCGGGGCAAATGTCGCGTATCAACAGTGCCCGAATCGCGGGGTTCAAGGCAGAACACGCCAATCTAAAGGTACCAGGCTCGGTGATGGCATCGGATGCTTTTTTCCCGTTTCGCGACGGTATCGATGCCGCACACGAGGCTGGAATCAGCGCCGTGATTCAGCCCGGGGGTTCGATGCGTGACGATGAGGTAATCACCGCCGCTAACGAACATGGTATGGCGATGGTGTTTACTGGTATGCGCCATTTTCGGCATTGATTGCAGGTTTCGTCTAGCATGAAAGTACTGGTTGTTGGTGGCGGTGGTCGTGAACACGCACTGGCCTGGAAGGCTGCACAATCCCCGCTAGTAGATCAGGTTTTTGTCGCGCCAGGCAATGCTGGCACTGCACAGGAACCCCGGTTAACCAATATCGATATAAGTGCCGAAGATATAGTGTCTCTACTCGGGTTTGCACAAGAGGAAAGCATAGATCTGACTATCGTCGGACCTGAAATGCCGTTGGTCTGTGGAATCGTAGATAATTTCACTACTGCTGGTTTACGAATTTTTGGACCCAGTGCTGCGGCAGCACAGCTCGAAGGGTCAAAAACCTTTACCAAAGACTTCCTCGCCCGTCACCAGATACCAAGCGCGAAGTATAAAAGTTTTACCGAAATTGACCCTGCGATCGAATACGTCAGACAACAGGGAGCCCCGATCGTAGTCAAAGCCGACGGCCTCGCCGCCGGTAAGGGTGTCATCCTGGCGGACAGCGAAGCGCAGGCAACGAGCGCAATCAGGGATATGCTCGCAGGCAATGCATTTGGCGAAGCCGGTCATCGCGTCGTCATAGAAGAATTCCTGGGTGGTGAAGAAGCCAGTTTTATCTGCATGGTGGACGGTGAACAGGTATTAGCGATGGCTACATCGCAAGACCACAAGGCCCGGGATAACGGCGACCAGGGTCCGAATACCGGCGGCATGGGCGCTTATTCTCCGGCACCGATTGTAACTGCGAATGTCAAAGCTCGGGTTATGCGAGACATTATCATGCCGACGGTAAAAGGCATGGCGGCAGAGGGTGCCAGGTACCGCGGATTTTTATACGCAGGGCTAATGATCAACAATCTGGGTGAGGCCAGCGTAGTCGAATATAACTGTCGCTTTGGCGACCCCGAGGCACAACCGATTATGATGCGGCTAAAGTCCGACCTGGTTGAACTCTGTATCGCGGCCTGCGAGGGGGAACTGGCTAGCAAGACCGTGCAATGGGATTCTCGTTGCAGCCTGGGTGTGGTACTGGCAGCCGACGGTTACCCCGAAACCTACGCCAAAGGCGAAATAATCCAAAACATTCCGCCCGAGAATGAAGCTTCGAAAGTATTTCATGCCGGCACCAGACAGGATCGGCAGGGAAACATCGTTTCCAGTGGCGGCAGGGTTTTGTGCGCAGTAGCGCTCGGTAGTGATATCGGTGAGGCTCGACAAAAGGCCTACAGCCTGGTCGAACAAATCGACTGGGAAGGCGCTTATTATCGCACCGACATCGGCTTCAAAGCGCTTTAATAAACCAGTGCGTGATAAAAAACTGCAAGTAATGTCTCATTAGTTACGCCTAAAGTATTGACTCACCAGTATAATTTAAATATCGCTGAAATCGGCCAACCCACTATATATAGTGGAATCAAATAATATTAGTCACAATATATTGTGTTTTTATGATTAAAAGATATACTACGCATCAACCGAACCAGGTTTCAAAGCGAGTGATATTTATGAAGTGCCCTAATTGCAGTTCAACCATGTTGCAAACCGACGAAAACGCGACTTCGAGAAGTCTGGTCAAGTTTTTCCGCTGTACCAATTGCGTAGGAGAACACGTAAAATCGGAGCCAGTATCAGAAAACCACCTGTTTTTCGACTCTGGCAGTGAATTTTTCGATTCCGCGGCAGTCTCATTGGGTAGGCGCATACAAATGGTATAGATTTTTATTCGGGTTGGACCCCGAAATACCAGAGTATCAACGCATGCTCACGGAGAGATAATATGGATCGGTTTTACCACAGAGGCCAGCGCAAGTTATCTACCACCTGGTCTAAACTAACCAATGGGCTGCTTTACCTGCCAGGTGCCGCGATTATTCTGTACGGATTTTGGCTAACAACGACCACTTGATTTCAAGTATCGCCTCACGCAGTCTGAAAAATCAACCTCACACGCAGTCCGCCTAATTCCGATCGATCAAAATTCATTTCGATGGCGTAAGATCTGGCAATCTCAGTCACCACAGCTAACCCGATACCCTGTCCTTCGCTGGACTGATCCAGCCGCGTTCCCCGACTTAGGATTTTCTGCACTTCTTCCTGATCAAGCCCACGACCATCATCGTCGATGCGCAAATCCATTTGACTTTTGTCGAGCATTGCGGCACGGATAACCACCTGACTTCGACAATACTTAAATGCGTTGTCCAGCAAATTTCCAATAACTTCAAGACAATCGCTCTCATCCATTCTGAGCATGATGCTGGGAGGCATCTCAGACACGACACCTACCGATTTCTCCCGGTATACTTTGTCCAGGGCCGATAGAATTTTTTTGATGATCTGCACCATATTTATCGGTTTATTTATCTTCGCACCCGCCACGTTGCTGGCCTTTTGCAATTGATATGACACGATTTGATTCATCCTGTCGACCTGCTCCCGTAATGTCTCCAGGTCCACAGCATCTTTCTTACCACTTTCGGCGAGACCGCTTAAAACAGCCAGTGGGGTTTTCAAACTGTGAGCCAGATCATCCATCGCGTTGCGGTATCGCTGTCGCTGATACTGCTCCTGATTCAATAAAATATTTAGATTTTCTGTTAGCGGGGTTATTTCAAGCGGATAATTCAGTTCAAACCCAGACTGCTTCCTGTCTTCTATCGCCTTGATTTCGAGGCCGACTTTTTTTAGCGGCCTCAAACTCCACATCATGACCAGATACATCACAATCAACAATACCAGGGTAGTCACAATCAACCAGGTCCAGAGCGTTTGCCGAAACCGGTCGAGTCGCCTGAAATATTCGGTCGCTTCCTGCCATACGACTACATCGTATCGTATCAGTTTATCATTGACATTAGGCCATTGAATGGCAAACAGGAGCCGAAAATAAGGCTTGCCGCCGAATGCCGGCGCACTAAATTGCCAGTCACCGGATTCAATTTTATTCACTTTTGGGAAACGGATAACCATAGATTGCGAGCGCCAGATTTCATCGCCATTGCTATCGTATAGCATGGCATAAAGACCTGAATTTCGTGTTATCAGGCTACTCTCAAACAGGCGCTCATTCGCTATCGTTATACTCAGACCAGTACGATTTCTATCCACCGCTGCGAGCAAGCTATAAATCAATACCTGCATCTTGGCTTTTTCGGCCTGCAGGGCTCGCCTGACCACTGCTTTTTCCAGTGCGATCGCTGTCAGAATCATAAAGACGGCGAGCACGAGCATGGATACAAACGTAAGTCGTGACTTAATCGACCGCATTTAACGCTATTCGGCGCGAGCCAGCGTAAACCGATAGCCCCTTCCCCGCAGGGTTTCTATAGGTTGTAAGTTATCATCCGGATCGAGTTTTTGCCGTAAACGACGAATAAACACTTCGATAACATTACTATCGTTATCGGCCTCGTCGTCGTATAAGTGCTCGGTAAGCATCGTCTTGGAAATTACCTCTCCTGCATGCAGCATCAGGTACTCGAGTACTTTGTACTCGAATGCGGTCAAGTCAACTTCCCTTTCCTGCACGTAGGTTCTTTGCGATGCGGTATCGAGACTTACCGGTGAACATACGATACGGGAATCGGACCATCCCGATGCACGCCGAATCAAAACCCGAAGGCGTGCCATCATTTCTTCATGGTGAAAGGGTTTGACCAGGTAATCATCGGCACCGGCATCAAGACCTTCGACCTTGTCCTGCCAACGACCACGCGCGGTCAGGATTAAAATCGGAGTACTGTTTCCCTGCCTGCGTAGCGTTTTAATCACTTCGAGTCCTGACATCTCTGGGAGACCGAGGTCGATAATCGCTACGTCGCAGGGATACTCCTGCATTAGATATAGCCCCTCGCTGCCATTGTCGGCACTATCCACAGCGAAGCCTTCTTTTTTCAAGCGCTCGACGACCTGGCGCTGTATATCCAGATCGTCTTCAATGACTATGGCACGCATCGACAACCTCTTAATCTACGTAGCATCGATTAAATCACAGGTGTAATCTGAATGCGCAACTTTATACGCTTTCCAGGATTATAAGGCATTTCGATCTGGTATTTTTCACCCTGATAACGATAGGTAACCCGATAGCCGTCCAGAACTTCTTCGTAGCTCACCTGTTGGCGTACGTCGCAGCGTTCCTCGTATGTGGTGTAGCTGCTTTGATTCGATGTTACCTGGCCGTTAATCGCCTCATGACCGATTTGTGCACCGATAATAGTGCCCATTACGGTTGCCAGTCTTTTTCCGTTTCCCTTGCCTACCTGGTGCCCTATGATTCCCCCTAAAATACCACCCACGGCCATACCACTTGCCGATTTTGGCTGGGAGTATTCATTTCGCGTATAGGTCACCGGCTCATCCCAACATTCCCGCACCGGGTTAGATACTCTGAGCTGACGATAAATAGGGGTAGCGTCTATTACTTTCCCGTAGCCAACAGACCTATTTTTCGATCCATGCTTACGGCCTTCATGATCAGAACTAGCCATCAGATTTGTAGACATTAAAATCAATGTCATAGCTAATACAGATTTTAAATTTTTCATCTCGATCTCCGCGTTTAGTTTGTCGATGACTGGGAATATAGATGGTGATAACTGAATCGAGGCTTAACGCAATACTAGCCTTGCTCACTTTGTGAAAAAATTACGCCCCTGAACAGAATAATTTTGTATTACCGGAGATATTTATCACATGTGTTTCTTTTTTATATTCAATAACTCGCCGTAGTAGCTTGATTTTTAAATTCTAATACCTAACCTAGCCCGCATATAATTTGATAGTCACGCTATGTACGCCCTCGAGATTAACGATTTGCACAAAACCTACGCCAACGGAATGCAGGCGCTCAAAGGCATCGACCTTCGTGTCGAGCAGGGTGACTTTTTCGCATTGCTTGGCCCCAACGGTGCAGGCAAGTCAACCTGCATCGGCATTATTTCTTCGTTGGTGAATAAAACCAGCGGCACCGTCAGCGTATTTGGTCACTCTATCGATAAAGAATTGATCAAGGCGAAATCGTCACTGGGATCAGTCCCACAGGAATTTAATTTCAACACCTTTGAGCCCGTACACGAAATCGTCACCAACCAGGGTGGCTTTTACGGTGTGCCAGTTAGAATCGCAAGACAACGTACTGAACACTATCTGAAACAACTCGGACTCTGGCCACATCGCAATATACAGGCAAGACGCTTGTCCGGTGGAATGAAAAGGCGCCTGATGATTGCACGCGCACTAATTCACCGCCCGCGCCTGCTGATCCTGGACGAACCAACCGCTGGAGTCGATATCGAACTACGTCGCTCAATGTGGCATTTTATGGATGAAATAAATCGACAGGGGACAACCATCATCTTAACGACGCACTATCTCGAAGAGGCCGAACGCATGTGCCGCAACGTCGCAATCATCGATGAAGGTTTACTGATTGAAAATACCAGCATGAGCAGCCTGTTAAAAACCCTGAATAGCGAGGCTTTTATTTTGTACCTGCGCGACGACATAACCGAAGCTCCCGTTCTCGATGGCTTCTCGACAAAGATGCTCGATCAGCACACGATCGAAGTCGAGGTACCAAAAACAAAATCACTGAATGACCTGGTCAAGCAGCTGGATGCCCTGAATATTGTCGCCGATAGTATGCGGAACAAGGTAAACCGACTGGAAGAATTGTTTATCAAGATAACTGCCAAACCTGGTGACATGCGCCAGGGTGTTGTCGCGGCCAGAGACTGGTAAAAATGTGGATTAAATACTGGATCGCTTATCGAACCATAGCCCGCAAGGAAATCTTGCGTTTTACTCGCATCCGGGTACAAACCATCATTCCTCCCGTCGTTATGGTGGGATTGTATTTTATTATATTTGGTAACCTGATCGGTAAAAGAATCGGGGATATGGATGGCATGGCTTATATCGATTTCATCATGCCCGGCCTGGTAATGATGTCTATCATCACAAATTCTTATGCCAACGTCGTGTCGTCATTTTACGGCGCAAAGTATTCTCATTATATCGAGGAAATGCAGATCGCCCCGATTCCTAATATAGTGATTTTACTCGGTTATGTCACGGGTGGTGTGGCGAGAGGAATCGCGGTAGGAATTGCGGTTACGCTGGTGTCGATGATATTCACGGATTTTTCAGTATACAGCCCCGTCATTGTTCTGGTAGTTGCAGTTCTGACGGCAATATTATTTTCGCTCGCTGGGTTGATCAATGGTGTATTCGCCAACACATTCGACGACGTTTCAATCATTCCAACCTTTGTACTGACCCCGCTCACTTATCTGGGAGGAATTTTCTACTCGATAAAACTATTACCAGAATTTTGGCAGCGAGTGTCTTTGAGCAATCCGATTCTCTACATGGTCAACAGTTTTCGATACGGTTTCCGGGGAGTCAGCGACATCCAGCCGGGCACAGCTATCACGGTCATCATCTTCTTTATTCTGGTGCTTTTTACGATTTGCATGACACTGCTCAATCGGGGTACCGGGATTCGGCAATGACGCAATATATCGATATCGGCGTCAACCTCACCAATAAGAGCCTGATGCGTGATCTCGACGCGGTCATACAGCGCGCGTTAGATGCGGGCGTCGAACAAATGGTGGTAACCGCCACACAATTTGAGGAAAGCGAAAAAGCAATCCGGCTGTGCGATCAATATCCAGAACGCCTGGTATGCACGGCAGGCGTCCACCCGCATCATGCCAATGACTGGGAATCTTCCTCCGAGAATACCCTACGTGAACTTGCCACACGTACCTGCGTTCGCGCCATTGGCGAAACTGGCCTCGATTTTAATCGTAACTTTTCTCCTCGCGATGAGCAGTTAGAAGCTTTTCATCGTCAGCTGGAGATTGCGGCTTCGCTGGAAAAACCTGTGTTTATGCACCAGCGCGACGCCCACGATGCATTTGTGTCAATTTTGCGTGAGCACCGGGATTGTTTATCTAAAGTCGTAGTCCACTGTTTTACCGATAGCCCGTCTGCGTTACGAGACTATCTGGACCTGGATTGTCACATAGGCATCACCGGCTGGATATGCGACGAACGGCGCGGCCTCGAACTTCAGCAACTGGTGAAGTTGATTCCGGCACACCGACT
>VAPB010188201.1_pt1 | contig 10118 bp, 11 predicted proteins | sample 3395101 | NCBI WGS metagenome assembly VAPB01 (sample SAMN08290433, study PRJNA428436) | hydrothermal vent metagenome | isolation source: Deep-sea hydrothermal vent chimney | place: Indian Ocean: Southwest Indian Ridge | reverse complement strand
TCCGTGAAATTCTTAATTGGGCCAAAAAAGAGGTAGGAAACTGAAATGAAAGTAGCTTATCAGGGTGAACCCGGTGCTTACAGCGAGCAAGCAGGTTATGAATATTTTGATTCACCCGAAATGATGCCGCAAAAATCTTTTGATGATGTATTTACAAACGTCAGTTCAGGGAAATGTGACTCCGGTTTAATCCCCATTGAAAATTCATTAGCAGGCAGCATTCATCTTAACTACGATTTGCTGTTGCGTCATGAGTTATTTATCGTGGGAGAGTTTTATTTGCCCGTGCGGCATTGCTTAATTGGCTTTCCAGATGCTGCTCTATCAGATATCAAGCGGGTTATCAGCCACCCCCAGGCCTTGGGGCAATGCGCTGACCACCTGCGTGAGTTGGGAGTTGATACCGAACCTGTTTATGATACCGCTGGTAGTGTCAAGATCCTCAAATCAAGTTCTGAGCGTACTACAGCGGCTATTGCATCAAAGCGGGCAGCTGAAATCTATCAGATGAAAGTATTACAAGGGAGCTTTGAGGATAATCCGGAAAATTACACACGTTTTTTGGAGATAAAATTAAAACCTGTGAAACCAGATAGCAAAGCCAAAACCTCGATTGTATTTACTCTCAAGAACCAACCGGGAGCCTTATATCAAGCGCTGAGTGTTTTTGCTGCCGGGGATATTGACCTGACCAAAATTGAGTCACGGCCGTTAGTAGGAAAACCCTGGGAGTACTTATTTTATATGGACTTCGTCACCACACAAGGCAGGGAGTCTGCCCAGCAGTCCCTTGACAATCTGAAGGAGTATACCCTCATGCTGCGGATCCTCGGCACCTATCCTCGATTTCAGGCTTGACGTATCCAATATACTGGAATAGAATGAACTCCAATATGCAACTATCCTATCGCTTCCTTTTTACCAGCTACTATTACGGCTCCCGACCCCGGTTGCCGTTGGTGGCGCTTAAGCGATAGGTTTAAAAATTAACCTGCGTTTATTGAAATAGCGAGCCAAGCGGCTCGCTTTTTTATTTTATGGAGACATCATGCCCACTCAAGGAATCCGCGGTGCGACTACCATTGACTCTGATTCGACAGAAAATGTCCTCTCCGCAGTCCATGAATTGCTGGAAGCGATCCTATTATCCAATCCAGACCTGATAACGGATGACATTGCCAGTGTTATCTTTACAACAACCGATGATATTGTTTCGACATTTCCTGCCCTGGCTGCACGGAAAATGGGCTGGGACCGGGTTCCAATGATGAGTGCCCACGAAATTCCCGTCCCGGATAGTCTGCCATTATGCATCCGGGTCCTTATATTGTGGAATACGGACAAAAAACAAATTTCAATCCAACATATTTATCTGCGTGACGCCGTTAATTTACGACCTGATCTTGCCCCTCGTGCCTAAAAAACAAAAATATAAGGAGAATATCATGATGATTATTATGCAGCCGGGAGCAACCCAGGAACAGGTTGACCATGTTATCGATCTCATCGAAGTAAATAATTTGTCAGCTCATTCTATTGTTGGTGTGAAACAAATAATTATCGGCGCTGTCGGTGAGAGCCATGACGTTTCTCCCCATGTCTTCGAAACTCTGTCGGGAGTGCAGGCCGTTCAGCGCATATCTCAGCCTTACAAGCTTGCCTCTCGTCAATTTCACCCAGAAAACTCGATTTTTCCACTGAACGGATTCACCATTGGCGGGGACGAAATTCCGATAATAGCGGGTCCATGTTCAGTTGAGTCTCGCTCGCAAATCGTCGACCTGGCACAAATAATCAAAGAAACAGGCGCAAATGCTTTACGGGGAGGAGTCTTCAAACCGCGCTCGTCTCCCTATTCTTTTCAAGGACTGGGCGAAGAAGGACTTCAGTATATGGCCGAAGCCAGGGAGTTGACCGGGCTGCCAATCGTTGTTGAGGTAATGGCTGTCTCGCAGGTGCCTGAAATGGTCAAATATGTGGATATGCTCCAAATCGGTGCCCGCAATATGCAAAACTTCAACCTGCTCCGTGCGGTCGGTGACACTCGTATTCCCGTGCTGCTTAAGCGTGGTATGAGTGCCACGATCGAAGATCTGCTCCTGGCGGCCGAGTACATTCTTGCTGGAGGTAACAACCGGGTAGTTTTATGCGAGCGTGGCATTCGCACCTTCGAGACTGCCACTCGCAACACTACTGACATCAATGCCATCCCAGTGTTAAAATCACTTACTCATTTACCCGTGATACTCGACCCCAGTCACTCCACCGGACATGCCAAATATGTGTCTGCAGTATCCAAGGCTGCTGTTGCCGCCGGTGCTGACGGTATCATAGTAGAAGTGCACCAAGATCCCGCTCATGCTATCTCAGACGGACGCCAGTCGCTCACTCCTGAAGATTTCGCCACTATGGTATCTAAAGTCAAGGCGGTTGCTGAAGCTGTTGACCGCCGCCTGGTTCCCGCTAAATTCCCCCTTCCCCTGGGAGAAAGGTGAAAGTAGTTCATGGCTAAATCTTACTTCTCACTCAACGCTGCCAATGTTGTTATTAATGGATTGGGACTGATGGGCGGCTCCCTTGCACTTTCTCCAAAAGAAAGTTGCCAACGTTTAAGTACTATCGACTCTCATTCTCCCCCTTTTGATTTTGCCCCTCATGCCTAAAAAAGAAACCCACAAGGAGAATATTATGATGATCATTATGCAGCCGGGAGCAACCCAGGAACAGGTTAACCAAGTTATCGAGCGTATTGAAGTTAACAATTTGACCGCTCATACCAGCATTGGCGTGAAACAAACTATCATTGGTGTTGTTGGTGAGAGCCATATAGTTTCTCCCCATGTTTTCGAAACTCTATCAGGAGTGCAGGCCGTTCAGCGCATATCTCAGCCTTACAAGCTTGCCTCTCGTCAATTCCATCCGGAAAACTCGAAGATCCCACTGAACGGATTCACTATTGGCGGTGACGAAATACCGATCATAGCAGGTCCATGTTCAGTTGAGTCCCGGTCCCAGATCATCGAAATAGCTCAAATAATCAAAGAATCCGGTGCAAATGCTTTACGGGGTGGTGTCTATAAACCGCGTTCATCCCCCTACTCTTTCCAGGGATTAGGGGTAGAAGGACTTGATTATTTGGCCGAAGCAAGGAAGGTAACCGGCATGCCAATTGTTGTTGAGGTCATGGCTGTCTCGCAGGTGCCTGAAATGGTCAAATATGTGGATATGCTGCAAATCGGTGCCCGCAATATGCAGAACTTCAACCTGCTGCGTGCGGTCGGCGAAACCCGAATTCCCGTGCTGCTGAAGCGTGGGATGAGCGCCACCATCGAAGATCTGCTGCTCGCTGCCGAGTACATTCTCGCTGGAGGTAACAACCAGGTAGTATTATGTGAACGCGGCATCCGCACTTTCGAGACCGCCACCCGCAATACAACGGATATCAACGCCATACCGGTGCTAAAATCCCTGACGCATTTGCCCGTGATACTCGACCCCAGCCATTCCACCGGACATGCCAATTATGTGACCTCGGTATCTATGGCAGCCGTTGCCGCTGGAGCTGATGGCATCATAGTAGAAGTGCATCAAGATCCCGCTCACGCGATATCCGATGGCCGCCAATCGCTCACTCCCGAAGATTTTGCAACGATGGTATCAAAAGTCAAGTTGATTGCTGAAGTTCTTGGTCGCCGCCTGGTTCCTGCTAAATCCCTTATTCCCGGGGAGAAAGGTGTAAGAAGTTCATGAATGAATCAAATTTTTCTCTTAAATCTGCCAATATTGTGATCATCGGATTGGGACTCATGGGCGGTTCGCTGGCACTATCCCTTAAAGAACATTGTCGAGAATTAAGGGCAACCGATTCGCATCCTCCCACGCTCAAACTTGCCCGCCAGATGGATATCGTTCATGTGGTCGGGAGCGACCCTGCTAAAATCCTGTCTGATGCCGATCTTGTTATCCTTGCCTGTCCTGTACCTGCCATAATTGAATGGGTTCACCGACTGCCAGGTTATGTTCAGCATCCCTGCATCGTTTTAGATATAGGTTCCTCGAAGAGGAAGATCGTTACAGCGCTCGATAACCTGCCCCCCAACTTTGACCCCCTAGGAGGACACGCCATTTGTGGCCGCGAGCGTCTTTCATTGGAGAATGCCGAGGATTTCCTATACCAGGATGCACCTTTCGTTTTAACTCCTTCCTCCCGGACATCTGACAATGCCCGCCAGGCAGCTTTACAAATAATTGAGGTTTTAGGCGCAGATCCCATCTGGCTGGATGCCAAAGATCATGATCGCATCCTTGCCTCTACCAGTCACCTGCCCTACCTGATCTCATCTGCCCTGGCCCTGGTTACTTCCAAAAATGCTGTCAAGTTAATCGGTCCAGGGTTCCGTTCATCGATCAGGCTGGCGGGTACACCATCAAGCATGATGCATGGTGTGCTGCTTTCTAATCGTGATAATGTCCTGGGCGCATTACGCAGCTTACAGGATCAACTATCCAAAATCGAATCTGCCCTTGAAGAAAATGATACCAGCCAATTGAAAACTATCCTTGATACCGCCCAAGATCAGTTTCAGTCACTGATCCAATAACTTCTTATAATTATGAATCCCAAACAAAAAACACTGCAAATCAAGCCTATATCCAACCCTCTCAAATCCAGCATCAGGGTCCCGGGCTCCAAATCAATTACCAATCGTTCTTTGCTCATAAGCGCTCTGGTAGATGGCATTACCACAATTAACAACGCTTTATTTTCTGATGATTGTTTATATTTTGCAAATGCACTCCAAACCCTGGGATTTAATATTACTCTCTCTCCCGAAGAGGCTCGCATCACAGTTGCAGGTCAGGGAGGAAAGATCCCGGCGCAAAAAGCTGATCTATTCATCGGCAACGCAGGCACAGCAGCCCGTTTTCTCACTGCATTCCTCACACTCGGAAGTGGTGAGTTCATATTAGATGGAGATGCTCGCATGAGGGAACGGCCCATCGAAGATTTGATTAACGCACTGACTGGTCTGGGAGCAAAGATTGAGGCAACTAATAATCAGCAATCACCCTTATGCCCACCAGTCAAGATCAATGCTGCTGGATTATCTGGGGGTAAAACAAAAATAGCAGGCGATACTTCCTCCCAATTTTTGTCTGCGTTGTTGATGGTTGCTCCCTATGCTAAAGCTCCGGTTGAAATCAATCTCACCACTGAACTATTTTCCAAACCATATGTGGAACTGACATTATCAGTCATGTCTGATTTTGGTGTTGAAGTAGATCGTTTTGGCTATAATCGTTTTATAATACGTCCTGCTCGCTACAATCCACGTGATTCATATTTAATTGAATCCGACGCTTCCGCTGCATCTTATTTCTTTGCAGCCTCAGCTATTTGTGGGGGTTCAGTTCGCATCGAGAATATCAGCCGCAGTTCGAAGCAGGGGGATATTCGTTTCTTGGATGTTTTAGAGAAGACTGGATGTGTAATAACTCACCATGAAAATTCAATAAAGGTCACAGGTCCAAGCGAATTAATGGGACTGGATCTTGATCTGGGTGATATGCCCGACACAGCCCAAACCCTGGCGGTTGTGGCCCCATTTGCGACATCACCCACCCGGATCCGGGGCATTGCCTCAGCTCGTTTGAAGGAGACCGACCGCATAGCAGCTACTTGTAATGAATTAAATAGAATCGGAGTTCAGGTTGTTGAACATGATGATGGCATGACGATTTACCCCTGTAATGAGTTCCACCCGGGGACAATTCAAACTTACAATGACCACCGGATGGCAATGGCTTTTTCTCTGATCGGTTTACGGGTCCCAGGGATCGTGATCGAAAATCCAGGTTGTGTTTCTAAAACTTTTCCAAACTTCTATTCTGTCCTGGAATCTTTGTTATGATAAACCTTGGATTAATCGGATACCCGCTGGAGAGCAGTTATTCTCCTATCATTCACAAGACAGCTTTGGCTTATTGTAATTTATCGGGAGACTATTCCCTGTTCCCAGTCAGCCCCGATGATAACAAATTATTGAAACACATACTTAACCGGGTTCGGAGAGCTGAACTTACGGGTCTGAATGTGACAATCCCTTACAAACAAAAAGTCATCCCTTTGCTTGACGAACTCACACCAACTGCAAAAGCCATTGGTGCAGTTAACACGATTTCGATGCAAAATGGCAAATTAACTGGAACTAACACAGATGCAGCGGGGTTTTCAGCAGATTTAAGGAAGTTTTTAGCCGGATTGAACAGGAATAAGGAAGTTGATCTTAATGCCCTTGTTCTTGGTGGAGGTGGATCGGCCCGCGCAGTTACACATACACTGGTCAATCAGGGTTGGAATGTCACATTTGCAACTCGCCGTCCCCAGAACGCTCACGATTTCCTGTCCCGATCCTCTAATCAAGAAATCAATATATCGAATATCGAACTCAAAGCCAAAACCATCCGTTCCTTGAACTTCCCGCTTCATCTGATCATCAATGCTACCCCGGTAGGCATGTCACCTCAGATCGAATATTCTCCCTGGCCGGCTGGGCTGACTTATCCTCGAGCAGCTGTTTTTTACGACCTGGTCTATAACCCGAGGGAGACGAAATTTGCACTTGATGCACGGGCAGCGGGGCTTCTTGCAATCACAGGTTTAGGCATGCTGGTAGAACAAGCAGCGTTGGCTTTTGAACTTTGGACGGGGTGTGTCGTTCCCCGTGATTATTTATTTGCTGCAGTGGAGGATATATGAGTTTACGTTTTTTGACCGCAGGGGAATCTCATGGCCCTGCATTAACAGTAATATTGGATGGAATACCTGCTGGACTCTCCCTTGACGTATCTATTATTGATCTCGAACTTGCCCGTCGCCAAAAGGGCTATGGTGCCGGAGGACGGATGAAGATAGAGAAGGATACTGTCCAAATATTGAGTGGAGTTTTGGCAGGAGAGACGATCGGCGCGCCAATCGCAATGCTGGTTGAAAACGCAGATCACGTCAACTGGAAGAACAAAGCTGTAGAACCAATGACCAAATTACGGCCTGGCCATGCCGATTTGATAGGGGTGGTCAAATATGGATATCGGGATTTGCGCCCCGCTCTGGAACGAGCTTCAGCCCGGGAAACTGCCGCCCGCACAGCTGTGGGCGCGATTTGCCGGCATTTTTTAAACCAATTCTCAATTCAGGTGGGGGGATGGGTAGCTGCTATTGGACCTGTTGCGATGGAAAGAGAACCTCTGTTGGAGAAAACGTTCGCGGATATGATAGACCGCACAGAGGCGTCCGAGGTTCGATGTCCTGATCCGGATACTGCTGGATTAATGAAAGAAGCCATCCGCCAGGCGAAAGAGGATGGCGATACGCTGGGAGGGATAATAGAAGTTGCTGTTTTTGGCTTGCCCCCCGGTTTGGGGTCCTATATGCATTGGGACCGGAAACTGGATTCCCGTCTTGGAGGAGCGGTTCTGGGAATTCAGGCTGTCAAAGGAGTTGAGATCGGCAGCGCTTTTGAAAATGCCCAGAAAAGAGGAACAGAAGTTCAAGATTCAATCCGGTCCAGGGATGATAAACTCTATCGTCCCACCAACCGGGCAGGCGGGTTGGAAGGTGGTGTTACCAATGGCTGCCCATTGATCATTCGGGCTGCAATGAAACCGATTGCAACCACATTAACTCCTCAGCAGACCGTCGACCTGGCATCGAAAAAAGAGTGTTCCTCAGAGTATGAGCGCTCGGACTTCTGCCCTGTACCCCGGGCTGTTCCTATCGTTGAAGCGGTGGTCTCATATGTACTTGCGGATGCCCTGCTGGAAAAACTGGGAGGTGATTCTCTATCTGAAATGCAGCCCCGGTTTGCAAATCTGCCCCAGACCCGGTTTTCTGATCTTGAACTGGATAATCAAAAACACACCTGGTGGCCTTCATGAGCAGTAAAAACCTGATCTTCCTGTATGGTCCCCCTCTGGTAGGGAAATCGACCCTTGGCAGAGCCTATGCCCAGTGGATGGATTTGCCTTATTATGATGTTGACAGCTTGATTGAATCCAGGGTGGAAATGAGCATCAAGGATATCTTTTCATCCCAGGGTGAACCTCGATTTAGGGAGTGGGAGTACCAGGTTCTTGAGGAACTGTGTGCCGAAGAATTGGGGGTGATAGCCCTGGGAGGTGGAGCGCTCACTCAGCCGGCGGCACGAAAGCTTGTGGAGGACCATGGAGAGGTTGTTCTTTTAGAGGCATCGCTGCAAAGATTGATAGAGCGTCTGGAGGAGGACCAAACAAAACGGCCATTGTTGGGTGATTCAGCCGAAGAAGGTTTAAAAAGACTGCTAGAGCAGCGCAAAAATCACTACCAATCATTTTCCAAAAAAATCTTCTCAGATCATCTGGGAGAAAGGGATCAACTCCAGAAATTGGAGGTCCTGCTGGGATTATTTAACGTCAAAGGAATGGGGAGTGATTATCAGGTACGATTAAAAGCGGGCAGTTTGGATGAAGTAGGAAAGGAAATCTGCAGGCGGAATCTGTCTGGTCCCGTGGTGGTAGTGACTGATGAAAATGTTGGTGATCTCTATTCCGGGAGAGTTCTGGCTTCATTGGAAGACGCTGGGTACAGGTCTTCCTTGATCAGTATCCAGCCGGGTGAGAACTCGAAGACAATGGACACGGTGCAGGACGTGTGGCGTCAGTTCTTACTTTCGGACGTTGAACGGGGAAGTACTGTGGTCTCCCTGGGTGGTGGCGTAGTGGGTGATTTAACTGGCTTTGCGGCTGCTACCTACTACCGTGGTGTAAATTGGGTCAATATTCCCACCTCGCTGTTGGCAATGGTGGATGCCGGTATCGGAGGGAAAACCGGGGTAGATCTCCCTCAAGGGAAAAACTTGGTAGGAGCTTTTCATCCCCCTCGGTTGGTCTTGATTGATCCTGACCTGCTGCAAACCTTGCCTGACATTGAACTCCACAATGGGATGGCAGAAGTTATCAAACACGGTATGATTTCTGATCCAAAATTATTTACAATGATCGCCAAGGGAAAAGGGAGCCTTCAAAAAAACAGAGATGAGATTTTACGCCGGGCTGTGGCCGTCAAGATCATTATAATTCGAACAGATCCTTATGACCGTGACCTGCGCCAGACGTTGAATTTTGGGCACACACTTGGGCATGCTGTGGAGCTGGCCTCAGGTTTCAAGTTGAGGCATGGAGAATCGATTGCTATTGGTATGACAGCTGAGACCTATTTAGCGGAACAGCTGGGAATGGCGGCTTCTGGACTGACCGGAAAGCTGACCGATGTTCTCCAGAGTTGGGAGCTTCCTGTCAAATTACCATCTAACCTCCCAAAGAAAACTATCTGGGAAGCGGTCAAGCGGGATAAAAAGAAGCTTGATGGCCGCCTTCGATTTGCCTTGCCCGTAGCAGTGGGACAGGTCAAAGCGGGAATTGAAGTGGAAGATAGTAATTGGAAATCCGCCCTAGATTATGTAAAGTGAGATATTAATGATTAAGATTTTTGTCCTGCACGGTCCGAACTTGAATTTGCTTGGTAAACGTGAAGTAACCCAGTATGGTGAATCCAATCTGGAAGAACTGAACCAAAATCTTGTTCACTATGGTGAGGAGAAAGGGGTACGGATCAGCACCGCTCAATCCAATCTCGAAGGTGAGTTAATTAACCATCTGCAAGATGCGGAGGGCAAGTTTGCGGGTGTTGTTTTTAACCCGGGAGGTTATACTCATACTTCAGTTGCAATCCGGGATGCTGTAAAGGCAATTGATATCCCGGTCATTGAAGTTCATTTGACAAATATCCTGGGGCGGGAGGAGTTCCGTCATATATCTGTGGTCGCACCAGTTTGCACGGGAACCATTGCCGGTTTCGGTGTGACCTCGTATCTGCTTGGGATTGATGCCTTGTTATATATTCTCGAACAGGTTTAAAGGTAGGATCCGAGAAATTCGATCTACCAAACAACCACCAGAGAAAAGCAGAATCAAGCAGAACAAGCAGAATCAAGCAGAATCAAGCATTGACGGATATTTATTTATAGATTAGACTAAGGTAAGTTTTAAAGAAGACAAACAATGATTGAAATTTTATTCTC
>VAPB010346740.1_pt1 | contig 10124 bp, 7 predicted proteins | sample 3395101 | NCBI WGS metagenome assembly VAPB01 (sample SAMN08290433, study PRJNA428436) | hydrothermal vent metagenome | isolation source: Deep-sea hydrothermal vent chimney | place: Indian Ocean: Southwest Indian Ridge | reverse complement strand
AGTTGCTCAGGGCTCAGGAAAGACATGTGCTGCCTGCCATACTGAAAAGCATGAAGCCATGGCAAAGGAGTGGAAGGATAAGACTGATGAGGAGTTAGAAAATGCCAAGGAGATTGAAAAAGAGGCAGAAGAAGCCATTACAGGTGCAAAGGGCAAGGTCACTGAGGAGAAATTAAAAGAGGCAATGGTAATGTTAAAACAAGGACAGGAGAATCTGCATATTGTTGAGTACGGAGGCGGTGTTCATAACAAGAAGTACTCTGTAATGCTCCTTGATGCTGCCATGAATAACTTTGAGGATGCGATAGATTTGCTCAGTGAAGAATGAATATATAAGGAATTATAAAAAATATGTTGGAAAGAGCCCATAAAAGACTCTTGATAGCAACCGTTCCTATATGGATTATTGCTGCCATTATAATCTCTAATAATGCAGGAGCTCAGGAGAATAACTTTCCCATAGACACAGCGGCTTCCTGTATCACATCTTCCTGCCATGCAGATATGGGAATGAAGAAGTACGTTCATGCAGCAGGCGTTGATGTTAAACACTGCAGCAAATGTCATGAGACAGTAAAGCAAGGGGAACACAGCTTTAAAAAACTTCCTTCAGAGACACGTCTTCTCTGTGCAATATGTCACAGCAGTAAGTTCTTAGCCTTAGCTCACCCTGCTGCTGCAGCACATTCAACAACTCTATGTTCTATGTGTCACAGCAGTAAGTTCTTAGCCTCACCAGACATTAAAAAGTCTGCTCCAGAGGTCATATTTAAAGATGTCATATATAAAGATGATAAAGAGGTAAAATTTCACACTCCTATTGCCGAAGGAAAGTGCACAGAATGCCATGACGCGCATGAAAGCAATTTTTACATGCATTTAAAAGTAGAATACCCAAGTGAATTTTATGCACCTTATTCTGCTGAGGCATATTCCCTCTGTCTTAACTCCAAATGTCATCAAGGGCTGGAAAAGGCTTTGACAGAGCCAAGAACATTAACTGATACAAAGTTCAGGAATGGAAATCTTAATCTTCACTTCAGACATGTAAATAAGGAAAAGGGCAGAACCTGCCAAGTATGCCATCAACACCACGGTTCTAAAAACCCAAAACTTATAAGGAAGAGCTTTCTCTTTGAAAAAAGAACCTTAACAATAGAATATGAAAAGACTGAAACAGGGGGCAGATGTACATCTGCCTGTCATATCCCTGTTACATACGATAGATACGAGCCTGTTGAAATATTTATGAAGACAACCCCAATGTTGGGTAAGGATGCAACCCCTGAGGAACTGAAGCTTAGCCGTAAAAGGGAAATGAAGGAGTTAAAGGCAAAACTCGTGAAATCAGAGAATAAACCCCGTTAGAAAGGACGGGCTTTCTAACGGGGTAAATAAAAAATAGAGGGAGACAAGAGATGAAGAGGTTTGTTTTTATAATATTAACAGCCATACTGTTATTTAGCTGTGCACCACCACCTGGGAAGAAGATAGTGACTGTTTTTTATCCGCCGCTTCCTCAGCAACCGAGATTACAGTTCCTCCATTCCATAACAGGCGAGGAGGACATAGGAAAGAAGCAAAGCGGCTTTGTAGATTTCTTAATAGGAAAAAAGCCGTCCATGAAAAAGATATCAAGACCCTATGATATTGGCGCTGTAAGGGGTAAGATATATGTATTAGACAGGTATTTTAAGAAAATACTCATTATAGACCTTGAAAACAAGGAGTTTGACTATATAGAGGATAAAGGGATGGGTGCCCTTACTGGCCCTGCTGGTATATGGGTAACAGAAGATGATATTAAGTATGTTTCGGATATGATAAGGAAGCAGATTGTGGTATTCGGTAAGGATAATAGGTTTTTGAGGGCTTATGGTGAGAAAGGTCAGTTTGATAAACCTATGGATGTAGCAGTGTACAAAAACAGGGTCTATGTTTGTGATTTTAATAAGCACATGATAATTGTGGTAGATAAAGATACAGGTAAAACTATTCAGGAAATAGGTGGAATAGGTGGAATAGGAGGAATAGGAGCTGAAGAAGGAAAGCTGTATAAACCAACCCATGTTATAGTTGATCATGAGGGTAATGTCTATGTGAATGATAACTTTAATTTCAGGATACAGATGTTTGACCCAAAGGGAAATTTTCTAAAAACCTTTGGCTACTTAGGGGATGCACTTGGTAGCTTTGCAAGGCCAAAGGGACTTGACATTGATAGGGATAGACATCTCTATGCTGTTGATGCTGCCTTTGAAAATGTCCAGATATTTGATGTAAATACAACACAGCTTTTGCTGTTCTTCGGTGGTTTTGGTTCAGAACCTGGCAGCATGTACCTGCCTGCAGGGATGTATATTGACTACAACAATATTGAGTATTTCCAGAAGTATGCTGATAAGGACTTTAAAATTAATTATCTCGTTTATGTTGGCAACCTGCTTGGGGGGAATAAGCTGAATGTATATGGCTTTGGGAACTGGATAGGTGTACCCCTTCCAGGGATGGAGGAGAAGGAGGACGAGAAGACAAGTGAGCAAGAGAAGGCGAAATAGGATTTTAATAGGTATCGCTTTATTGGGAATTTTCATGATATTTACCTCAGGCTGCGATAGATACGCAAGGCATAAGGTACTTACCGTTTTCTTTACAGGTGTCCCGCACCCTGATGAGGAAAAGGAAGTACCAGGAGTCTCAGTAGAAAAAATTAAAAGGAAGTCTATTCCAGAGGCTGAATACTTCATTCATGGTCCCCATGCTGCGGGGCAGTGTTATCAATGTCATGTGATATCACCTGCCTTTAGATCCAGGGAAATTGGTAAAAAGGGGGTAGGTGGCATTCCGTTAGGAGGGCAAATACCTGGAATGCTTGTGAAACCCCTTAAAGACCTCTGCATAGAATGTCATGTTCCTAAGCATGGATTCGCCCGGGCAGCACACTGGTTAGATAAGGCGCCGGTATCAGATGGCAACTGCACCTTCTGCCACGAGCCACACCAGTCACCATTCCGATATATGCTTCGTAAAGAGGTTTAATGCCATGTCAAAGGAGGATATTGCAAAAGTCTATTCGTCATTCCCGAGGTTTTTATCGGGAATCCAGTATTTTCGGGAATCCAGTATTCAATGAAGTATTTTAGATTTGAGGAGGTAATTCTAACTGGTTATTTTTTTCAACAAGCAGGTATTCAAAACTGCCCTAATCCTGTTTTGGGTTATTATCTTTATATTATCAACAGCGGATGAGGTGTCTGCAAGAAGGTATTTCCTGATTGAAAGACTGAAGCTCGGGCTTGAGTTTTCATATGAATTTGAGAAAGATGAAAGAAGAGGTCCTTATATCAACAGTGAGTATAGAACCATGACCTATTCTGAGGGGCTTGATATCGAAGCAGAAGGATGGGTCTATCACCCCGCCTTTGTCATTTATACACTTAGACTGTCACCGGAATGGGAGCAAACGTCTGGAGAGTCTGACAGAGGAGAGAAGAGAAAAACAAGAGCCTTTCTTCAAGGCTATTTCACAGAATTTACATTTTTACAGTACAAACCTTATACATTAAGAATCTTTGCAAACAGGCAGATGTCAATACTTAAAAGCAGTTTAGCCGAGAAGTCAAAGACAGAATCAGATACATACGGTGCCACACTTATGCTTAAATACATGGTGTTACCCACTATCTTTAGCTATAACCATCTGGAGAGCACACAGACTGGATTTTATACAACTAATAAGGACACAGATGAATTTCGCCTGAGCATGAAATATAAAAAAAATCTGGGAGATACAAGTCTGAAAGCCTATTACAGAAACACCACCCAGACAACCCACGATATACTCATAAGCACCATACAACATAAAGCCAGTCTGCAAAATTCCTATAATCTTACAGAAGATAAGAGGGTTACTCTGCGTTCAGGTCTAAGCTATAGACAGACACAGAGTAATTCTACTGAAAGTACACGATATGAGGTCTATGAAAATCTTTTATGGAGGCACAGGAAGAATCTGACCACAAGATATACCTTCCGTTATAATATAACTGATTTTGAAGCAACCAGCAGCGAATCAAGGGCACTCCGATTCAATCTAACCCATCTTCTTTATGAAAATCTTACAACCTCGATTAATGCAGATGGGACATCAAATCAATTTGCAGGAGGGAGAGAGCTTGCCTATGGTGCAGGGCTTAATTTTAATTACAAAAGGAAAATACCATGGGGGATGTTAAATATTAATATGGGACATAATTATAAGCTAAACAAGAGGGACATAACGGCTAATTTTATACCGGTGACAGATGAGTCTATTACTCTGAATGGTTACGAGATTACGCTACTTGCAAAAAAACATGTTGACATTAATTCTATTGTGGTGACAGATAACACCGGCACAACTACTTATCTAAAGGATATAGACTACAGGGTAACAGAAATAAGTTCATCTATTGGAATCAGCCGGAAAATAGGTACGGGAATAACAGATGAACAGGAGGTGTACGTTAGTTATAGTTATTTCAGCAATCCAGCTTTTGATTACTCCACTTTTGGTCAATCCTATGTGGTGTCTCTTAACCTCTGGTCTGCCTGGATGATTTACTACAGGCTTGATCGTTCTAAACAGAAATTTCTCTCTGGTATTCAACCTGACAGACTTGTAGACGATAGTATCCATACTGCAGGAACAGAGCTTAAGTGGAAATGGAGTAGAACAAAATTGGAGTTTAAGGACAAAGAGACAACAAATGTGCCATCTACAAGCTGGCGCGCAGAGGAGACGGTTACCCTGAGACCATTTAAAGAGGTATTTTTCAGTTTCTCCGGAAACTACGGCAAATCTAAGTTTAAAGACACAGGCGAGATTAAGAGGTCTAATGGCATCAGAACCAATATACAAATGCTTACTTCAAGGTGGAGCAGATTTAAAGTGGAGGGTTTCAGGCATAAGATTTCTGGCCAATCAGAAAAGACCACATATTCAGGGGTTTCATCAATCTTTGAGTGGTTTTATGGAATATGGAAGGGAAGTTTAAGCTACAGGTTTTTAAATGAGGAGGATGAGATATCTCAGGAGATATATAAAAATCATTACATCCTATTTGAGGTAAAAAGAAGACTGTTTTAGAAATTATTACACATGACAATTAAGGCAAATGTCATTGCGAGGTCGTTTCGACCGAAGCAATCTCAGAGGTTGCCACGGGTTTTGCCCTCGCAATGACAACATTATGTTATAATCCAAAATTATGGGAAAAGGCATGAAATATATCAAATGTGTAACAGTAATTTTATTGCTTCTAACATTTGTTTTTATTACACATGGCTGTTTTAAGTATGCTGTAGAAGTAAGGGAGCCCCTGCCTGCTATAATCTGGCCAAAGCCCCCTGAGGTTCCACGGATACGTTTTGTGAATTCAATATCAAGACCGGAAGACTTAAACATAACAGAAGGAATATTCAAGAGATTTTTCAGATTTTTAAAAGGGTCAGAGGAAAGGTCTATTGTTACGCCGTACGGGATAGCGACAGATACTGACGGCAGGCTTTTTGTCGTTGACACTTTTAATAAATGTGTCCATGTATTTGATTCAAGAAATGGTGATTATCATACATTCCCGAGGAAAGGGACATCATTTGTGTTCCCTATAGATATAGCGATTGACAAAAAGGGTAATATCTTTGTAACTGATTCAAAAGAAGCAGTTGTCAAGGTTTTTAAAAAGCATGGGGAAAAATACATTGGGGAAATAGGAAGGGGCATTTTAAACAGACCAACGGGAATCGCTGTAAATGAGAAAACAGGTGAACTCCTCATCGTTAACACCATGCGCTCAGAGATAATAAGGTATGACCTTGATACTTACAGGTTTAAAGGAATAATGGGCAGAGACGGCGTTGAAGCAGGAATGTTTCATTATCCAACAAATATCTTTGTGTCCAGAGATGGTTACATCTATGTTTCAGATTCTCTTAATTCAAGGATTCAGATATTTACTCCAGAGGGGAAGTTCTTAAATGCCTTTGGAAAGCCAGGCGACAGTCCTGGTTATTTTGCAAGACCAAGGGGTGTTGCGGTTGACAGCGATGGAAATATCTATGTTGTGGATGCATTGTTTGATAATGTCCAGATATTTGATAAAGAGGGAAGGCTTCTTATGGACTTTGGTAGGTCAGGGCATGGGTATGGAGAATTCTGGCTTCCATCCGGAATATTCATTGACAGTAATGACAGAATCTATGTTTCAGATTCCTATAACAAGAGAGTTCAGGTCTTTCAGTATATGAAAGGAGATGAATTTTTAAAATGAAACCCTACAAAATGTCATTGCAATCCCGACATTTCGGGACGAAGCATCAGGACGAACGAAGCAATCCCATCGTTATTCTTATATCTATTTGCATTTTTATACTTGTCCTCCTGAAAATGGATGCATCTGGAGGAAATATCCTTGATACAAAACATAATCTGTCTGTTACAGGTCCTGGTCTGGTAAAATCACTCACTGAAGATAGGGTCTGTATTTTCTGCCACACTCCCTTTAATCTAAAGAAGGATATTCCATATCTTTGGAACCGTCAGGTTTCTGTTACTAATTATATACCATATCAGAGTTCAACTCTTTATGCGACTGTTGGACAGCCTACAGGTGCGTCAAAACTGTGTCTTAGCTGTCATGATGGAACCATCGCCTTTGGAGCATTGGTTACTGAAACGAGTGAAATCATGTTTGCAGGGGGAATCCGTTTTATGCCTGAGGGACCCGCAAAGCTTGGAACAGACCTTTCAGATGACCATCCTGTCTCTTTTGTTTATGACAGCTCTCTCGCCATTAGCAATGGTGAACTTACTGACCCATCCACGCTTCCACCAGAAGTAAAACTCGACAGGGACGGACAACTGCAGTGCACAGCATGCCACGACCCCCATGACGACACCAACGGCAAATTCCTTGTCATGCCAAACATCAACTCAGACCTGTGCACGGCATGTCATCAGAAAGATGGCTGGGTTTCCAGTTCACATTCAATATCTGATGCTACGTGGAACGGCGTAGGTACAGATCCATGGCAGCATACGCCATATAACACAGTATTCGAGAATGGATGCGAAAACTGCCACGTGCCTCACACAGCAGGTGGATACGAAAGACTTTTAATTTACTCATTTGAAGAAGACAACTGCCTTGTCTGCCATAATTCCATTGGAAATGTAGCAAGTACAAATATTGAAACAGAGCTTACAAAGCCATACATACATGCTGTGCAGGATTACACAGGCATACATGACCCTGTAGAGGACTTTCCATCAGGCATTGTTCGGAAACATGTTGAATGTGCAGACTGCCATAACCCCCACTGGACAAATGCCAATCCATCGCCAGGTGCACCACAGGTCTCAGGTGCAATTGATGGAGTAACAGGCATTGATGCATCAGGGCAACCTATTGCAGTTGCAGTAAACCAATATGAGATATGTTTTAAGTGCCATGGTGACAACTATATAACAACCAGAGTGCCTATTGATAGGCAGATTCAGCAGCTCAGTACAAGACTTGAGTTTGACCCTTCAAACCCATCATATCATCCTGTAGAGGCTCAGGGAGTCAACCCAGATGTCCCGAGCCTTCTTTCCCCTTATACAACAACGAGTATAATATTCTGTACAGACTGTCACAATAATGATGGTGGTGGTGGACCTCGGGGTCCTCATGGGTCTAACAACAAATATCTGCTTGAAGAGAATTACACGACTCAGGATAACACGCAGGAGAGTTCCTATAACTATGCGCTTTGCTATAAATGCCACGACAGAAATAGTATTCTTAATGACGAGAGTTTTAAGGGTCACAGAATACATATAGTAGATGACAATACTCCATGCTCTGCCTGTCATGATGCACACGGGATAAGTTCTACCCAGGGCAATTCCACAAACAACAGTTATCTTATAAACTTTGATATCACCATTGTTCAGCCTGACACGCAGGGAAGGTTATACTTTGAAGACCTCGGAACATTCACAAGCAGGTGTTATCTCAATTGTCACGGAGACCTACATGAGCCAAAGATGTATCCACAGAATTAAAGGTGATAATTACACCAGTCTCACCAGAGGGGTGAGCAGACAATAACGAAAAGAAAGAGAAAATAAAAATGTCAAATATCTCAAAAAAAGCAATTGTTGTGCTTTTTATCCTGTTTTTTGTAGCTCCAGAGCTATCAGCAGAGGACGTTAAGGACGTTAAGCGTCCAGAGGAAAAGTCACATATCGGTACAGTGACATATACAAAAGATACAGGTAATTACACTTACATAAAACTTGATGAACAGGGCAAGGAGGTCTGGCTTGCCACCTCGACACTGAAGGTATCAGTAGGAGATAAAGTAGAATACATAGGTGGCCTTCTTATGAAAGACTTTCACAGCAAGGCTATGGATAAGACCTTTGATTTTATCCTTCTCGTTACACGGGTAAGGATCCTGAATGAGGATTCCTTAAAAGATAAACAACCTATCCCAAGTGAGGACGCTAAGCGTCCAGACGAATATCACAAAAATCTTTCCGAAAACAAATCTACTCTCTCTATACCCAAAAGCGGTGAAATAGAGAAAGCAGAAGATGGTAAAACCATTGAAGAGATATTTTCAGAAAGAAAACAATTAAAAGATAAAGTAGTTACAGTGCGTGCTAAGGTCATGAAGGTCAGTAAAAACATCTTGGGCAAGAATTGGGTTGCCTTGCAAGACGGAACAGGAGTTTTACCAGATAACAGGCTTATTGCTACAACCTTAGAGAGTGTAAATATAGGCGATATAATTACAGCTAAAGGCATTATAAGAACTGATGTAGATATTGGTACAGATTACAAATACAAGGTTTTACTTGAAGATGCTAAATTTACAAAATAAAAAAAGGGTATAGTTCGGAAATAACCACCCAAAATTATCGTTTTTTGGTAACTACTCAGCCACTCTACGAGTTGTAAACTAAGTAACGCAGATTTAAGTAAAAAAGAATAAAGATTTTTTTGCCACAGATATACACAGACCTGCCTGCCGGTAGGCAGGGCAGACAGGTTTTCACAGATTTAAATTACGTACCTTTGTTAATCTGCGTTAATCGTTCGACTGAGCTCACGTCGAAGTCTGCGGCTGAATAGTTACTGATTCCACATTTTTTGATGAAAGTTCGTACATTTTTTCTTGCCTCTGTGAATTCTCCAGTATCTTCTCCCTACGCAGCTCGCCCCGTTAGAAAGAAAACCCCGCCTTTAACACTTTTAGGCGGGGTAAAAAGAATACATAGCGAGACCCGTTAGAAATATTTCTTCTAACGGGTCTCGCTTTCTAATGGGGTTTACCCCTCCCATGCCGCCAATTCTGTCATATTTATATGAAGCGTCAGGACTGTTGATGTCTTTTTCAACAGTTTTTTACTTGACAGGCTCGATATTTTATACATATTATATTACTAAATATAATATCTTATTATTAAAATAGAAATAAGTGAGCTTTAGAGTATAATATCATATTATATTAAACATTATTAGTCACAAATTCGCTTATGGAAGGTCTTATGGAAAAAACTTAGGAATTTTATCCCGCGTTTTTCTACGGGATATTTAATGCTTTTTAATAATCATCAATAGGAATTTACAAATATTTTTTGTATCAAGATTTTATAGTTTTGGTGGCTAAAATAGTACTTTATCCTAAAAAAATAACAGGGGTAATTCTTTGAAACCAACAGAAGTAATAAGAAAAGGTTATCTAACCCACCTTCTTTTATTACTAATCTGTATATTTCTTATTGGCACTACCGTATCAGCCCTCTACCTTTATCATGATATATACAGACCGCTCAGCACACATTACAGCGCTATACTGTCAATTATCACAGAAATTAAGGAGACACTTATAATAAGGACCATCAAGATAAATGCCTTCTTCTACCTTCTGATATCTGCTGGAATAGTGATATTAGGAATCTTATATACACACAGGATAGCCGGACCACTGTATAGGATTAAGTTATACGCAAAAATGGTCGGTGAAGGCAGGCTCGACACCGATATAAAATTCAGGCATAAAGATGCTATTCACTCATTCGGAGAGTCTTT
>VAPB011274957.1_pt1 | contig 10128 bp, 8 predicted proteins | sample 3395101 | NCBI WGS metagenome assembly VAPB01 (sample SAMN08290433, study PRJNA428436) | hydrothermal vent metagenome | isolation source: Deep-sea hydrothermal vent chimney | place: Indian Ocean: Southwest Indian Ridge | reverse complement strand
CCCCCCATCTTTGACGGTTCTCCTCGCAGCCGGGGGGCTCTCCCCCGTTGTTGAGATTACATAGCCGGATCAATTGGCTCGGCCAACCAGTCGGAATTGACAACAAAACGTCGCTATCGTTTCAAGAGCATTGAAAACCATCCACTTCCCTTACCGTGCTCGCTCAGTGGCTGCCACACGCCGGTGGCTCTCTCTGGTGTGCCTCAGAGTTCTATTTGACCTTGAATTCGTATTCGTCTGCGTCGTCGTCCCTGTTCGGGTCTTCCTTGACTCGGCAGCGAAGGATGAAACCGTCTGGCGTTTTCGAGTACGCAAAGGGTTTGCCGCTGAACAAATCAGGTGGGGAATCAGCAGGCAGAGTATCAGGCAGTTGCCCTGTTCGAGCCTTGACAATATAGAGATCAATCGCTGTCTTGAGGGCGTTGACATGAGTCTGCCGTCTTGTCATGGATCGATAGCTTCTCGCCACCAGAGGATTCCACAGCAAGGTCACCGTCGCGTCCGGATCGTCCTCTGCTTCCACGCTCCACTGCTTGGATAGGTCTCCGAGCCTCGTGCACGTCTCTGTATACGGCAATCCCGATTCAATCGTGTCGATAGAGGTTGACCAACAGTTGAGGTAGTAGTCTCGATTCCTCTTGAAGAACGTGTCATCACCTTTGCGAATACGCTTCAGCATTGGTTCCAAAAGGTGGCGTCCAAGTGATCCCTCAAATAGGTCGACGAGTGGTTGTATTTTGTCTTTGTGTATTATGGCAGCGTTCATCTGCGCTTCCTGCGTGAGGAAGGGAGTCAGAGATGGAAACCGCTCTTCGGTTCGGATCAGGTGGCTCTTGAGCCGGTTTAACTCATCAACGTCGCCCCCGGCATAAGGCCTAAGACATATTGGACTGCCCCGTTGGCCATTTCGTTTGTCTGGGTGCCCACGAGATAGCTGATCAGCATCCTGTCGCAGGCGTGCAGGGCTATCTTGCGTAGCGTCACACAACGATCCAACGCTGTTGTGTAGGTGCCCTGCTCAGCCAGCCACCTCGCCTCAACCACAAGTAGGCATGCGATGCGGTAAAGTGGGGTGAGGTTGGTTATCTCCATGTTGAACCCCTGCGAGTAGTCGTAACCCCAATCGCACTTCGAAACGTCGGCCGCCTTCACCACAAGGTCGATCACACGACGGTTCCCCTCTATGTACCGGGTGATGGCTTCATTGGAGACAATCTCACCGTTGTCGAAGTCTCTGAGCATCCAGCGCATCGTCTCGTTTGGATCCTCGCGTTGCAGAAACGCCTGATAGTAGAGCAAGGCGGCATTGTCCGGCGGCTGGGCCAGAGCTGTCACATTCGATGCAATCAGTACCGCCGCGAGGCACATAGCCACTTGCGAGCCCCGGTTGTTCAATATCCACATGATTTCGTCCTTTCCGGGCCTATGGGAGTCTGGGGAAATCAGGTCACACTTTGCCTATTTCTCCGTTTCATTGAGGTCCTTTCGCATCTCGCATAGAGACCTCCACGCCGATACGTCAAAAACTGGGACGCTCAGCATCCGTATGCTTTAGCTTAGCACACGGGAGTCTGTTTGTCACGTCTTTTCCAAGAATCGCGGGGCTGTCGAAGGAACGGGTGGGTTCAAGACAAGCGGAGGGCTTGAGGTTCTACTTCGATTTGGGCTTTGCGAACTTCCAGTACAGGGCCGGCATGAAGAGCGCGTTCAGGAGCGTCGTGACCAGGCCACCCATAATTGCGATGGCCATATAGCACTCTCAAGTCTCCGATGTCAATCAAGGAACGCCGTTACGAGGCTGCTTTCGACGGAGTTCTCGTGTGTGACAAGCCTTTTGCTGTAAAGTCTCAGTTCTGAGAATATATGGTATAAACTTTTTGTCATTTTTAGCATTTTTTTGCGTCATAGGGGTTGACATGATCTGAATTATGTGTAGAATACAGGTCTTTTAAGCTTTGTTTAACCTACAGTGCTTTGACAAGGAGAGAACGCTAAGGAAAAGAGAATTCCGGTGATTGCCGTGCTCTTGAGCAGTTGGTGCGGGTCCAAAGTGCGTTAAGGACGCAGCACGACAGATAGCTTGTCTCCTCGTCAGTTATGTGGGTTTTTCAGCGGTCATGAAGAAACCTCACTCACAGCCCTCAGCATGGAGATGCAGACCCCGCTATCGCAACTGCGGCTAACATAAAGCCGGATGAAGCCGGGAGAAACAGTATGAAAAACAACAGTTGGATGTTGTAGGACAGAGTATTCCTACTGTCGGGAAAAAGCAATGTTGACGTTCCGACATGGTTGTCGTTTTTGTCATCGAGAACATTCGACTTTTGCAAATAATTCTGATGGTTCAGTCCAATTATGCCGAAATAAGTGGCAGGATAACAGGCTTGAGCCGGCACAGTGTCTCTAGAGAGCACCCGTGTCGAGTTCATGCCTGACAGCCTCTTTCAGGATGGATGATGGGTGCCAATCGGTCGGTAGTAGCCTGGACACGTGCACAGGCACACAGGCGATTGCTCGACCACATCGGCGGAGGAGGTTTCGGACTGACCTGCAGTGAGTATTATTGTGGGAAGAATCTGAAAGTTGAGGTAGAAATCATTTTAGCAGAACAGCTTATGAATAAGAGTATCTTACTGATCGTCGTGAGCTTGCTCACGTTCGTGTGCGCGGCCCGCACAGCGAGCGGCGGCGATGCGGCCTCAGAGAATGCCGAACTAAAGAAGCGGGTCGAGAAGCTCGACAAAGAACTGGCCGAACTCAAGAAAGCTGTCACCGAGCAGGGTCGGGCGACAGAAGCATTGTCGGCGAAGAAGCCGATTTGGTCGAGCCTCGACATCCAACTGTACGGCTATCTGAAACTCGACGCCGCCTACGACACTTCGCGGACCGACACTGGCAACTTTGCCAAGTGGGTGGAGCGAGAGAACACTAACAAGAATGACGACCAGTTCAACATGACCGCCAACCAGAGCCGGTTTGGCATGATGATCACCGGTCCCGACGACGGCGCCATGAAGGCGAGCGGTCGGGCCGAGGTGGACTTCTACGAGGGTGGCTCCGAGAATAAAGCGCGTCTGATGATGCGTCATGCCTACATGAAGCTGGACTGGCCCGAGGATAGATTCAGCATTATTGCCGGTCAGACGTCCGACGTGATCAGCCCGCTTGTTCCGACAACCGTCAACTACAGCGTTGCGTGGTGGTCGGGCAATATTGGCTATCGGCGTCCGCAGATACGACTGACCAAGGAGCTTGGTCTGGATGCCGATGTGGACCTGAAACTCGAAGGCGCTGTCGCCCGGACAATTGGCAGAGACAATGTGTCTCTGGCGGGAACGCTTGACTCAGGTGAGGATGCCGGCGAGCCGACCTTGCAGGGCAGAGTGAGCCTGACGCTTCCGCTGTTTACGAGCGATCCTTCGACCGTCGGCTTGTCCGGGCACTATGGGCGCGAGGAGTACGACATAGCGGCCAACGGCTCGAACAAGGAATTCAGGACATGGTCGTTGAACGTGGATTTTGTCCAGCCTGTCAATAATTGGCTTACGATCAAGAGCGAGCTGTTCACCGGGGAAAACCTCAACGCCTACTTGGGCGGGATCGGTCAGGGCGTAACTTTGACCGGGGCGAACCAGTACGATGAGATCGGCAGCGCCGGAGGCTGGGTAGCGGCGAGCCTCGGGCCCTGGAGCGACAAACGTTTCAACATAGGAATTGCGACCGACGACGTGGATCGTGGAGATGTCAATGAGGGCGCTCGCACGTTGAACCGGTCGGTCTTTGCGAATATGTTCTGTCCGCTTGGCAAGAACGTGGATTGGGCCGTGGAGCTTTCACACTGGCGAACGGAGTATGCCGGCAACGGAGATGCGGACAGTTTCCGTTTCCAGACTGCCCTTATCTACAAATTCTAAGAGGAGGTATTCTTTAGCTTGACACGCAGGTTGTGCGATTTTACGATGCATGTTGCGAATTGTGAAAGTTGTGAATTTAAGCCGATTACGATATTACTCATCAAGGAGAAAACTATGGCACAGGAAAAAGGTATCGATTCTCTTATGACAGAAGAGCGGACGTTTCCACCGCCCGATCAGATCAAGGCCAACGCTCACGTCAACAGCGAAGAGCAGTATCAGCAGATGTGGGAGCAATCTATTAATGATCCCGACAGCTTCTGGCTCGAGCAGGCGAAAAACCTTCACTGGTTCAAGGAGCCGACCAAGTCTCTGGAGTACACCTGGGACACGCAGAGCCGCAAGATCGAGCACACATGGTTCGCCGACGGGCAGTTGAACGTTTCCTACAATTGTCTCGACCGGCATCTCGGAACGCCTGTCGCCAGGAAGACTGCGATCCTCTGGCAGGGCGAGGCCGAAGACGCCGTCAGGAAATATACGTATGAGCAACTGCACAAAGAGGTCTGCAAGTTTGCCAACATCCTCAAGGCCAAAGGCATCGAGAAGGGCGACCGCGTCGCGATCTATCTGCCGATGGTGCCGGAGCTGGCAGTAGTGATGCTGGCTTGCACCCGTATCGGCGCCATTCACTCGATTATCTTCGGCGGTTTCAGCGCAGATGCGATCGAGGGGCGTGTAAATGACTCCGACTGCAAGATGCTTATTACCTCCAACGTTTCGCTGCGTGCCGGCAAGCACATCAGACTCAAGGACATTGCCGACGCGGCGCTTGAAAAGACCCCGACAATTGAGAACGTCGTAGTCGTCAAGGTTAACGACGAGCCTTGCGACATGAAGGACGGCAGAGACGTTTGGTATCACGACGAGATGGCGGACGCATCCGAAGACTGCCCGGCAGAGCCCATGAACGCCGAGGATCCGCTGTTTATCCTCTACACGTCAGGCTCGACAGGCAAGCCCAAGGGTGTTGTCCACACCACCGGCGGATACCTGCTGCACACCGCTCTCACTCACAAGACCGTCTTCAACATTCACGACGACGACGTCTATTGGTGTACCGCCGACATCGGCTGGGTGACCGGGCACAGCTACATCGTATATGGCCCGCTAGCCAACGGCAGCACGTCGCTGATGTTCGAAGGTGTTCCCACGTATCCGGACGCCGGTCGCTTCTGGCAGATTTGCGATAAGTTCGGCGTCACCGTTTTCTACACGGCGCCGACGGCTATCAGAGCGCTGATGCGTCTGGGCGACGAATGGCCCGCCAAGTACGAGCTGAGCACTCTGAGGATTCTCGGTTCGGTCGGCGAGCCTATTAATCCCGAAGCCTGGATGTGGTATTACAATAAGATCGGCCGCGGTCGCTGCCCCATTGTCGATACCTGGTGGCAGACCGAGACTGGCGGATTCATGGTTACGCCGTTGCCGGGCGTCCACACGCTCAAACCGGGAAGTGCGGGCAGGCCTTTCTTCGGCGTCGATACCGTTGTCCTGCGCGACGATGGCAGCGAATGCGACGTGAACGAAGGCGGCAAGCTTTGCATACGCAAGCCCTGGCCCGGAATGATGCGGACCATGTGGGGCGACCACGACAGATTCGTGGATACCTACTTCACGATGTATAACGACATCTACTTTGCCGGCGACGGCTGCCGAATCGACGCCGACGGCGATTACTGGCTGATGGGCCGGATCGACGACGTCGTCAATGTCTCGGGCCACCGCATCGGGACCGCCGAGGTCGAGAGCGCTCTTGTCAGCCACGAGAAGGTTGCCGAAGCCGCGGTTACGCCGGTGCCCCATGAAATTAAGGGCCAGGGGTTGTATGCCTTTGTAACGCTTGTCGGCCATGTCGAGGAAAGCGACGAGCTGAAGAAAGAGCTTATCAAGCACGTGCGTAAGGAAATTGGCCCCATCGCCGCGCCGGAAGCTATTCAATTCGCACCGTCTCTCCCGAAGACCCGGTCCGGCAAGATCATGCGGCGAATTCTCCGCAAGATCGCCGAGAAGAGCACCGATAACCTGGGCGATATCACAACGCTTGCGGACCCGAGCGTCGTTGAGTCTCTTATTAAAGCCCGAGGCGAATAGCTCGCGGTTTTGAAAGTCATTGAAATGGGCCGGACGTGTCTTCGCAGGTGCGTCCGGCCTGTGTTCTCGAATGTACGGAGCAGTTGATGAGTGCAGAAACCACTAAGCCGGAACTCGATTTCAAGAATTATGGCTGGCAGGTAACGTTTGCGGGGATGGGGATCAACCTCGCGCTCGGCATCCTCTACACGTGGAGTGTGATAAGCAAACACATTCCCGAGGAGTGGGGCTGGGACGAGGGCGATAAATCGCTGCCGTACATGGTCGCCTGCCTGGTTTTCTCACTTGTCATGGTCCCGGCCGGCAGGATGCAGGACAAGTTCGGGCCAAAGCGTGTGGCCACGATCGGAGGCATCCTCGTTGGCCTCGGTTTCGTAATTGCCAGCATGACGTCATCGCTCACGGTCTTTGTGATCGGGTTCGGCGTTCTTGCAGGCGCCGGGATTGGCTTCGGCTATGCCTCGGCAACACCACCCGCCGTGAAATGGTTTCCACCCGCCAAGACGGGGCTGATCGCCGGCATCGTGGTCTCCGGTTTCGGGCTGGCTTCGGTCTACGCCGCACCGCTTTCAAGGTGGCTGATACTCACCTGTGGTTTCAATACCGCCATCCTCATATTGGGAATAGGGTTTTTGATCGTGGTCGTCAGCATGGCGCAACTTCTACGGGCTCCGCACAAGGTTCTTCAGTTTATCCAGGAGTACGGTGAGGTGGGACGCCTGAAACAGACTGCAATGGCCCGGGAAAAGGCTGAGGCTGAGGGAAGAGAACTTACCCTGGACAAGAAAGAGGATTTCGCCCCCGCCGAAATGCTGCGCACCCGGCAGTTCTACCTGCTCTGGTTCATGTATGCGTGCGGAGCCGGGGCCGGCCTGATGATTATTTCGAAACTCGCGGGGATTGCGGATAAACAGGTCGGAATAAGTCTGGGCTTTGTGCTGGTGGCCGTGCTCGCCGTGGGCAATGGAGGCGGGCGCATAATCGCCGGCATGCTCAGCGACAAGATCGGTCGCAAAGCGACAATGATGATATGCTTCGTGTTTCAGGCGGTTCTGATATTCCTGCTCTCGAGAGCGACGAGTGAAAACAGCCTGGGGACAATTCCCACAATGGCGATCATCTCAGCACTGATCGGAGCGAACTACGGCGCAAACCTGGCGCTGTTCCCGTCCATCACGAAAGATTTCTTCGGCCTGAAGAATTTCGGGATGAATTACGGCCTGGTATTCACCTCCTGGGGTGTCGGCGGCTTCCTTCTGGCATATCTGGCGGGCAAGATGTATCAGGTACATCAGACGTTCGATATCGCCTACTACGGAGCCTCGATACTGCTGATTTTCGCAGCGATAACGGCTATTTTCCTCAAGCCGCCGCACCACACAAAGAGCATAAGTGCATAAGAACATCGTAGGGGCGGCCCTATGTGGCCGCCCGGGAGTCGATAACGAATCAGGGCAACCACACAGGCTTGCCCCTACAGCAAGCGGACTCTGCTCTGCGATCGGCTGGTCGAAATGACGGTGGAGTTTGCCTCCTCGCCGGTAGTGTTTTTATGTCGTGGTCTCAGCATCAAGAATTCACCCCGACGAAAACAGTCGCATTTCTCCGCAGTCTCCGCTATAATAGCACAACTCAAATAGGATTTTTGGGCTGTACTTTCGTCGCGCGAGCGAGCAGGTGGCCCGCAATTCACGCGGCTGATTATCCGAATTTCTTTCGAGAAAGGAGTATCTTGGTCATGATATAGACCCATTACTTGCGAAGAATTCCTCGATTACATCAAACCAGGGAGAAATGTATATGTCCGATAAGAATTTCAAAGCGGAGTACTGGAAGAAGAATCTCAAGTATCTCACCATCCTGCTGAGCATCTGGTTCATTGTTTCCTACGGCTTCGGCATCATCCTGGTCGACTATCTCGACAAGATCAGAATAGGCGGCTTTAAACTCGGCTTCTGGTTCTCGCAACAGGGCTCGATTATCGTTTTCGTGATCATAATCTTCGTCTACGTGCGCTTGATGAACAAACTGGACAGACAATTCAGAGTCCGGGAAGATCAGGCGAATAAGGAGGCGAAGAAATGATGGATGTACAGGCCTGGACCTATGTTATCGTCACGTTCACTTTCATTCTCTACATCGCCGTCGCCATCTGGTCGAGGGCCTCATCCACAAGCGAATTCTATGTCGCGGGCAAAGGCGTTTCCCCCCTGGCCAATGGAATGGCCACCGCGGCCGATTGGATGTCCGCGGCGTCGTTTATTTCGATGGCCGGGCTGATCTCCTTTATGGGAAGAGACGGCTCCATCTACCTGATGGGCTGGACTGGCGGCTATGTGCTGCTGGCCCTGTTGCTGGCGCCCTATCTGCGAAAGTTCGGCAAATACACCGTCCCGGATTTTGTCGGAGAACGATACTACTCTCAGGTGGCGAGGGCGGTTGCCGTATGCTGTGCGATCTTCGTATCTTTTACTTATGTCGCCGGGCAGATGCGCGGCGTGGGCGTAGTGTTCTCCCGCTTCCTTGAAGTCGATATCGGCACCGGCGTCGTGATAGGCATGGGAATCGTATTTTTCTACGCCGTCATGGGAGGAATGAAGGGGATCACCTACACTCAGGTCGTTCAATATTGCGTTCTTATCTTCGCCTTTTTGGTGCCGGCGTTTTTCATCTCCATCATGATGACCAACAATCCGATTCCCCAGCTCGGCTTCGGCAGTACACTCGCAGATTCCGAAGGCGTCTACTTGCTCGACAAACTCGACGGTCTGAATGAGGAACTCGGATTTGACGCATATACTTCCGGGGTCAAAAGCAAGCTCGATGTTCTTTGCATAACGGCCGCCCTGATGGTGGGAACCGCCGGGTTGCCCCATGTTATCATCCGCTTCTTCACGGTTCGCAGAGTCAGAGACGCGAGGCTTTCCGCCGGCTGGGCGCTGGTTTTTATCGCGATTCTCTACACAACCGCCCCGGCGATCGCCGCCTTCGCCCGGACCAATCTTATCGAGACTGTGAACGAGAAGGAATATGCGAGCATTCCGTCCTGGTTCAAGAACTGGGAAAAGACCGGCCTTATCGCGTGGATCGACAAGAACGAAGACGGCAAAGTCCAGTACCGTTCCGGGCCGCCTTTCGAGGGCAAGCCGGTATTCGACGGGGAACTCGGACCGCACGGCCAGCGGCGTGTCGGTAACACCCTCGTCGATGGTGACAACGAACTGTTCGTCGATCGTGACATCATGGTGCTGGCCAATCCCGAGATTGCCCAACTGCCCAACTGGGTGGTGGGACTGGTCGCAGCCGGCGGTTTGGCCGCAGCCCTGTCGACGGCGGCCGGCCTGCTCCTGGTCATATCGACCTCGATCTCGCATGACCTGCTGAAAAAGATATTCATCCCCGGCATCACGGAGAAACAGGAACTGCTGTTCGCCAGAATTGCGGCCGGCCTTGCCGTAATTCTCGCCGGTTATTTCGGCGTCAATCCTCCGGGATTCGTCGCGCAGGTGGTCGCGTTTGCCTTCGGACTGGCTGCGTCGTCTTTCTTCCCGGCCATCCTTCTGGGCATCTTCTCCAAGCGCATGAACAAAGAGGGGGCCGTTTCAGGCATGCTCACAGGCATCACATTTACCGCCGCCTACATAATCTATTTCAAGTTCGTCAATCCGGCTGCAAACATCCCCGAGAGATGGCTGTTCGGAATCTCACCCGAGGGAATCGGCACCGTAGGAATGGTCCTAAATTTCGCGGTTGCTCTGACGGTATCGCGCTTCACCGCGCCGCCCCCGGCCCACGTGCAGGCCCTGGTAGAGAATATCAGAATTCCCAAAGGCGCCAGCGAGCCACACGAAATCAACGCCTGACAAGAAACGCATTCTCGTGTCATTGCGAGCGATTCGAAGAATCGCGCGGCAATCTCAGACGTTACGGTGGGACTTTTTCAGCAGGCCCGCCAGCAAGAATCCGCTTTCCGCAGTCGCCGTCATGCCGGACCCTTAGAACTGCTTCATTAGCTCTCTCCTCAGACCAAAATTGGCTTTGATTGGTCGAGTAGACGTAAAGCTCTTTCATTTAGGCATGCTTTGTATTCTCTGTTTCTCCTCTCTTTCGATTGAGGAGT
>VAPB010656690.1_pt1 | contig 10129 bp, 6 predicted proteins | sample 3395101 | NCBI WGS metagenome assembly VAPB01 (sample SAMN08290433, study PRJNA428436) | hydrothermal vent metagenome | isolation source: Deep-sea hydrothermal vent chimney | place: Indian Ocean: Southwest Indian Ridge | reverse complement strand
CAGCTCCTTTTTTCCACCCGTTCCTGCCTGCGCCGGGCTCGGATCTCATCATGCTGCAGACCCTGTTCCAGCAAATATTCGGTTTTTCCCTGCAGGGCCTTAGTAGGGCAAACTCCCACACAGTTGCCGCAGAACACACAGGTGGTATCCGTCATAGGATTTTCAAAGAAGGTGGTGATTTCAGTATCGTGACCCCTTCCGCCCAATGCCAGGGCATAGGTGTACTGCACATCATCCGCGCAAACCTGAACACAGCGCCAACAGAGAATACACTGGCTGTAATCGCGCACATAAAAGGGATTGTCATCCAGGATATCGTACTGGCGTTTCTTAGCTCCAGGGAAGCGATCCGGATCCGCCTGATATCGTTCCATCTGGCTTTGTAATTCCGGTGAACGAGAAATATCTGCGCTGGCATTGAGCATCTCCAGAATAGTCTTTCGGGAGCGCACTACCCGTTCGCTTTCTGTTTCCACTGTCATGTCTTCTGCCACCGGAGTGATGCAGGATGGAGCCAATCTACCCCAGCCCTCAATTTCGACTACACACTGCCGGCACAATCCTTCTGCCGTGGTGGCTTCATGCACACAGATCACCGGAATATTGATATCCAGGGATCGGGCAGCCTCTAAAATGGTTGTGCCCTCTGGCACCTGACATTTTACCCCGTCGATCTTCAGAGTAATGTTGGTCTTATTAGCCATGGTTGCCTTCTTCAAGTCCAAAATATTCCGGACAAATTTCAATTACGCTCAACACCGCCGACCCAGCCGTTTGTCCCAAACCACACAAGGATGTGTCGGTCATGGTGGCGATAATATCCTCCAGCCGTTCGATATCACCTTCAAATGCCTGGCCGCGCAGGTTGCGATCCAGGATTTCCGCCTGACGCTGGGTGCCTAATTGGCAGGGATAACATTTACCGCAGCTTTCATGGGCAAAAAAATGTCCCAAGCCGTGCAGCACAAATTTCATATCCACATTTTCGTCAAAAACCACTACTGCGCCAGATCCCAGGGACAGACCAGCTTTCCGGACTCCCTGGGTGGTAAGGGTCACATCCAACTGGTCCGGAGCGACAAATTTTCCCGCTGCGCCGCCTAATAAAACTGTGCGCAGCTCTTTTCCTCCCCTGATCCCGCCGGCTTTCTCGTAAATCAATTGCTTCAAAGTGATAGGTTCAGTAATTTCATAAATACCCGGTTTTTCGATATCTCCCGAAATGCTGAACAAACGGGGACCGGTAGACCCTTCAGCCCCCAATTTTTTATATTCATCCGGTCCGATCCTGCAGATCAAAGCCACATTGGCAAGAGTTTCCACGTTGTTGATTACCGTGGGCTGATTAAATAATCCATGAGTGGTAGGGAAAGGAGGTTTTACTCGCGGGAAGCCCCGCTTGCCTTCAATGGACTCAAATAAGGCTGTCTCTTCCCCGCAGATATAAGCTCCCGCGCCGCTGCGCAATTCAATTTCATAATCAAATCCGCTGCCGAGAATGTCCTTTCCCAGGAACCCTTCTTGAGCAGCTATTTCCAGTGCCTGGGAAATTACCTCATGTGAGCAGGTATATTCACCACGGATATAAAGGAAGCCTTTGTTCGCACCAACCGCATAAGCAGCGATGGTCATACCTTCAATTATCGTAAAAGGATCCCCTTCGATCAGAGCCCTATCCTTAAAAGTGCCTGGTTCGGATTCGTCCTCATTACAAACTATATATTTTGGAAAGCGGTCCACTTCGGCGCAGCTGCTCCACTTCAATCCTGTGGGAAAACCCGCCCCACCCCGACCGGTCAGGCCGGCATCAGTCATTATTTGGATCACATCTTCAGGGGGCATGGAAAGCACTACCCGCAAGCCCTCAAATCCCCCTGCCTTTTGGAATTCGGCCATACTAAGGGGATCGATTTTTCCGGCCCGGACCATCAGGTATAAAGGATCGCCATATATCTCTGACTGAGGATGGCTTTCTGGATTGAAGATCTTATCCAGGGTGGCCTCCCCTACCATATCATCGCCAACCAGAACACCCGGAGCATGGTCGCATAAACCCAGGCATTCCACTTCTTCAATAATGTAGCGGCCGTCCATGGTAGCTTCACCAACCCCGACACCCAGGTGCTGGCAAAGCTCGGTAACCAGGTCTCCGCTGCCCTGGGAGGCACAGGAAGGAGTGGTGCAAACCCGGATGGAAGTTTCCGCCCGGGGTTTACTTGATAACATAGAATAAAATTCGATCACTCCATAAAGATCCGCCAGTGGAACATTGAGGGATTCACTGATGGAAGCGGCAGCTTCCCGGGGAATATAATCATAGATTTTCTGGGTTTTCAGCAAAGCCGGAAGCAGCATGGTCCTGCCCCGGGTGCCGTTCTGGTCCAGGAAATCTTTGAGTTGAGGGGAAAGGGAGGAATCATTTCCCATGGGAACTCCTTTTGCGGGATGGCAGAACAGTTCTAATCATGGCTGGGCTGTGCATAGAATATCAGGTCTATGTGACAGATTATATCAAGAGCAGGGGAACTGTTCAGGGGGTTTTCAAATATGTTCAGAAATTCATCAAAATAACTTAAGTTAAAACAAAAAAGGCTGCTTGTTTCAGCAGCCTTTTTGAATATCGACCTAATAGGTTTTGAACTATTTTTTCAGCTCAGAAATCATGTTCGCCAACTCACTGTTCTCGCCATTGGATTCCATGGCCTTGCGGATGGCAGCTTCAAAAGCTGTTGGGGTTACTTCTCTCTTCTCGTCGTCATCATCAAAATCAAAAGATACCATTGGGGGATCCTCAAGCGCTTTCATGCTCAATTTGATTTGCTTTTTGCGGCGGTTTACCTTGAGGACTTTCACATTAATCTCGTCACCCTTCTTGACAATATCCGTCGGGGTGCGCACATAACCGTGGGCCATTTCACTGATATGAACTAAACCTGGGCGCTCAGCATCAATATCCACAAAAACGCCATACTTCTCAATCCGGGTAACTGTTCCTACCAGCTCCATATCGGGCCGGATCTCGGGCCAGTCCATTCCCAGGGGCTCCAACATGGTCAGCTCGATCTTTTTGTTTTCAGGGTCAGTCCGCTGGATCCAGACCTCAACCGCCTGACCTTCTTTTAATATATCCGCAACACGGGTCACGGTTCCTTTCTGAATTTTAGATATATGAATCACACCCGGTACACCGACACCAACATCAACAATCGCACCCGCCAGGGAAGTCTTCAAGACCTTTCCCGCAACCTTCATTTTAGGTTCCAAGTCTTCAATTGTTTCAGGCGTCTTCAGCTCTTCGTTCGCCATAAAACACTCTCCAAATACACTTCATTTTCAACAAGCGTCAATTATACCGTTCCGATGTGACCTTGTCAAAGTACATCTGTGGTTATTTGCTTTTTAGTAAGCTGTCAATCCAACCAGAACGGCGGTCAGTTTCTCCACCCAACCTTTATCACTCAAATCAAGAGGGATCCAAACTGAAGATTCCCCGAAGCGCACCTTGTATTCAAATTCCCAGGGCTGCGGCAGGGCTTTTCCCTCCGGATATCCCAGGTTGATCTTGCCATACTGGATGGAAATACTCTCCACACCGGCGCTTTCTGCCAGTAGCTTCATCTCCAGCTGTGTAAGCAGGTTATTAACTAATTCTGGCAAGGGACCAAAACGATCTTTAAATTCCACCCGCAGCTCATCGATCTCGCGGGCAACCATAATGGCTGCCGCCCGGCGGTAAAGGCTGAGGCGCACGGAACGGTCCGGGATGTAATTTTCGGGAATGCCCACCGGCAGGGGCAGATCAATATTCACCAGGGGACGCAAAATCTGGAAGGGCAGCTCATCCTCCGCTGAGGGACCGCCCTCATCCTTTTTAAGACGCTTGACAGCGTCTGCCAGCAAGCGGGTATAGAGATGAAATCCCACGGCAGCGATATAACCTGATTGGCGGGTGCCCAGGATATCTCCCGAACCCCTGATTTCCAGGTCCCGCATGGCAATCGAGTAGCCAGCGCCCAGGTCCGTGTGTTCTGCGATGGTTTCCAGCCGCAGGCGGCCTTCCAGAGTGGGTGTTCCACTTCTGTCCCGGAAAAAATAAGCATAGGCCCGTTGAGCGCCGCGCCCCACTCTGCCTCGCAGTTGGTAAAGCTGGGCCAAGCCGAACATATCAGCCCGATCGACTATCAGGGTATTCGCATTGGGAATATCCAGGCCGGATTCGATGATCGATGTGGATAACAACACATCAATTTCTCCCCGGGTAAATTCTCTCATGCGCTCAGCCAGATCCCGTTCATGCATCTGGCCATGGGCAATGCCAATCCGGGCTTCCGGAACCAGTCCTGTCAAATGGGCTTTAACAGCATCAATGGTTTTAACCCGGTTGTGCACAAAAAATACCTGTCCGCCGCGCTCCATTTCCCTCCAGATAGCCTTCTGGATCAATCCCGGATCATAACCACTGACATGAGTGACTACCGGCAGGCGTTCCTCAGGGGGCGTATTGATGCGGGAAATATCCCGCACGCCGGTAAGGGCCATATACATAGTTCGGGGAATCGGAGTTGCTGTCAAAGTCAAAACGTCGATATCAGCCCGTTTGGATTTAATTCGTTCTTTGTGGGAAACACCGAAACGCTGCTCTTCATCAACAATCATTAACCCCAGGTCTTTAAAGATCACATCCCGGGAGAGCAGGCGGTGGGTGCCAATGACAATATCCACTGAACCTTTGATCAACCCCGAAAGGATGGTGGATTGCTGTTTGGGTGTGCGGAACCGGGAGAGCATGCGCACTTCCACTGGAAATCCGCCCATCCGCTGCCGGAAGGTATCGAAGTGCTGCTGAGCCAAAATAGTGGTGGGTACAAGCACGGCAACCTGTTTTCCATCCATGACTGCCTTAAATGCGGCTCGGACGGCAATTTCAGTTTTGCCGTAACCGACATCACCGCAGATCAGCCGGTCCATGGGTTTGGCTTTTTCCATGTCACCCTTAACCTGGGATATGACCTTGAGTTGATCCTCGGTTTCGATGTAGGGAAAACTGGCTTCCAATTCCTGCTGCCAGGCCGTGTCTGATTTAAAAGCATATCCGGTGACTGTTTGCCTGCGGGCATAAAGATCCAGCAGGTCCTGGGCTACCTGGACAACTTCCTTTTTTACACGGTCTGTAATGTTTCCCCAACGCCCGCCGCCCAGGCGGCTGACGGAAGGATCGTGATGGTCCGGTCCCACATAACGGGTCAGCCGGTCCGCCTGGGACGCCGGCACGTAAAGATAGTCACCTTCCGCATATTCCACAGCCAGGTATTCGCCTTCGATTCCGTCCAATTCCCGGAAAACCAGGCCGGCGAAGCGGCCGATGCCATGGTCCATATGAACTACCCAGTCATCCGGCTGGAAATCGCTGTAGTTAACCTCGGGGGCTTGGGCCCGGTGCACCGGCCGCCGGCGGGGCTGAATACGGCGCCAGCCAAAAATTTCTCCATCAGTGAAGAAATGGACCGGGTTTTCACCTTCAGGCGATAAAACCCATCCTCCATCAAGACTGCCTTTGATAAATGTTGGATCCACGTCAAGGTGGGAGCGGTCTTTCCAGATTTCTTCCAGGCGAGCGGACTGACGGGATATCACCACAGCCTGCTCTCCATTCTGGAGCAGGTCCACAAGGTGGTTGGTGAACAATTTCAGCTCGCCGCCAAAACGCTGGTTGGGCTTGAAGCTGGCACCCAGTCCGGCGGCGGAACCTCCATCCGCTGGTCCTTCCAGTCCGGCGGGGCCCAGGCTGATAGTTGAAAATCCTGACAGGGCTCCTTCCAGGTCTTCCCAGGGCAGATATGGAGTCGGAAAATCAGCCGCAATCAAATTGTCTTTCTGGTAGCCCTTTCTCAGGGATTCAGCCTGGTTGTGAATTTCCCGGGCAGTATCACGTATCAAGTCCTCATTATCCAGGAAGATCAGGGTGTTCTGGGGCAAATAATTCAGAAGGGTTGCCTGTTCGTCATGTAAGGTGCCCAGATGGTATTCGGTTTTCACAACCCCGGTCCCCTCTTCCAATAGATCCAGGGGAAGGATAAATTCTCTCGCTGGCGTAACCTGGATAACCTGGATCTTCTGGATAGTACGCTGGTTTTCGGGGTCAAAACGCCGCAGCATTTCAATTTCATCACCAAAGAACTCCAGCCTGGCCGGGAAACGATCCCCGGGGGGCCAGAGGTCAAGGATACCGCCCCGTCTGGCAAAACCCCCCGGGGAGGTAACTATCGGAGTGGATTCGTATCCGGCACTGACCCATTCCGCGGCCAGTGCGCGCGGAGAATATCTATCTCCGACTTTGATCCGGCGGGAAGTTTTCAAAAATTCCCGCCGGGGAAGGGTGCGGGTCATGACCGCCCGGACGGGGGCAATGATCAATGGTGGCAGCTGGTCTGACCCAGCACCCGGGGTCATCAGGGAAGCCAGGTGGGAAAGGATCAATAACCGGTCCCGGCGTGTTTTGCGGGTCCAGGCCACTTTTTCATAATAGAGCGGGTCTGGTTCAGGGAAAAAAGAAAATTTATCCTCAGGGTGCCAGAAATTCCATTCATCCTCCAGAACCAGGGCCCGATCTGTCTTATCGGTTAGCAGCAGGATCGGTTGACCCAACAAGAGCCTTAAACCAGCCAGGACCGGGGGGCGGACAGACCGGGGCAGTCCGGAAGAAAGAGCTTTGGTCCCGGAGCGAATTTCAGCAGCCAACTCTTGAAAAGCCGGCAGCCTGGTGATGATCTGAAGGATCTCTTTACGCATAATTTATTTCTGGGATGGGTTCTGGTTGTAAATGGTCATGGCCTGATTAAGGCCCTGATCGATAAAGTGCAGTACTGCCTCAGAAGCCGTGTCCAGGATAAAAGGCAGAATTCCTTTTTCAGCGGCGGAAAATTTCTGCAGCACATAATCACTGACTTCCATGCGGCCGGGCGGGCGGTCTATGCCCACCCGCAAGCGGGGAAAGGATTTTGTTCCTAACTGCTGGATGATCGACCTCACTCCCCGCTGGCCGGCGTCGCCGCCATCCGGCTTTAAACGCAAGGTCTCAACGGGCAGATCGACATCATCGTAAACCACCAGCATATTTTCCAGAGGCAATTTATAAAAACGGATAAAGGATGATACTGCCTGGCCAGAGAGATTCATAAAAGTCTGAGGTTTGATCAGGATTATTCGTTCTCCCTTATAGCGCACGGCAGTCATCAGGGCTTTCATTTTTACCTTGCGAAAAGAGGTATCAAGCTTCTCTGCCAATCTGTCAACAACCATGAAGCCAACGTTATGCCGGCTGGCGGAATATTCCCGGCCTGGATTACCCAGGCCTACAATCAGATATGGTTTCGACTTGTTGAAGATCATTTTAATTATCCGGGCGGTGTTTTATGAACCAGTACAAGCCTCCGGCTATAAAGATCAGGGCAACAAATATTCCGCTGCCAAGCAAGGCTCTCGAAAGGCCATCCGATTTTATCACAACCGGGTTGAGCGGCAGAGCTGTGGGCGTGTTCTTCAGGACCGGCTCTGCGGTATGTGAAGGTGTAACTTCAGGAGATTCGTCATTCACAACAGGCGCCGGGGTGGAGGTTTCTACCGGGCTGTAGTTGCGGATCCTCAACTTGGGTATCAATTCAAAAATCGCTACGGCGTTCTGGTATTCAGCTACCACCCGCAAATCGTAATCCCCGTCAGTGATCTGGGAAGTGTCCCAATTCACCTTGAAAGATACCTGAGAGCTATCGGCAGCTACTGGTTCGATGTCGGCGATATAAAACCAGGTTGGGTCCTGGGAGTCAGAGTAGCTGAAAGAGATCTTTCCGCCAATAAATCCCTCCCCGCGGATCTTGCCCTCTATGATCTCAATCCCCTGCAGGGCTTGTCCTTCGCGCGGGCTTTGGATGAAGATTGATGGCGCGATTGTGGCTTGAGCCGCAGCTTGAGCTGCAGGTGCCGATCGAGCCGGCTGAACGCCAGGCAGGACTATGAATGGAAAAATTAACAGGGAAATCCAGGCGATTCTTTTCACAGAATTGATTTTAACATATGGCAGTTGAAATCTAGGGGTGACCCGACCCTTCGGTAATCTCAGGATAGGCGAAGCAATCTCCAATTATTTCATGTCCTCGCCAAACAGTCAGGAAAACTTTCAAACCTGTCAACTTTTCTTTCCATCCTTAGTCTTCAGTCCTGGCCAAAACTCGCTATGCGGACCACTGCCCCCAATACTGTCATTAAAAACTGCAGGAAGGGAGAAATCAGCACCATCAAAATGATCCAGCCTATAAACGAAGCCCGGGGCTCAAAAAGGATCAGGGGCATGCCGAATTGGGTCAGGTCTTTGGCGGGCTCAAAAAGCCAGGAAAGAGCCGGAAGCCAGATCGCTCCCAGTACCACCAGCGAGACCGCTGATGTGAGCATAGCCGCCTTGAGCAACTTTTTCAGGGAGATTTTATTGATCTGATCCGGTAATTCCAGGTAAAGTGGCAGGTACCAGCCCACCAATATTCCGAATAGGATCGTTAAAATCGGCACGCCCATGCCCATCCCAATGGACAGGATGTCGAGGATAATGAACACAGCATATACCAGGCGTTTTCTGGATAAGATGGCTTGGATCATTTGGAGCTCCTCTTGCTAAGGGAAAATAGTTGGGAACTGGGGAGAATCGCTGGGTTGAAAGGGACCAGCAACCAGTATGAGCTCTCCCTCGATCGGGATATCAAAAGGTATATAGGACTCAGTTTCCCAACACCATTTCAACCACTGCAGGGAAGGATCTTCCAATACTTTCTCAAAAATCAGGTGCACTTCCCAGGGCCGTCCATCTTGTGTGAGCGAAAATATCTCTACTTTCATCCCGGGCAGATCAACCACTTCCCCCAGGGCCATCGGCTGCGTATTATCACGGAAGAATGCGTCACCAAAGCGATAGGCATAAGCAACATGAGCCAGGGGAAAGGGTTTATGATCGTTCTCGAAGTCAAATTGGGTTGGCGGGAAGAAACCTGATTCCGGCTTAACTGCGAGGGTTCGAAGATCCAACCGTCTGATCTCGATCTGAGTGTGGGCAGATGCCAATATCCGCAGATGGTCTGGAAGGGGTTGAGAGTTGACCTCACGCAGTCGAAGCAGGTAAAGGGATTGTCCCGGACTGGGCGAATTGAGTACTATCAGATCTTTGCCCTCAATATCTGGTAACGGACCCAGATCCATCAGCTTCGGCATGGGGTCCGCTACCACACGGAGTGTCGACGCCATGATGGGGTAAATAAGGCCGTGTAAACTCAGCAGGACAATCGCTGCTACATAAGAAAATGTCTGCCAGCGCGGATTGTAGGTGAGTGGATCGTCTTTACTCAACCGTCCAGCGATATACTGGGCCATAAGAGCGATGGCACCGATACTCAAGATCAGCATGTGACGCCCACTTACCAGCGAGACCCCACAGATCGGGACCATGGCGAGGATCATACCTAAAGCCCAGTACCGTGTACGACGGATCTTGCCGATCATAGGAGAGATCAAAATTGCCAGTATGACCAGGATCACCACGCCAAGGATCCAGAATCCAATTTGCCCTATTGTCGAAAATCCAGCGAATACAACCGGATCCGGCAGGACCCATTGTCCCAGCAGCAAGATCGGGAATTGTTTAATAAGGTTGAAAACAAAACGCAGTGGTTCACGCAGGGGGTCAAGGTAAAAACCTGAGCCCCAGGCCCCATAACCCATCCCTATGTAGACCAATCGCCATGCCACCACAACCAGAGCATAGGGGATCAATCGACTCAGTCGAACTTTCCAATCACCCTCATCTATGAAGAATACATATGCGACCAGGTAGCCAACAATTGCGATCCCGGCTTCAGCGGAAAAAAGAGACAAAGCCAGGAAGAGTGGTCCCAGGACATGACCCACCTTCCACTGATCACGAGAGGTTTTGTCATGAGCCCAGAGTGATAAGATCCCAAAGAACGTCGCTAACAACTGGCTGCGAGCAGCAATCGAGTAAACCCCATTAACATGGGGAATATTCAACGCGAACAGCAAGATAGCAAGGCCCGAGGCAATATTTCGCCCCATTATTCTGCGATAATACAAT
>VAPB010391440.1_pt1 | contig 10130 bp, 10 predicted proteins | sample 3395101 | NCBI WGS metagenome assembly VAPB01 (sample SAMN08290433, study PRJNA428436) | hydrothermal vent metagenome | isolation source: Deep-sea hydrothermal vent chimney | place: Indian Ocean: Southwest Indian Ridge | reverse complement strand
GATTCGAGAACCAACCGACTTCTCTTACCTTTGGCAGCAGGTAGTAAGCCAGCCCCCCCACAATTATCACCGCTGCGAGCACCGCCCCGCCCCAGAGCATGATTTTCTTGTTCCGCTTCGAGCCCTTCGGCTCCTCCTGCTTCTCGACACCACTCTCACTGCTTTCGACACTCTGATCTTCCATGATATGCCCTTTCAAGAATGAACTGTGAGTCCTGCAAGCCGCAGATCAGGCATATATTATTGGATATCGCCCGGTGAAGCAAGGGGTTCCCATTGGACCTTTGCGGCGCCCAGCAGTGTGCCGGTGGCGTAGGCCAAATCCACAAGCGCTATTTGATATTCGGCCAGCGCCCGAATCTCGGCGCTTTGAGCGTCGGCAAAGTTCGTCTGCGCCTGGAGCACGTCGGTCGATGTCACCGAGCCAACCTCGAACTGACGCTGCTCGGCCCCGAACAACCGACCATCGAGAATCGACCTTTGCCTGCTGGCCAGAACACGCTGCCAGTTCGCTTCGAGCTGATCGATGGCATTGAGCACCTCGAGTTCAATAAGTGCCTGGCGACTATCCCGACTGGCCAATCGCTGCCTGCGCTGGTACAAAGCCTGCTGCATCTGACTCCTGGCCGCCTCGTTCCCCAGAGGCACAAGAAGCTGGAATCCGAGTCGATGGTCCTCGAATCTCTTGTCGAAGAGCAAATCAAGCGAGTCGTCCCTTGTCGCACCCAGCCCGTTAACGTTATACCTGTAATCCATCGTGACCAAAGGCAGCGCCTGATTCTTCATATAATCGACAGCGGCGATGTCCCCGGCGATCTGCAACTCCAGCTCGAGCATTTCCATTCGGTTTTCGATGGCAGTGATCACCAACAGGCGTTTTTTCAGCTCATAGCGGACTGGATCCGGCACGGTGGCCGGCACCACCACCGTAGGCGTCTGCATTCCCAGGCCTCTTTTATTGAGTGTTCGCTTCAAATCGCGCTCTCGATCTCGCACACTGTTTTCAGCCAGTATAATAGCCTCAAGCTGTTGCGCCACGCCGGATTCGGTGCGGATGACCTCAACCTGCGGCTTGTCGCCCGCCTCCACGAAGCGGCGGGCCTGCTCATACAGCTTCTCGGCCAGGTCGTATTGTTTCTTCCGCACTTCCAGCTCCATCCGAGCCGCATAGAGACGCCAATAAACTCGATCCACCGCGGCGAGGACCCGTATCACCTCGAGTTTCGTCCTGGCGTCGGTCATCTGCCGCTCGTACTCGGCGATACGAATTCCGTACGTATTGGCCCGATGTCCGGCGTTCCGGAGCAGTGGTTGGCTGATGGAGAGCGACATGTCAGAAGTGTAGGAAGGGTTGAATGTCGACCATATGGAGTCGGTCTTGGTCCGGTTGTCAGCCAGGTCAAAAGTCACCGTCCCTCCGGTTCGCAGAGGCACACGGACTCCGAGGCCAGAGTAGGAATAGTCCACATTCGAGCCAGCAATATCGAGAGTCGACGGCACAGGCGTATCGGTCTTTCCGAAACCCCCGTTGGCAGTGAATGCCGCTTCGAACTGAGCTTCCTGTTGGCTGACTCTCTCGGCAGCCATTGCCGGATTGATAAGCTGGACCTTAAGATCAAGATTGTTGCCCAGCGTAAGCGCCCGGCATTGCTCCAGCGTAAGCGTAAGCTCTTTCGCCGGCTCCTCGTTGACGTCCGCTGCTGGATCCTCTACCTCCTCGGTAGCCTCCTGCAGCTCAAGGGCCTCTATATGGTGAAATTTCTCAGGGGCAATCTTGACCTTGTAGAAGTCGTCATTGCCGAAGAACTCTTCACATCCGGCCAGTGAAATCAGTGCCAATCCAGCGAAAATAGTGATTTGACGCCATCTGTGCAAGAATCTGTTACTCATGTCTAAGTGCCTCAATGGGGTCGAGCCTGGCGGCCTTAATCGCCGGGAACATTCCAAAAAAGATGCCTACGGAGCCAGAAAAACCGAACGAGAGCCCTATTGCCCACAGGGGGATATATGCCATATCAAGCTCGGCTTTCGGGATGTTGGCTATACCCATGGTCAGGAGCTGGCCGAGCCCAATTCCGACAAGCCCGCCCATAAAGCATAAAACGATAGATTCAATCAGGAACTGGGTCAGAACGGCGGACTTTTTTGCCCCGACTGCCTTTCGAAGACCGATTTCTCTGGTTCGTTCTGAAACCGAGACGAGCATGATGTTCATTATGCCCACGCCGCCCACAAGCAGCGAGATCCCGACGATGCCGCTGGCCACGAGAGTGACCATGAGCGCTATCTTGTTGAACATCTCGAGCATGCTCTGGAGGGACTCGACGCGAAACGTGTCGGGTTCGGTAGGCTTGACGTTGCGTGTCCGGCGAAGGAAGAACTTTATCTCGGCCAAGGCCTCTTCCGACACTTCGGCTGATTTACTGGAGGCGAGGGCCATCGTGAAGGCGTCACCCATTTTGAATATACTGCGGTATGGGACGAAGATTTCATAGCGTTCCTGGTTGCCTTCTCCGAAACCCATCTCCGGGCGCCGTTCGATAACGCCCACGATTCTAAACGCGTGGTAGCCGAGTCGGATGATCTGGCCGATGCAATCACGGTCGAGACGGAGCTTGTCGCGCAGTTTCGGATCGATCAGGCATACTTGTCGGACCTGGTCGTCGTCGATGACGGAAAACGGTCGGCCGAACACAACGGGCCGATTTTCAATATCGTGGTAGGTGGGTTCAATGCCCGTAATCTGGACGTTTTCAGCCGAGTGTTCGCCATGCCGGACAGTTCGCGAGCCGACAAAGCCGATGCGGCAAAGTCGAGAGACCGAAGGGCAGTGGTCCAGCAATCCGTCAAACTGTTCGGGCACGAATCGGATGGTCCACCAGGTAGCGTGGCGTGCCGGTCCCGTGTCGGGTTGATGGGGCTGGATGATTATCGTGTTTGTTCCGAGGGTCTCCACTTGTGAAAGGATTTTGGCTTTCAGGCCGCTGAGGGCCGCGATCACTGCTGTCACCGACGCGACGCCTATCACGATGCCTAATGTAGTGAGTATTGACCTCATCTTATTCGCCCATATCTGGCCCAGAGCGAGGTATACGCTCTGGTAGAACAGACGGAAGAAAGCAAGTGGTGCTCGCAACAGTGCTCTCATAGGCCTTGCTCCTCGGTGTCACTTTGTGGCGCATCGTGGTTGGCCTGGTCCTTGAGAGATGGCAGGTCGGCGCAAATTCGCCCATCTTTCATCCGGATTATGCGCTGGGTATGGCGGGCGACGCTTTCTTCGTGTGTTACTATGATGATGGTCTGGCCTTCACGATGAAGCTGATCGAATAGTTTGAGGATCCCTTCGCTTGTTTTGCTGTCGAGGTTGCCCGTCGGCTCGTCGGCCAGGAGGATGCTGGGATTGCAGATAAGGGCGCGGGCGATAGCGACGCGCTGCTTCTCGCCTCCTGAGAGCTGATTGGGCTTGTGTTTGATGCGGTCCCCCAGGCCGACGCGGTCGAGCACATTCTTGGCGAGCTTTCGCCGAGACCACCAGCCGTTTCGCGAATAGATCAACGGCATTTCGACATTTTTCAATGCGCTGAACTGGCCGAGCAGCTCGAACGATTGAAAGACGAAGCCGATCCGTTCGTTGCGAATCAGGGCCAATGCCGCGTCACTGCGCTTTGTGGTATCTTGCTCGTCCAGCTCATATACGCCCGATGTGGCCCGGTCCAGACAACCCAGGACGTTCATCAGGGTGCTCTTGCCCGAGCCGGACGGCCCCATCACCGCAACGTACTCGTTTTCCCGTATATCGAGATCGATGCCGTCAAGCGCATGGATGCGTTCGACACCGACTTTGTAGATACGTTTTACGTCCTGAAGTCGAATTATTAGCTTGTCATTCTTTTTCTGTGGCATCGTTTGTATCGCTTGCCGTCTCGGCGTCGTTCGCATCATCGGTGTCGGATTTGGTTCCGGCCCTGGCGTCCTTTTTTGCTTTGACCTCGCGCTCGTCCTGTATCTTCTGGCCATGCTCCAGCGTCTCAAGCACCTTGTACGGGCCGATTACGACCTTATCACCTTCCTTGATGCCTGCTGTTATCACGGTGTGGGTAAGGTCACTTTGTCCGATTTTCACGGGAGTCACCACGGCCTTGCCGTCATTGTAGCGGTAGACCACGGCGACAAAGGTCTTAGCGGAATCGACCGCGGAGGAATTCTCCCGAATCTCCAGAGGCAGATTATCAATCTCTCTGCCCAGCACCGCCTGGGTGGGCACCTTAAGCACATCCGTGTGTTTGCGAGTCTCGATATCCACGTGAGTGGTCAGGCCCGAGTACAATTTCTTCTCGGTAGCATCAAGCAATATCTCGGTCTTGAAGAATTTCGTTCTGCTGAACGACATATCGTGCGACAGCGCTATCGAATCAACCACGCCGACGAACTCCAGATCGGGAAAGGCATCGATGTTGACGCTGGCCTTCTGACCAACCTCCAATTTCCCGACGTCCGACTCATCGACCTGGGCTACAACCAGCATTTGAGATAAATCTCCTACTACCATGATCACAGTGCCCGGATTGTTCATCGTTCCTGTCATGACAAGCTCGCCAACTTCGGCATTGATCCGCGTAATCACGCCATCGATAGGCGAGGTGATGGTCGTATAGCTTAAAGTCTCCTGAGCCTGGGCGATCCCGGCATCAGCACCATCAAGATTGTGCTTTAACACCACCAAGCTCAACTCCACCGATTGCAACGAATACTTAGCGGCTTCGTGCTGTGCTTTGAGTTCGTCATATTTGGCCCGAGTCGTATCGAAAACCGCCTGAGCGATGTCCTTTGATTCGAACAGCCCCTTATGACGCTGCAAATCGCGCTGGGCCTGTTCCAATGAAGCTGCAAGGCCGGCAAGACTCGCTCGCTGACCGGCAATCCTTGCTTTCTCAACATCTATCTGAGCGACCTGAGCGGCGCGGCTGGCCTCGGCTAAGGCCAGCCGACTCTCCAGGTCTTTCGAGTCCAGTCGCAGCAGCAAGGAGGCCGGCACCGGCGGATTCGCGTCCGGATCGCCGCAAGTTACAACTTTCCCTTCCTCGTAAGGCAGCTCCACTACTCGCGCTGAGACTTTTGCACTTATCTCCACCTTTGTCTTTGGCTCGATCTCGCCGGGAGCACTGACAAACTCTACCAGCTCCCCACGCTGGGCCTTTTCGACGCGAACTACCGTGGGTTTGCCCCGGCCCTTGAGTTTGGACCTGACCGCCATCCCACCGCCGCCAACGACCACGAGTATCACAACGACCGTAATGATTATTACGCGAGACTTTTTCACCCTGAGACCTTTCTTGGCATCAAAATTACAAACGATACAAGGTTTAACTGACAGTTATATAGATATAACGCAAAGCTCCGACATTTGTTACGTCATTTATTCATGAAAGTTTCCGTCGCCATAGTCGTCACCAGATATAGATATAGACGCCCTGCTCCTGGGTTTATTGCGCTTCTTTTTGAAGAAAACTCCCGAAAAAGTGCTCCGGGTATTCGAAACACACTTGATGGAGTTGCCGGGGACTCTGAATGCCGAGCCACAAATACCGACAGCTCGTGGTGGTATTCCCGGCCCTGTGTTCTATCACATGAACGGAAATTGGTTGGTCATCATCCGGCCACTACGTGTCGTGGCGTTGCAGATTACGGCGTAAACAGCCCTTCGATCTCAAATGGCTGGCCCGGACCGCAACCGGTGACAAAAAACAGGATCGCAGCAACAAAGATCAAAAAGATTGTCGTTCTAACAACGTTCTTTCCCAGAAACATAAGGCATTTTCTCCTTGAAGACACTGTTACTCCATAATAGCAGAATACCAAAAGAACCGAACAAAAGCAAGCAAAGAATGTCCGATCAGCCAATATCTCAAATCGGAGGCACAAGAAATCAAATGCTGGAGGCCTAAATCCTAATTCTGTGTCCAGTAGTCAATCACAAGAACTTTGTCCAGATGTGGGCCCAGGATTTGGCCGAACTCCTTGTGGGCCGGATGAGGTAAATATTTCGCTCTATCGGCTTCGCTGCGGAAGCTCACAACGAAACAGTGAGTAAATCCCTGCTGAAGGTTCTCCACACTTACGTCCGTGCCCCACTCGAAATCATATATGGTATCGACTTTACTCGGCAGCGCAGCAAAGGCGTTTTCGACTTTCCTTATCTGTTCGGGGGTCGCGTCGTCCTTGAACTTGAAAAGAACCACGTGCCGCAAGACCTGGGCCGGTTTCTTGGCGCACGTCAGGGCGGCTCCATGCTCGTCAGTATGCTTTGTTTCATGGACCGCAGCGCACCCGGTCAAAAGAACCGCCCCGACAGCCAGATATAAAACGCTTTTGATCATTCTAATTGCCTCCAAAGCTATTACCGTCGATCTATTTGTGTCACCATACGAACGGGCGGATTCTATCAGCGAATTTGACTGTCGTCCAGCGCAAAATTCTCACGTGAACACATCAAAGCTACAACTGTGCAGGGATCGAAAAAATTCTGAAACATGTTTGCACCTTGGCCCCCCGGAGACTATAATTGTCACATTGAGGTAAAGTGGTCGCTGCGTTCTCTCAAAGCAGGAATTCGCCGATATGCACGGCACAGGTGCGAAATTTGTCGGCAGGCAGCGTGACAGTTTGCCATTTCGGGCTGCGGCGTTTCATGAACCTGCGATAATCCTCCAGCTTCACGCAAAAGAAGATATACCTGCTGTCGTCAAAATCCAGAACGTCCATGCCGTCAAAATCGACGTCAATGTTCTCGATCTTGTAGACGAAAACAAACACGGCTTGATGACCGGCGCCAAGAACTTGCTGCCACTTGCTCAGTCCTTCCACGTCCTCGGAGGTGACCCAGCACTCGAACCCCGCCATCTTTGCCAGACTCGCGCCCTTGAACGTCCTGCCCTTTACTTCGGCGATTATCCTGCGCCCGGCGGAAGCCTCTACCAGGAAGTCGAAGCTCTTGATGTCGGAATGTCTGAAAGGCGCCCTCTTGTGCTCATCCGCCCGCACATACGGAATCCGATTATCGAGCAGCCAACTCTCGAAAGCCCGCTCGTAATGATTGGGAGAAATATCCATCATTTCCGCTTTTCACGACGCCGCGCTCGAAATGCGGTTCACATTCAATCCTCGTTTGTCATCTTGAATAACAGCGGGACAAATTCGTTCAGGTAGCGGCGTATGGCCGTAAGGCATGACGATGATCAGGGGCTTAGCTTTCTCTTTCGCGAGCAGATTATCCACTATCACATTGGCCCGCCCCACCACGGTCCACGCACTTTCACCGTCTCCGTATCCGTGGAACAGGTACAAGACGGGATATTTAGCGCGGCGGTTTGTCTCATAGCCGGGCGGCGTGTATACATAGAGCCCGCGTGTGACACCGAGCGACTTTGACTGGTATCTGTGGCGGTGAACAGTGCCGTGAGGAACCTCTTGCTCCTCGAAGAACATCGGCTCATCGCCGGGCACCTCGACGAGGTTCTGCGAGTTTCTCAGCCAGACCTTGAGCCACGAATTGGCGGGATCGACAACTTGCAGGCCGTCCACCGTAAAACTGTATGCATAAATACCCGGCTCGGCAGGTCCCAAAGTCACACTCCACAGCCCGTTCTCATCTTTTTTCATGAGTCCATTGCCGCGAGCGAACGGAACGTTGACACCAACACGCTCGGCCTGGGGCGCTCTTAGCCTGAACGTAACCCGACGATCTTCGTGAACCTCCGGAGATATGATGGTCCGCCCCCGCTGAGCATGCAGCCGAGAAGCCGGACAAGCCAATACAAACAAACTCAAAACTGCGCAACCCAATCTACAAAATCTCATTTTTCTCCTTTCCAAATGCAGTTCACGTGTACCCCGCAGCGCACGTCTCATTATGGCACACTAATCGGAGCCCAACTGAGATAAGAACTCATCCATATCCACAAGCTGCTGCTCGCCCGTCGCCATATCCTTTACGGCGAGCTTATTGTTTTTGAACTCCTCGCCGATTATTATACACTTCCTTGCGTTTTGAGCGGAAGCCTCTTTGAGCAACTTGGAAAGACCGGCCGACGTCTTATAGCTAAACGCGGCGGACTTGCCCCTGGACCGCAACTCCGCAACAATTTTATAAACCGCCCCTCCGCCGGACTTCTCTGCGACAGCAACGAAGTAATCCAATTCCTTCTTGGGAACCGATTTGCCCAATAATCCCTTTTCCTTCAGCAGAATTTCCAGCACGCAATCGCCCATTCCCATCCCTGTCGCCGAAACCGGAGGACCGCCGAAATCGCGGAGGAGATTGTCATATCTACCACCACCACAAACCGCACGAAGTTCGCCTCCGACTTCGTGTACTTCAAACACAATTCCTGTATAGTAGGCCAACCCGCGAACAATACCGGGATCGAATACACAGTAATCCGCTACACCCATCACCTCCAGTGTCGCAAGAGTCACCTTCACTTCTGTATAAGCGGCAAATTCATCTGAGTCGGCATCTATCAATTTCTCAAGGCCGAGCAGCGAATCCACACTCATGAACGTCAATATCTTGTTGAGTGTCTTTCTGTCCGATACGTGGTCCGCAAGCAGTTCTTCAAACGTGTCAGAGGGTAGTTTTGCTCTTTTGTCAAGGATTACGTACAAAGATTCAAGCCTTTCATCCGGGATATCGTAGCTCTTGAGCACCGCAGCCAACAACTTTCGACTCGATATCCTCACTTTGATGTCATTTGGCGTCAGCCCGACGCTCCTTAGATAATCTACAGTCGTGAAAATAATCTCGGCATCCGCCAAAGGCCGCCCCACGCCGATCACATCGACGTTCCACTGGAAAAATTCGCGGAGCCGGCCTTTTTGGGGGCGCTCGGCGCGGAACAGTCTGGGCACGGAGAACCATTTGATCGGTTTGGGCAGCGAGTTGATCTGCTGGTTCACCATTCGCGCCAGCGTGGGGGTGATCTCGGGTCTCAACGCCAGGTCTCTGCCGCCTCTGTCCTGGAAAGAGAAAAGCTGCTCGACGATTTCGTCGCCGCTTTTTATCTGGAACATTTTCAGATACTCGAAAATCGGCCCGTCGTATTCCTCGAAGCCGTTGCGCAGCGACGCCTTCTTCCAGCCGTCCACGATGAAGTTGCGGACCGCCATCTGAGGCGGATAGAAATCTCTTGTCCCCTTTACCGGCGGTATCTTCATTTCTTTTTCTTCTTCCTTTTCTTCGCCTTCTTCTTCTCGATGAGGTTATTGTCGAACTTTATCTTTATGTATTCTTCCATCTGCCTGTCGCTGGTAAAGTGCAGCTCGTAATCGTATTCTCCCTCGGTGAAATCGCAATCACCGTGACGGTAACCCCTGCAAATCTTCGGCCTCTTATCGTAAATCGCGCAGCGATAGTCTTTCCCGGAAAGATGCCGGCACTTGTTCTTTATATTGATATACCAGTCGCCGTCTTCCACGAATACGGTCATATCCTGGTGGCACAGATACCATCTTATATCGTCGTAGTCTTCCTTGTCTTCAGGCGTCTCGATCGGCAGCGCGAAATACCTGCAACATAATCCCGTACACTTCTCACATTGAATCTTTCTTGCCATTGTCAAAAAACTCCAATACTGCAACTTTCGAAAACGATCCGCCAAAGGCAAGGACTATAAGTTATTAGCCGCTCCTTGTCAAGAACGGGGGGTGGCCGCTTGCTGTTCTGCAGGTAACTGACATGATCATATCCGTTGAAAAAACCTCGTGAATCCTGCCGAAACCGGTTGCAATGCGCCGGGGATGGGGCTATAATCACATAGAGTAAGCTCTATGGTGGAGCGCATTGAACGGACCTTCAGAAAGAGAAGGGAGAATCTCATGCGCAGACGAATCGGCTTCACACTGATAGAACTCTTAGTGGTAATTGCCATCATTGCACTGTTGATGGCGGTCCTGCTGCCGACCCTGCAGAGGGTCAAGAGGCAAGCCAGATCGGTCGCCTGCCAATCCAACCTCAAGCAATGGGGCACCATCTTTGCGATGTACACAGGCGACAGCGACGGGCGGTTGCCCAAGCAGAAGTACTATACCCTGGCCACTCCCGAGCACTGGGTCTATTCGCTGCGTGACTATTC
>VAPB010055176.1_pt1 | contig 10155 bp, 9 predicted proteins | sample 3395101 | NCBI WGS metagenome assembly VAPB01 (sample SAMN08290433, study PRJNA428436) | hydrothermal vent metagenome | isolation source: Deep-sea hydrothermal vent chimney | place: Indian Ocean: Southwest Indian Ridge | reverse complement strand
GTAATTCCGACGGCGATACCTGTGACGACTGTATCATAGGAACTGACAATTTCGGCCCGCTGTCAGACAGCACTCCCAATAATGATGGTACTGATACCGACAGTGACGGGATGTGCGACTTGAGTGACACTGATGATGACAATGACGGGGTACTTGACGGAAATGATACAGACCCTCTTAACCCGGATGTTTGTGAAGATGTTGATGCTGATACATGTGACGACTGTGCAATAGGAACAGATGATTTTGGACCTCTGCCTGACAATGATCCATTTAATGACGGGTTTGATGTCAGCGGAGATGGTATATGCAATGCAGGCTTGCCGATACCTGCTGTGAACAACTGGGGAATGATTATCTTTCTGGTAGTTGCAGGGCTTGTGTCTGTTTATTACCTGAGAAAAAGAAATGTTAAAGGGTAAATTTTTAACATTAAGATAATGTAACCTCTTGATTTATTATCTAAATTGTGTTTAATTGACTTAGTTTATCAGCCTTTTAATTTCTTGACTTATAATAAAATATTTGATAGCCTATTCAAAGAATTCTCGCTAAAATTTTTTATTAATTCTTTAAAAAGGAGGAAGATTAATGAACAAAAAAGCAGTAATCTTAACAATCTGTCTTGTTGCAATGAGTCTTGTTCTTACTGCCCCTGCAATGGCACAAATAACGTATTATACTGACCAGCCTACTTTTGAAGCTGCTGCACCAGGTCTTACGCTTGAGGACTTTGAGGAAACCACTGTTGTTGGAAATACGGGATGTGATGAGCCTATCGACATGAATTCAAATGATCTCTGTTTTGTCCCGGGTGATATCCAGCCAGGTCTTGCTCTACAAACCAACGAAGGAATCAGGGCTGGTTGTCCTGGTGACTGCCCTATGGTTGCTCTTCCTCCAGGTGCAGTAGGTAATGCCACCGATGCAGTAGGGGCCAATTTTTTTGCTGATACAACAGACGTTTTATTTACTAATAACAATGTGACAGCAGCAGGCATGGATTTCTCTGACTTTGCATACCCTAATATATTTGATATTAGTATTTATGGAATCGGAGATGTATTGATGGACACAACAACAGCTAATGTCGCTGCCGCAGACACTTTCTGGGGTGTAACATCTAACCAGGTTATTACACGTATTCTCATTGCTGCCCAGGGAAGTTCAGCCGAAGTTATGGACAACATTCAGTTCGGTGCACCTGCGCCTCCTGTTTCTGTTCCCAGCATGACACAATGGGGAATGATAGCATTTATGCTCTTTGCGGGCATAGGCGCTGTTTATTCTTTAAGAAAAAGAAGAGCTAAAGCCTAAAGCTTTTACATTCAAACAGTAAAAAAAGCGGGATCATGGTAAGCATGTCAAACCGTCCCGCTTTTTTTTGTGAATACATCTATTTGGATCTTAAGGCCTGAAAACCTTTCTCTTGTTTTTATCTCTTTGTAAGTATAGACCGGGCCGTTCGTGCAGATATATTCAGTACCATGGTAGCACAGGCTGCCTTTATCAATATTAAGGTATAAACCACAGCCGCAGTACGGACATATTGCAGGAATTTTATCCATGTAAGGATTTTACTGTCTCCCTGCCAATAAACACAATATTTACGCTTCTATTGAACTCAGAAAGCCGGATATTAAACTCCCGGCATTAGGTTATAATCTAATTATGGACATTAAGAATAAATTACAGCATGCACCCTCTTCCCCGGGTATCTACATAATGAAGGGCCTTAAAAAAAGAGTTGTATATGTAGGAAAAGCAAAAAATCTGAAAAACAGGCTCAGGTCATATTTTCAGAACTCAGTTTCTATGGATGCACGGAAATCAAAAATGGTAAAGGAAATAAGGGATTTCGATTATATAATAACCAAAAATGAACTTGAGGCACTTGTGCTTGAAGCGAATTTCATTAAAAAAGCCCGCCCCAAATACAATATAATCCTCAGGGATGACAAAAACTATCCCTATCTGAAACTGACCATAAATGAAGAATGGCCAAGGCTCGAAGTGACAAGAAAGATCGTACAAGACGGTTCACTGTATTACGGTCCTTATGTCCCGGCAGGTGTAATGTGGGAAACTTTAAAATTCATAAGATATAATTTCCCCCTGGCAACATGCAGATATGACTTAAAAAAACCTTTCAGACCCTGCGTCCAGTACCAGATAGGCAGATGTCTTGCTCCCTGCGGGAAAAGCAATCGATCGCTGTCAGACCGTCAGAGATACCAGGAAACAGCCAATGAAGTGAAACTTTTTCTTCAGGGTAAAAGAAAAAACCTGCTTTCGATTTTGAAGGAAAAAATGGTTAAACATTCTGATGAGCTAGAGTTTGAGGAAGCAGCAAAGCTGAGAGACAGGTTAGGATCAATCGAAAAATCGTGGGACACACAAAGAGTAATATCTCCCGAGCTGGGAAATTTTGATGTAATCGGGTTTTACAGGGAAGAAAGATCAGCTTCGATATACATTCTTTTTATCCGAAACGGCATGGTAATAGGTCAAAAGGAATTTTTTCTTAAAAACCTGGGCGGTATGGAAAATACAGAAATTCTTGCGGGTTTTATTGAACAGTTTTATTCAAAAGAAATACTTATGCCCATGAAGATAATCATTCCGTTTAATGCAGTGCTTAAAATACAAAAACACTGGCTGAGGGAAAAGAGCGGTAAAAAAATAAGGCTTTCAACACCAAAAGGGGAAAAAGAAACAGCGGTTCTAAAGATGGCTGCTGACAATGCCTATCACTCTTTCCTGAAACATAAGACAGCAAAGATACCTCAAAATTTAAACGAAACGCTTAAATCTTTAAAAGACCTTCTTAAACTTAAAGCGGTTCCAAGGAGGATAGAAGCTGTTGATGTGTCCAATATATCAGGGGCAGAAGCAGTCGGTGCAGTCATTTCATGGGAAAACGGGAGACTTGCAAAAGACGGCTACAGGCTATTTAAAATAAAAACCGTTGAAAGAATTGATGATTTTGCTATGATAGAAGAAGTAGTATACAGGCATTTCAAGAGCTTTTCCGAAGGAAAAGGAAAGCCCCCTGATCTGATCCTTATTGATGGAGGGAAAGGACAGCTTAACTCTGCTGTAAAGGCAATAAAGCAGTTTAATCTGCCGGTAGAAATAGCTGCGATAGCAAAAGCAAGGTCAGGAACATCTCGAAATCCAGAAGAGCAGGCTGACAGGATTTTCTTACGCGGTGGAAAATATTCTGTTCCTCTAGAAACATCGGCAGCTTCAACACACCTGCTCCAGAAACTTCGGGATGAGGTACACAGGTTTGCTATCTCTTATCACAAAAAACTCAGGGCTAAAAGAGTCCTTGAATCACCCCTGGAAAAGATAAAAGGAATTGGTAAGACAAGAAGGCTTCTGCTTTTGAGGCACTTTGGCAGTATAGGTGCTATACGAAAAGCCTCGGTCGCCGAAATATCATCTTTAAAAGGAATAAATAAAAAAACTGCTATGCTGTTAAAGACACATCTTGTCAATGACTTGTAGAGGAGGGGCAAAATGAGGATAAAAATATCAGGATATGCCGTCAACTTACAGAACAAATCAGGGATTAAAGTGTTTTTGCCTTTCTTAGTGTTCCTTGTTTTATTTGCTGGTACGCTTACTCCTCTTTTATGCGAAGCAGAATACAGGGTTTATCTTAAGAACGGACAGGTTATAAACAAAGCTGAATATGTTCTGCAAGACGATAAAACTGTAAAAATAATAAAAAACGGTGGAGTTCTTGAACTGCAGAGAAAAAGCGTACTTAAGGTCGAGGAATATAATACCTATGAACCACTCGAAAGTAAAACTGAAGAAGAAAAAAGCCCCTCGTTAAAAAAAGATATTCCCGAATATTTTAAAAATGAACAGAGAGAGTATCTTAGACAGAAACAAATTGAAAATACTGAAAAAGCCCGTAAGCTTATTCGATTAAAAAAACAACTCAGATCCGTAACAAACAAAATCAAATATATAAACACCCTGGAAAATAAACATAAAGAACTGCAACGGCTTGCACGCAAAAAATGGTCTCCAAGAAAAGCCAGAATTGCAAGGACTGAAAAAGAAGCGGTTGAGAAACAGCTTGAAGCAATAGGGACTGATAAGGCTTCACTGATCGAACAAAAAAACAGGCTTGAAGACCAGATCAAAAGAATAGAAAGTCAATAATCAAAATCGGATAAAGAAAGGTTATTAATGAAGATTTATGTTTCAGGCTCAATGGCATACGACAGGATCATGGACTTTCCAGGCAGATTTTCTGACCATATCCTTCCTGATAAAATACATATCCTGAATGTGTGCTTTACTGTCAACGGAATGGTTGAAAAGTTTGGCGGCACAGCCGGCAATATAGCCTACTCATTAAGCCTGCTTAATGAGAAGTCTGTCATTCTCGCAACCATAGGGAAAGACTATGAAAACTATTTTGACTGGCTGAAAAAGAATAATATACCTTTTGACGGTATCAAGATAATCAATGAAGAACTTACTGCCGGAGCTTATATTACCACTGACAAGGCTGATAACCAGATAACAGGATTTAATCCCGGAGCCATGAAGTTCCCTTCAGAATACAACATAGAAAATAATGACCCTGAAAGTTCCATTGCCTTAATTGCACCGGGAAATCTGCAGGATATGATCGAATACGCAAAGATATTTAAAAACAGAGGGATAAAATATATTTGCGACCCTGGACAATCGCTGACTGCATGGAACGGCAAGAGCCTTACTGAATGGATCGATGGCTCAATGATCCTGATCTCAAATGACTATGAACTTGAGCTGATTATGGAAAAAACCGGGAAAAATAAAAAAGGGCTTTTAGACCTGACAAAAATCATAATTACAACTGTCGGAGAAAAAGGTTCTATTATAAACAGTAATGATGCAGAGGTGAACATACCTCCTGCAAAAGTTCTGAACATCTCAGATCCTACAGGGGCCGGAGATGCCTACAGAGCAGGCCTATTAAAAGGTATTGTCACAAACAAAGATATCAGGACTTCGTCTAGAATGGGGGCCGTTGCCGCTACATATGCAATAGAGAACTACGGCACTCAGGAACATTTTTATACATACGAAGACTTTATTGGAAAATACAGAACCAATTTTGGTGAGCTGGAATAAGGGCTAAGATCCTTAATATCTTCCATAATCTGACCTCTATTAATAACCTGAGTTTTTGATATGGATATAAAAGATTTAAGAGCAATAGGTAAACGACTGATGGACGAAGTTGCACCTTTTATTGATAAATTTGTCGGGAACACACCAATCGGCAAAGGTGCAAGCGGGGATATGACCTATCCAATTGACAAAAAGGCAGAAGAAATTATATTTGAAGAGATCAGAAAACTTGATAAGCCTTTCATTCTTATCTCTGAAGAGCACGGTTATAAAAATATAAATGGAGGAGGGCCTAAAATCCTGATAGACCCCATAGATGGAAGTAAAAACGCTATTAGCGGTCTTCCGCTTTTTTCCACATCAATAGCAAAAGTTGATGGTGATACAATTAAAGATATAACTCTCGGTTATGTCATAAACCTGGTAAACGGTGATGAATTCTGGGCTTCAAAAGGCAAAGGAAGTTTTTTTAATGGCACACCTGTTAATTCACAACATGATGAAGTATTAAGAGTGGCAGCCTACGAAGCTCAAACGCCTATAAGAGATATCCCAAAAATACTGCCGCTGCTTTCTCTTTTTCGAAGAACCAGGTGTCTTGGTTCAATAGCAATGGATCTGGCCCTCGTTGCGCGCGGCTCATTGAGCATGTTTATCAGTCCTACCCCCTCAAGAAGCTTTGATATTGCATCCGGCTACCTGCTCGTTAAAGAAGCCGGCGGAATTATCACCGGCATTGACGGTAAATCTATAGACTCTATGCCTGTTGGAATGGGAAGGATATCTCCTATTCTTGCTTCAGGTAATGAGAGACTGCATAAAACAGCTTTAGAGGTATTAGCCAAAGCTATCAGTTAAGAAACAACTTAGGGGAAAAGCACCTTAAATCTAAAATTTAAAATTTAAAATCAAAAATCTTTTTTATTATGGCATTTGAACTTTTATCTCATAACTCCCTACAGAAGCCTTGTCAGCAATGCCTTTTTTCCACAATAAATCTATTACTTTTGCCTTGGTCGCTTTAGGGACCATGATGATCAATTTTACTCCCCGTGCTGTACCGACTATTCTGGACCACTTGTCGGCCTTTTCAGGAGTTATGCTCTTTTCAGTCTCAACTTCCATAACCGCAACTACTAATCCATGGTTTGCAAGTATGAGGTCAGGATAATGCCCTTCAAACTCATTCTTTTTTTCCCCTTCAGGGTTTGTCTTAACATCGTCATAATCCCTTGAAAGCCTGCTGCCAAGGTATGAGACAAGCCAGTTGTGAATCAGTTCATCGTTAGACATTTATACTCACAAAAATTACAGTTTTGCCTGAGCTTTATAATAAATAGAAATATACCAAAAATCAAAGAAAAGGGGATAATATTTATTAAAGCTGCATTTTATATGTAAGATTCAATATAAAATCAGGCGCTCCTGAAACACTGACATCCTCAGTCAGTGAAAACTCAAGACTCCCCCTACCCTCAACATATCTGCTGCCAAAAGCCAGCATATATGCAGGTCTGTCAACAGCTGAAAGTTCTGTATCCGGATATACTGCTGACTGTGCCTGAAACTGTGAAACAAAGCTAAATCCATGTCCAAGCTTTGTTTCAATTGCAACACCGCCATAAACAAAATCTTTTAAACTAACCTTGTGGTGACCTCTAACATCAGCGGGAAAAACAGCTCCAAAATTCCAGTATGTCATAATAGATTCAGAAAAAGGTTTATCAAGGAGAACCGCAACTCCAGCATCAGTGCCTCCGTTGCCATATCCTTTTTTTGCATTTCCTGTAGGAAATTCCAGACTGCCCATCAGACTTAAATTAAATCCGCTTGACCTGGTCATCAGGACGGATGAAATCAAGTTTTTCTTTAAAGTAAGCCGGATATCTCCCAGCCCTGCTCCTGTTTCACCCTTTACGATCAGATCATTATTCCGCCTGATCTCATAGAGAAAATTATTTAATGGCCTTTCACTCCTTCCATAATCGGAAAAACCAAAAGTACTGTGGTAATCCTCAAGAAACCCGTCCATAAAACCATCATTGAAAATGATAATTGGAATATCTATGCCAACCTCAATAAAGTCTTTTATAATCCTCTTATCCCTGAAAACAATTTCAGTAATTTCCATATCAAGATTAATATCCCAATCATCTGAACTTTGCACCGTATATGTGCTTGAATGGGATATTACCGTGGAAAAAGAACTCTCCATTAAAGCACTTTCCAGATAAGGCTGGTTTGCATGGAGAAACAACGGATACTGGTTTTTAACCTGGAAAGGGCCATTAAAAGAAAAGACATTAGGTGAAGAATAAACAATCAGAAAGATTACCACCAGAAAAAATTTAGCGGATGTTCTCATGGCGTTTAAAATATCAAAGGAAGAAAAAGAAGTCAAATACTGCTTTTCTTAAATTTCTCTTTATTTTCCATCAGGGCCTGCACCGGTTTTAAACCGTAAGGGCTTCCCTGTTCTATTGCTGTAAGCACTGTTCCTCCGCCTGTAAAGAAATAGTAATTTGCATTATCAAGAACAGACAGGTAAAGACCGGGGCATAGATTCTTAAACTCCTGCAGGGTATCGCCGCCCCCGTACATCTTGAGTGCTGAGGTATTTTTATCTATTTTTTCATCAAGGGCTTTTGAGCCAAGAGTAAAATTAGGTGTAAAGCCCATAACAGCATTAACAAATATGGTTTTAGCATTAAGGATCGTATCAGACACTTTTTTGTCTGAGAAAGAATCCGGATCAATATCAAGTATATACTGGTATTGATCGCCTTTCTTAAAATCCTTTACAGATATTGTCCTGTATTTATTCTCTATCTTCCCTTTCATGGTTTCAGATTCAATAATATACGGAAGCTCCACGATCTTCTGGTTCTCTTTATCAATATTGACCAGTTCCCTTGCAGCGTCTATGTCAGAATCGTTAACACCTTTTACGGAAATACCGTACTTGGCGCAAAGGTAAGTATTATATATAACCCCGCCGAGGATCAGATTGTCGGCTTTTTCATAAATTGCATAGAGTGGGCCAATCTTTGTATCGTATTTTGAACCGGCCACAACAGCTACAAAAGGCCTTTCAGGGTTTATTACACGGTCAAGGTTTGTTATTTCCTGCTGCATAAGAAAACCGGCATAAGAAGGGATATACTTTGTAATATCATAAGTGGAAACATGCGGCTGCCATGAACCAAAAGCATCATTCACATATACGTCTGCAATCCCTGCAAGCTGGACTGCAAAGCTGTCCCTGAAAAATCCTTCAGTTTCTTCACCACGAAACCAGCGGGTATTGGGCAGATATATACCTCCTATCTTTCTGTTCCTCAGGTCTTCAATAGCAGGGTTTATAGAATCGCCTATACCCGGCAGACCGTTTTCATGATAGATATTAAACTCAGGCATATATAAGTCTGTATAAAGCTTTTGTTTTAGATATTCAACAACAGGCTCTACAGAACTGTCAGGACTGCATGTTATTTTCTCTGTTTTTTTATCTCTGGGTCTGCCTATGTGGGTCATAAGTATAGGCCGGCCGCCACGCTCAACAATGTTGTACAGTGTACCCAGCGTTTTATCAATTCTGTAAGGGTCTCTTATAATGCCTTTCTTTACGACATTATGGTCAAACCTCACAAGAACTACTTTGTTGTTAAGGTCAGCCTCCTGAACAAGGGGAAGTCTCTTATTTAAGTTTAAAGTATCCATGACACATTTTAGCAAAATTAAATTGATTATTAAAGATATACTTGAGAACGCTAAGCAGATGAAATACATCAATATTTATTTTGTTATAATAATAAAGTCAAAATGACAGAGAAAAAACTTCCTAAAGTAATATTTCTTTGTACTGCAAACTCCTGCAGAAGCCAGATGGCTGAGGGTTTTGCAAAACATCTTGGTAAAGGTATAATCGAACCCTTCAGCGCAGGACTGTTTTCTTTTCATATAATCCCCATGGCAATAGAAGTTATGAAAGAAGCAGGTATTGATATATCCGGTCAAAAATCAAAAGCAATTGACCATAAACTCTTAAATAATATGGATATAATAATAACACTTTGCACAAACGCAGAGACATCTTGCCCTGCAACACCCCCGGCTATAAAACGTCTCCACTGGCCCATCAAAGACCCTGTGGGCGCTCGGGGCACTAAAGATGAGGTCCTGCAGGATTTCAGAAGGGCACGGGACGAGATAAAAGAAAAAATAGAAAACTTTATTAATGAGATTAAAGAAAAGAAAGGTTAAAAAATAATATATTTTTTTAACTTTTATTTAGTGGGCGCTCCGCCCCACACCCCGGACTGGGGTTACGTACCCCACCGCGGTCGATTCGACCAAAAAAGTCCACTCTAGGATTGTTTCTCCCCCGGTCTGCTTCAGTCCTACTCAGTAAAATAATTCAAACTCCCCCCACCGTTTTGCTTCGCAAATCGAAGCAGTGGGGGTCAAACACGAATTATTTTTTAACCTTCACAGTACCTTGCAAACCTAAAACAATCCAATGGGGTTTTAAAAAGCATTTTCTTTTCGTGGTCCCATTAGATATTTTAGGTGATGAGCGAGACTGAAAGGAAATAGAGTTAATTTGTGTCTGAGTCCCGATTTATCCGTTCTCCGTAGTAGCCTGCTTCGCCGAAGTGCTACGAAGGCTGAACTGCGAAGGATGAATCGGGGCGAGTTTAAATTAACTCCCTGGAAGTTGAGCGAAGAGACGTCTCGAAAATATCTACGGGCCAATTTCTTTGGTTACTTTCTTTGTTGGACAAAGAAAGTAACCCTGGGGTATGGGGGCGGAGCACCCCAGTAACAATAAAAAAAGGGGTCAAAGCGACCCCTTTTTTAAACTATTTATAAAGTAAACTTCTAAACTTCTTCCTGTTTCCTGAGACCAATCACTCCTGCGCCTGCAAGAAGAGCAACAAGAGCAAACAGGCCCCACTGATTAAGTGTGGGAACAGGTATTAACGGAGCACCCCTATCACCTGCAAGTAT